>Ga0209284_10002716_pt1 | contig 23457 bp, 25 predicted proteins | sample FRY03_FD_187211 | JGI IMG/M metagenome (GOLD analysis project Ga0209284, IMG submission 187211) | Freshwater microbial communities from Lake Fryxell liftoff mats and glacier meltwater in Antarctica - FRY-03 (SPAdes) (version 2) | ecosystem: Environmental > Aquatic > Freshwater > Ice > Glacier...
TGCTATTGCGTTCATCTTCAAGGGCTTGAACCATTGCAAATTGAGCCGACAACAAGGCCTTGAGTTCTTCAATGTTATCAGGCAGTTGTGGGCTTATTTGCATAGGTTCTATTGTACCAAATAGCGCCTAAAAGCACCACACATAATTGGCTTAAAAGCCAATAAATATGCGGGTTTACAACATATTTTTATGACTAAAGAATGTGTTCAATGACAACACCACCCAAATGCCTCAAACTTGTGTGGGCCTTTGGGTGCGTTTGGGGGCTCGCCAATCAATACCTTCGAGCAACATTGACAACTGCGCAGCACTTAAATACACCGCGCCGCTGTCAGCCTGTGGCCACACAAACCGACCCTCTTCTAGTCGCTTGATTAACAAACACATGCCGTCTCCTGCATACCAAAGCACTTTAATACGATCACCCCGTCGACCCCTGAACACGAACACGTGGCCAGCAAAGGGGCTACGTTCAAGTACATTTTGCACAACAGCGGCCAAGCCGTCAAAGCTCTTACGCATATCTGTCACCCCAGCGGCTAACCACACCTGGGTGCCAGGTGGCATGCCCATCATGAGTGAGGTGCCAATGTGCTGGGTGCAGAATGAACGGCTGAATTTAAAGCCGCTAAGACTGCACGTAAATTATTGGCCTGAACTTCACCGTGAAGACAAACGCGGTGGTCGCCCACAAAGATCTCAATATGGCCATTGGTTTGCACCGTTGATTGCAACGGTTCATGAACAGAATCAGGCAAAGAAGGGCTAGAAATAGCTGGTTTATTGACAACAACTGCCGTACGCGGCTTAGGTTCCAATACAGATGAGGTCAATTTAACAGGTAAAAATCCAGTGACTGAACCCAACTCAAGTCGCTCAGCGTATGAGCCTAACTGATCATTCCTATATAACCAGCGCCAGCGGTGCAATTGATTGGCATTTATGCGATGCGACATCGCCACAGCAGCAATTGATGCATCAGGTCGCATTGACTCTTGAACGATTCGAATCTTCTGAGCTGCCGTGTAACTCTGGCGCAAATGAGGTTGAGAGGTAGGTGAAAGATTATCCATAACAGACGTCCGCTTAAATTTAGATGGACGCTTATTGTGGATAAATTTACGACAAATAACTAGGCGGTGCAGGTCGGGGGCTTACGATTGAGGTAAGGGGCGGTGCGCTTTTCCAGCGTCCCGATTGAACGCAGGGTTAGGTCGCATTGTTGCGCTTTACTGTTGGTATCGATTGAATATTGAGCCCCCGGGGGTGCGGACATAAAGTTGGATCGGCGTCAACAATCCAGTACTAAACGTACTACTAGACCCACCAGAGCACACACCGCAATCACATGAATCACATTGCGCTTGTAGCGCAGCAGTGCCACCCCAGCGCCCACCGCGATCAGGGCCGAGACCGCATCGAAGCTTCCGACAAAGCCCTCAGGCCACAGCACGTGGTAACCAAAGAACAGCGCCAGGTTTATGATCACGCCCACTACGGCCGCGGTGATGGCGGTGAGTGGCGCGGTGAATTTAAGGTTGTTGCGCGTGGATTCTACCAGCGGGCCCCCTGTGAGAATAAAAATGAAGGAAGGTAAAAAAGTGAACCAAGTGACCAACGTGGCAGCCACGGCACCTGCAAGAAACAAAGAATCTGGGCCTAATACCGCCTTCACGTAACCGCCCACAAACGCTACGAACGCCACGATCATGATCAGCGGGCCAGGTGTGGTCTCTCCGAGTGCCAGACCATCCATCATTTGCGTAGGCGTGAGCCAGGCAAAGTGACTCACTGCGCCCTGATATACATACGGCAGCACTGTATATGCACCCCCAAAGGTGAGAAGCGCCGCCTTGGTAAAAAACCAGCCCATTTGTGTGAGCGTATGAATCCATCCGTAAAGGTAGGTGAGCAAGCCCATCGGCAGCGCCCACAGCAGCGCACCCACAACAGCAACTTGAACCAATCGGTGCCAACGAAACTGTGCATGTATCGGCGGCGGGGTATCGTCATCAATCACCGCCGGGCCATACGATTTTTTTGAAGTGTCATGACCGCCCCCAACATTAAAGACGTCTGGCGCAAAACGGCCTCCTGTATAGCCGATCAGTGCAGCCACAATCACAATTATCGGGAAGGGCACATTGAGTGCAAAGATTGCCAAGAAAGATGCACCAGCTATGCCCCACAGCCAGTTGTTCTTCAGTGCCCTAGAGCCGATGCGATGCGCTGCCTGCACAACAATGGCGGTAACCGCCGGCTTGATGCCATAGAACAAACCTGCCACCACCGCCATATCGCCAAAAGCGATGTACACCCAGGATAAGCCAATCAGCAAGAACAGCGAAGGCAAAACAAACAGCACGCCGGCAGCAATGCCGCCCCAGGTGCGATGCATCAGCCAGCCGATATAGGTTGCGAGTTGCTGCGCTTCGGGTCCGGGAAGCACCATACAGTAATTCAGCGCATGCAGAAAACGCTTTTCAGAAATCCAGCGCTTTTTCTCCACCAAGTCGTAGTGCATTAGGGCAATTTGTCCGGCTGGGCCGCCAAAGCTGATGAAACCCAGTTTGAGCCAATAAAGTAGCGCCTGCCCAATAGTTGGCGCGACAGGGGCAACATTAACTGGTATTTTCTGGCTCATGACCGTGTCCTCAGTGCTGCGTCAAGGGTATCGAATAAAGATAAAGCTACGGCAAGTAATGCCCCATCGTCAGTGTGCTGGACCTGCAATCCCCGAATTACTGTCTCAATACCGCTCACTTCGTCAACTGGAATGCCCCCTATGTCGAGGTAGTGCCAGGCGGTCAACCCATGGTCGTTTGCGTGTTGCCCAGACTTTCCCCTGGAATAAGCTCACTGGTGACGTTTGATGTCATTCGCCCGAGATTTTGGTTCCCCGAGAGAGCGGTGGTTTTCAACGTCATTGCGAAGGGAGTTGAGCCCGCTTAATGCTCGATCTTGATCTTTTGCTGGAAAAAAATCGATGGCCTGCAAGCTTAGCAATTGCTGTCCCACACTACGCAGCGCCTTGCGTAATTCAACTTCAGTTCCTATCTTAAGAAGTGTCTTCGCCTCCTTCAAGGTTTGTGCAAACTCCAAGTACTGTTCACCCCGGTCAAAGAGTGCTTTGAATGTAGCATCCTGTTCTTCGTCATCTGCTTGTAGGGTCAACATGTAGGCTTATGCGCCGGCCCCTGAATCGACTTCTCTATATCCCAGAACGCTGGTGCAGATGCAGCGATTGCCGGCAAGACGTAGACACCTTCGCGCAAAGTGCCGTTGCCAATGCTTTTGAGTGCACGCCAAATACGTACTCGTAGTGCGCTAGGGGCTGTTGGAAGGGTCGCAGTTAGGATAAGCCAATCATTCATGTATTAAATATCTCATTTAGTGATGACTATTACATAAGTCATTTAACGACACAACTACATAATTGATTTTGTGATCGGCTAGGCAACGGTTTTCCTAATAGTCGTCTAACCGCGACAGGTCCATGCTGATCATGACGGCTAGATCGGGAGTACCGGTTTCTTCCAACTGGCTAATGCCGCCTGACAGAAACGTGTCTCCGCTTGTGGATGAGAACGATCTGACAATCAAACAACCTTATTAGTTTGAATCCGATCGACAAACACAATAACCTCTTACCAATGCCACAAAAAAACTCGCTCTATTAGTCTGCAAGACCACCCGTAGACCAGCACGAACCCAAACCTGTAGGCAAAAAAATACCAACCCCGAAGGGTTGGTATGTGCGGTAATGGTGGAGCCGGGGGGAATTGAACCCCCGTCCATAAGCCCTCTGCAGACAGTTCTACATGCGTAGTCGATACATTTTGAATTTAACCTTGGTATATGCCTACCGACAGGCCGGACCTTGGCGATTCACTTAGTTTTAGAGCTTGAGTTCGTGACCCACACAAGCACGATTCTTTGTAAATGACGCTGCTGTGATTTTACCCACCTGACCCAAAGACAAATCAGTGCAGCGGCTCACCGCTTAAGCGGCCAGAGCGAAACGCTCGTCGTTGGCGTTTATAGATTTCCAGTGGATTTACGAGCTGACTGGTGCTCGGCATGCCCTGTTCTGTTTCGCGACCCACGTCGAAACCAAGTCGGCCCCAGATACTTAAAGTAACGCCTTAACGAGTGTACCTATCTAGTGTAACGACTTTTTGACTAAATATTGCAACTAAAGTTCGTTTTTGTTAACGCGATTTGATAGATGTAGCAAAAACAGGTTGATTGATTGTTTCAATGTCTGTTTCACTTATTGTGTTGCTGATTTTCTCATTATCAGCATCAACCATTTCTCTGAGCTCTTTACCGGCTTTGAAATGGGGTACTGACTTACCAGGCACTAACACTTGCTCGCCCGATTTAGGGTTGCGGCCCACGCGTGGTGCGCGGACCGACAACGCAAAACTACCAAAACCACGAATCTCGATACGTTGGCCATCGGCCAATGCCTCAACCATTGCGTCGAGAATCGTTTTAACAGCGTAATCGGTATCGCTGAGGGCCAACTGTGGATGGTTGGCCGCCAAAGCTGCGATAAGTTCAGATTTCGTCATGTTTGATCAATAGTTGCAGTGACGATTACTCGCCGCTGCTGGCCTGATCAAGTTTGGCTTTCAACAATGCGCCCAAATTAGTGGTGCCTGTTGATGCGCCAGCTTCACTCATACGTTGCATTGAATCAGCTGTATCAGCGCTGTCGCGGGCTTTAATCGAAAGCTGAATCGAACGTGCCTTGCGGTCAACGTTGATGATCATGGCTTCGATGTTATCGCCTTCTTTCAGTGCTGTCGTTGCGTCTTCAACACGACCTGTTGAAATTTCAGATGCGCGTAAGTAACCTTCAACTTCAAGTGACAACGTAACGATGGCGCCTTTGGCTTCAACTGATTTAACTGTACCCGGTACCGTTGCGCCTTTGTCGTATGTGCCAACGTAATTATTGAAAGGGTCACCCTCAAGCTGCTTCACACCTAACGAAATACGCTCTTTGTCGGTATCGATTGCCAACACCACGGCTTCGAGGTCGTCGCCTTTCTTGAAGTTACGCACGGCTTCTTCACCGGTTTCATTCCAAGACAAGTCAGACAAGTGCACCAGACCATCAATGCCGCCAGCCAAACCAACAAACACACCGAAATCGGTGATTGATTTGATTGCGCCTTTGACTTTGTCACCACGCTTAAAGTTAATAGCGAATTCTTCCCATGGGTTAGCGCGGCATTGTTTCATACCGAGCGAAATACGACGACGTTCTTCGTCGATTTCAAGCACCATGACTTCAACTTCGTCACCCAAGGTAACCACTTTACGGGGGTCAACGTTTTTGTTTGTCCAGTCCATTTCTGAAACGTGAACCAAGCCTTCGATGCCGGCTTCGACTTCAACAAATGAACCGTAATCGGTTAAGTTGGTGACCTTACCGAACAAACGGGTATTTTGTGGGTAACGACGTGCCAAACCAACCCATGGGTCTTCGCCCAGTTGTTTGACGCCAAGTGACACACGGCTTTTCTCTTGATCAAACTTCAATACTTTGGCTTCAACTTCTTGACCAACACTCAACACCTCTGAAGGGTGACGAACGCGGCGCCATGCCATATCAGTGATGTGCAACAGGCCATCGATGCCACCCAGATCAATAAACGCGCCGTAATCGGTGATGTTTTTGACGGTGCCTTTAACGATAGAACCTTCTTGCAAGTTCTCAAGAATTTTTTGACGCTCTGCACCCATACTCACTTCAAGCACGGCACGGCGTGACAAGACAACGTTATTACGCTTACGGTCAAGCTTGATCACGCGGAACTCAAGCGTTTTGCCTTCGTACGGGGTGGTGTCTTTAACAGGGCGCACATCAACCAATGAACCCGGCAAGAATGCACGTATGCCGTTGGCCATAACGGTCAAGCCGCCTTTGACTTTACCTGTAATGGTACCGGTAACCAATTCGTTTTTCTCAAGCGATATTTCAAGTGACAGCCATGCTGAAAGGCGCTTAGCGCGATCGCGAGATAAGACAGTATCGCCGTAACCATTTTCAAGTGCATCAATGGCAACCGATACGAAATCACCAGGAACGACTTCAATTTCGCCCTGATCATTAAAAAATTCTTCGACAGGAATCAGTGCTTCTGATTTTAAGCCCGCATTAACAACCACAAAGTTGTGATCGATGCGAACGACTTCTGCTGAAATAACTTCGCCAATTTTCATGTCTTGTTTTTTAAGACTTTCGGCGAACATGTTGGCGAAGCTTTCGCTAGCCGTTTGTGAAGTTTGTTGAGTGGACATGTGTAAGGAAATTCCTGGTGGGTTTAAAAAACCCGGGTTCACATCAAAGCGACCATACGCTTCGGTGGTGTTTATAAAACCGCAACAGCTGGTGCGGCGCTTAGGCTTGACTGATAGTTAACCACCGATCAAGTATTGCTTGCACGGTTTGCTCGATCGTTAAGTTTGAAGAATCAACCGTAAACGCATCGTACGCGGCCACAAGTGGCGCAACCACCCTTTGTGTGTCACGCGCATCGCGCTCGCGCATGTCTTTCAAAAGGTCTTTAATATTAGCAGAAATACCCTTTTCGATCAACTGTTTACAACGTCTTTGCGCACGAGCTTGAACATCAGCCACTAAAAATATTTTAAGTGATGCGTCGGGGAATACGACTGTACCCATATCACGGCCATCAGCCACCAAACCTGGGGTCTGTCGAAATGCACGTTGACGATCTAACAAGACGGCCCGCAGCGTTGCCGATGAAGCAATTTGAGAGGCAAAGTTACCCACCGCCTCTTCACGAATTTGCATCGTTACATTTTCACTATTGAGGCAAATACTTTGATCGTTAAAAACAATCTGCATATCACTAGCGGCCAGAGCAATTGCGTCAACTTGGTCTGCTCTTAAGCCACTATTTATGGCAGTTAGTGCAGACAAACGATAAAGCGCCCCGCTATCAAGTATGTGCCAACCACCCAAAGCCTGGGCAACCAGACTGGCCACCGTACCCTTGCCTGATGCCGTAGGGCCGTCAATGGCAATGACTGGGTACAACGCAAATTGTGAAGTGGCGATCGGTACCTTTTGAGCCGTCATAAATCAAACCTTCATTACAAGGCATACAAGCCAATGTGTGAAATACAAACAATATTTAATACTGACAATCTGTCATACAGACAATACTTAATTCGGGCCATACTTAATGCAGAAGATATTTAAAGCAAAAGATATGTATTCCAGACTAAACACATTTCAGACTATATGACATGCAGACTACGTTTGAACAAGTTTGCTATACACATCAAAATAATGCGGAAATGTTTTGGCAACACAGCCTGGGTCAAGCACGCGAATCGGCATCGGCCCAAATGCTGCCAATGAAAAACACATGGCCATACGATGATCGTCGTAGGTATGAATATTGGCAGACTGCCAAGCACCCTCAGCAATAGGCCACACTTTCAACCAATCGTCACCACTTTCAACGTGTGCACCGATTTTTCTGAGTTCAGTTTGCATGGCGTGAATACGATCAGTTTCTTTGACACGCCAGCTGCCTATGTTACGCAACAAGCACGGACCGTCTGCATAAATAGCCAAGACTGCCGCTGTCATGGCGGCATCAGGTATTAAATTAAAGTCTAAATCAAACGCGCGCAGCTTTAATAAGCCGGGGGGTCGTTTAGTTTGAATACTAAGTGAGCCGTAGGTGATGTCAGCACCCATTTTTTGCAATGTCTTTGCAAACCGTACATCACCTTGAATGCTATGGTCATCAACGCCATGAACGGTCAGTGGCCCACCGCCAATTAAACCGAGCGCCATAAAATATGACGCTGATGAAGCATCGCCTTCAACAGCCATATTATTTGGCGACACATAACAGGCTTGTGCAGCAATACGGTAAGTTTGTGGGTCTACTTGCTTGACGTTTACGCCAAAGCGCGCCATTAAATTAAGGGTGATGTCGATGTAAGGGCGTGAAATAAGCGTGCCAAGCACTTCAATCACAACGTCTTGTTGCGTACGTTGCGCCACGCAGGGTGACACCATTAACAAAGCTGTTAAAAACTGACTTGAAACAGACCCTTTAACCTGCACCAGGTTAGTCACCAATTGGCTCAGACCAATACGCAAAGGCGGGTAACCTGGCTCGCCCAAGTATTCAACTTTACCACCCCAAGCACGCAAGGCATCAACTAGATCGCCAATAGGTCTTTCATGCATACGTGACACACCCGACAAGGTGTAGTCGCCGCCCAACACGGCAAGCGCCGCCGTTAAGGGACGAAAAGCCGTACCCGCATTGCCCAAAAATAATTCGGCTTTAGCTGTCAAAAACGATAAGAAATGTCTGGCTGTCTGCCCTGCTACTTGATCTGCAACGTGACTTATTATTGGGGCCACAACATGATCTGCTTGGACATGACCTTCTTTCTTATCTCTCGTTATGATTCCCGTAACTGAAACTTCAGTCGCGCTGTGTCGCGTCACTTGAACGCCAAGCTTTTCAAGCGCGGCCAACATCACATCAGTGTCATCAGACTTGAGCAAACCGATTATGCGCGTTGTTCCTTGCGACAAAGCCGACAACAACAAGACTCGGTTTGAAATGCTTTTAGAGCCAGGCAGTGTCATGTCACCGCTTGCGTAACGAACGGGTGATAAGGTTATGGCGTTTAAAGAGCCGTCGTGAGGTTGATGTGATGCTTGATCGGGCGCAACAGTCATGTTCGGTTGGCTTCCCACTTGCGTCTTGCAATCGCAGCGCGTTGTAAGAAAGCCTGCAATATCAATTCGTCACCCGATTCAAGGACTTGATGTGCTTCGCTTAAAACCACTTGATACGCTTTGATTTGTGCCAACATCACCTCGCGGTTTTGCATCATGATGTCGCGCCACATTTCCTCTGAGCCTTGTGCAATACGGGTGAAGTCTGCAAAGCCCGTACCCGCCATGGCCAAGTCAAGGTTGCTGTTGGGGTCAGTTAATACATGCGTCATGTACACCGCAGCCAACCAGTGTGGCAAGTGGCTAATGGTGGCCATGACCTCGTCGTGCTGTTTAGGGTCAAGCGACCGCACATGCGCACCACACGCACGCCAAGCATGGATCACGCGCTCAACAGCATGTGCAGGGTTTTCAGGTAACGTGCACACAACCACTTGTCGCCCCATGTATAAATCAGCCTTAGCCGCAGAGGGACCCATTAAATGCGAACCAGCAATGGGGTGGGCGGGTACAAACTGCCCGACTCGCTCACCCAAACCAACGTGAGCTGCTTGCACCACATTATTTTTAGTACTACCGCCATCGGTAATCACAGTGTGATCTAGCAGGTGCGGCGCCATGGTCTTAAAGATTAATTCGTAGCTGCCTACCGGTGTGGCCAAAAAAATAAAGTCAGCTTGGGCAGCCGCTTGTTCAATTGACACGATTTCATCAATTAAACCTAACTCATGCGCTTCAACCAAGACCTCGTGACGTCGACCTGCACCCATAATGCGATGGGCCGCACCGGCTTGGCGTATGGCCGCTGCAAACGAGCCACCAATTAAACCCACACCGATAATGGCTAACGTATCAATACGGTCTGCAGGAAAGTGCCCCTCAGCATGCGTTGCAGGCTGAGCGCGAAGTATAGCGTTCATATCAGAAGTTTGACTCATTATTGCGACAACACCTCTGGCAGAACCGCTGTCAACACTTTCAGAAAAATTGCATTTTCTGTTTCTAAACCAATTGACACCCGCAACCACTCGGGCAAGCCATCAGCCCCAACTGGGCGCACAATGACGCCACGCTTGAGTAAAGCTTGATTAATGTCTAGGGCCCTAGCACCCATGTGCACTAAAATAAAGTTTGCGTAGCTGGGGACATAATGCAACCCTAACGCTTTAAAGCCATTTTCAAGTTGTTGCTTACCAGCCGTATTGACTGCTTCACTTTGGCGTAAAAATTCATCGTCATTCAACGCTGCAATGGCAGCGGCTTGGGCCAAGACGTTGACGTTGAAAGGTTGGCGCACACGCGCCAACAAGTTTGTTAAAGTGGGTTGAGCCACGCCGTAACCAACTCGTAACCCTGCTAAACCGTAAGCTTTAGAAAAACTACGCGACACAACGACATTGCTATATTGCTTGACCAAGCCAAGACTATCAACCCGCATATCGGGTTCAATATATTCGTTATAGGCCTCGTCAAGCACAACCGTGACGCGATCGCCGAACGCAGCCTGCACACGTTGCATAAATTTTTCAATAGCCAGTGCGGGTAAAAATGTACCGGTTGGGTTATTGGGGTTGGCTATGAAAATCAAACGGGTTTGATCATCAATGGCATCAAACATGGCATCTAAATCATGGCCATAATCGCGCGCCGGAACCACAATGTGCCGCGCCCCACGGGCTTGCGTAGCAATGCGATATACCGAAAACGAATACTGGGCATAGACTACTGCATCGCCAGGTACCAATAAAGCCAACGAGACCAGTTCTAAAATATCGTTCGAACCATTTCCTAGCGTGACCCATTCAACGGGTACGTTAAATTTTTGGGCAATAACCTGCTTAAGAGCGAAACCACCTGGGTCAGGGTAACGCCCCAGCTGCCCCAACGCTTGCTCAATGGCGCGCTTTGCTGAGGCGGGCATACCCAATGGGTTTTCGTTTGAAGCCAGCTTAACCACTTGTTCAGGCTTTAAACCAAACTCGCGCACCAGATCATCGATTGGTTTACCTGGAATATAAGCTTGCAAGGCCGATACGTGAGCAGGTGCAAGAAACGTGTTTTTTGTGGAATCAGTCATACGTTTGATGCTCTCAACGCAGGGTATGAACCCAGCACTTTAAAAAAAGCACTGCTTGACTTAAGCGCCTCAAGCGCCTGCGCTACAGCAGGGTCTTGACGGTGACCTTCTAGATCAACATAGAAATAGTATTCCCATAAACCATTGCGGGCGGGGCGTGACTCAAAGCGTGTCATGGACACACCATTTTCAGACAAAGGCGCCAACATGCTGTAAACCGCACCCGCTTTGTTTGGTACAGCCAGAATTAAACTGGTTTTATCGCGACCACTGGGCAAGGTGTCTATTTGACCAACTGCTAAAAAACGTGTGCGATTATGCGGATCATCTTGAATGCCTTCAGACACCAATTTCAAACCCCAGCTTCGCGCAGCTGTTTCGCTGGCAATGGCTGCAACAGTCAGGTCCGATGCCGCAATGCGAGCGGCTTCTGCATTGCTGGCAGCAGGCTCGCGCGCCAAATGAGGCACGTGTAAGCCCAGCCAGTTTTGGCACTGAGCCAACGCCTGTGGGTGCGCCATCACGCGAGTGACCCCGTTCATGTCACCCGAAGCGGTTAACAAGCAATGCCGAATCAAGATTGAATGCTCACCCATAATTCGCAAATGTGAACTAAGTAATAAGTCTAAGGTGCGATTAACAGCCCCTTCAGTTGAGTTTTCAACCGGCACAATACCCACGTCGGCGCCGCCTGCTTCAACCGTGCGGAACACTTCATCAAAGTTGGGGCAACCCACACCTAAAATAGCGTGGCCCATATACTCAAATGCCGCTTGTTCAGAAAAAGAACCCGCTGGTCCTAAATACGCCACGCGAATCTCTTGCTCTAAACCACGACAGGCTGAAATAACTTGAGACCAAATAGCGTCAATCGCTTGCCCAGTTAAAGGGCCTTTGTTGATTGTTTCAAGTTGACGAATAATTTGCGCTTCGCGCTCTGGCCGAAAAACAGGCCCTTCAGCTTTGTGTGCATGCTTTACGGCCCCAACCGCTTGCGCTGTTTGCGCGCGTTGATTCAGCAGATCAAGTACTGCAGCATCAATTGCGTCAATTTTTTCACGCAAGGGTAAGAGTTTATCTTGTAGCTGTTTATCCATGCGAACGCTCGAACGATTGTAAGTATTCGATTAAGGCCTGAACGCCTTCTATTGGTATAGCATTATAAATTGATGCGCGCATGCCGCCTACACTTTTGTGCCCTTTGAGTTGCATCAGACCGTTTGCTTTGGCACCTTGTAAAAAGACCTCATTGAGCGCGTCGTCATGCAAAAAGAACGGCACATTCATACGTGAACGATCAGCTGGCCTAACGGGCAAACGATAAAAAGATGACTGATCAAAATAGTGATAAAGCGCTTGGGCTTTAGCAATGTTACGTTGTTCAATTGCTGCGATGCCGCCTTGCACCATGACCCACTTGAACACTAAACCAGCTATGTAAATTGAGTAAGTGGGCGGGGTATTAAATTTAGACTGTTCACGTGCGACATTGGCGTAATCAAACGCTGATGGGCACGGGGGTAACGCATTACCCAGTAAATCGCGCCGCACAATTACCATCGTTACGCCAGCAGGGCCTGCGTTTTTTTGTGCACCCGCGTAAGTCATACCAACCTTAGAAAAATCAAGTGGGCGTGATAAAAAATGTGAAGAAGAGTCAACGACCAAGGGTACGTCAGGCGCGCCTAAGTCTGCCATGCGTGGCCAGTCTGCAAACTCAACCCCACCAATCGTTTCATTGCTACAAACATGTAAATAAGAAGAGGCGGGGTTAACTTGCCACGTATTGGCTGCAGGCATCCAGTTTAAAGGTGCCCAGGTTTTATCGCCTTCTTGCAAAGGCTCGAGGCTACTTGCTGCGATACGACCTTGGCCGTAGCGTTGCGACTCGTCGAGTGATTTTTTAGACCAAATGCCAGACACCACAAAGTCAGCTGAAAGAGTGTCTGTTCTGCCCATTAAATTTAGGGGCACAATGGCGTTTTCTGCGGTGGCACCACCCTGCATAAACAATACCGCGAACGCATCAGGTATGTTCAATAATAAACGCAAGTCAGCCTCAGCCTCGTCACATATTTGAGTGAACTCAGACCCACGGTGGCTCATTTCCATAACCGACATACCGCTGCCATGCCAGTCAAGCATCTCAGCCGCAGCCTGTTGTAAAACGGACTCAGGTAGAGCTGAGGGACCTGCTGAAAAATTCCACGGGCGTTTGACCATTATTCACCTTCGATTGGCTTTTGCTCTGAATCGGTGTTCGGTGCATCGCTCGGTGCATCACCTGCCACACCATCACCTGCCACACCATCGACTGCATCATCTGAAACATCTTCAGCATCAACCAAATGATCTTCATCTGCATCACTTTCAACCACGCGACGTAGGCCAGACAAGATGAACCCATCGTCAACGCTGATCAAAGTGACACCTTGTGTGGCGCGACCCATTTCGCGAATACCTTCAACCTTGGTGCGAACCAACACGCCACCAGTGGTGATGAGCATGATTTCGTCGCTTGACGAAACCAATACCGCGCCCACAACTTTACCGTTACGCAAAGAAGTTTGAATGGCGATCATGCCCCTAGTACCACGACCATGGCGTGTGTACTCGGTAATTGATGTGCGTTTACCAAAGCCGTTTTCAGTAGCTGTTAGCACCGCACGCGACTCGTCGTCAGCGACCAGCATGGCAATGACTTGTTGGCCTTCTTCTAGCATCATGCCACGCACACCACGTGCTGCACGACCCATGGGGCGGACGTCTTTTTCATCGAAACGCACTGCTTTGCCCGAATCTGAAAACAGCATGACATCATGTTTGCCTGACGTTAAGTCAGCACCAATGAGATAGTCGCCCTCGTCAAGTGCCACTGCGATAATGCCCGCTTTGCGAGGGTTAGAAAAGTCAGATAAGGGGGTTTTCTTAACTGTGCCGCGCGAGGTGGCCATAAAAACGGTTTGGTTGTCTGTAAATGCTTTAACTGGCAACACAACCGTAATTTTTTCGCCATTAACTAAGGGGAACATGTTGACGATTGGTCGACCGCGCGCGCCACGTGTGCCTTGCGGTACTTCCCATACTTTGAGCCAGTAGACGCGCCCGTGATCAGAGAAACACAACAAGAAATCATGCGTATTAGCAATAAAGAGTTGGTCAACCCAATCATCGTCTTTGGTCGCAGTGGCTTGTTTGCCACGCCCACCACGTCGCTGAGAACGGTATTCAGACAAGGGCTGGCTCTTGATATAACCTGTATGCGACAAGGTCACCACCATATCAGCTGGGGTGATCAAATCTTCAGTATCAAGTTCGGTTGCGTTGTGCTCAATTGAGGACCGACGTGCATCGTGGGCTTGTGTTGAAAACTCAGCCTTGATGGCGTCTAACTCTTCGCTAATAATCGTGGTGATACGTTCTGGTCGTGACAAGATGTCTAGCAAGTCAGAGATCGTGTCCATGACTGTTTTGTATTCGTTGACAATTTTGTCTTGCTCAAGTCCGGTCAAACGTTGCAAGCGCATATTTAGAATTTCTTGCGCTTGGGTATCGCTTAAACGATAGTTGCCGGTATCTTGCAAACCAAACTCAGCTAACAAACCATCAGGGCGATAGGCGATACGACCACCCATGGTTTGCCCATCAGCGCGTGACAACATTTCACGTACCAATGAAGAATCCCATGTGTGGGCCATTAAGTTTTGACGGGCGATAGGCGGCGTAGGCGCAGCTTTAATGATGGCAATAAAGTCATCGATATTAGCCAATGCAACCGCCAAACCCTCTAACACATGGCCACGTTCGCGCGCTTTACGTAATTGGAAAACGGTGCGACGAGTAACTACCTCGCGACGGTGCGACAAAAAATATTCAACCATCTGCTTTAAATTTAACAAGCGCGGTTGACCGTCAACCAAGGCCACCAAGTTCATACCAAAGGTATCTTGTAACTGAGTGTGCTTGTATAAATTATTTAAGATGACTTCTGGCACCTCGCCACGCTTGAGCTCGATGACCAAGCGCATACCGTCTTTATCAGACTCGTCACGAATGTCTGAAATGCCTTCAATTTTTTTGTTGTTTACCAGTTCGGCAATACGCTCTTGAAGCGTTTTCTTGTTAACTTGATACGGTAATTCGTCAACCACAATCGATTGACGGTTTGACTTATCGATGTCTTCAAAGTGCGTTTTGGCACGCATAATGACACGACCACGGCCAGTTCTATAACCTTCGCGGACGCCCGACATGCCATAAATAATGCCCCCTGTGGGGAAGTCAGGCGCTTTGATAATTTCAAGTAACTCATCAACCGTACAAGTTGGGTTACGCAAACTATGCAAACAACCATCAACCACTTCGGCCAAATTGTGGGGTGGAATGTTAGTGGCCATACCCACTGCGATTCCCGAGCTACCATTCACTAGTAAATTAGGTAGCCGCGAGGGCAATAGCAACGGTTCGTACTCGCTACCATCATAGTTAGGGCCAAAATCGACTGTCTCTTGATCAATGTCAGCTAACAATTCGTGGGCGATTTTTGAAAGACGAATTTCGGTGTAACGCATAGCTGCAGCGCTATCGCCATCAATAGAGCCAAAGTTTCCCTGGCCATCGACCAACATATAGCGCAACGAAAAGTCTTGTGCCATACGAACAATGGTGTCATAAACGGCTTGATCACCGTGAGGGTGATATTTACCGATCACGTCACCGACAATACGCGCTGACTTTTTGTAAGCACGATTCCAGTCGTTGTTAAGTTCGTGCATGGCGAACAATACACGCCGATGCACCGGTTTCAAGCCATCACGAACATCAGGTAAGGCACGGCCCACAATCACGCTCATTGCGTAATCAAGATAACTGCGCCGCATTTCCTCTTCTAATGAAATCGGGAGCGTTTCCTTGGCGAAGGAATTCATAGGCGGTATCACCACTTAAGTAAAATGTGAACGACAAAAAACAACTTGTTATTCTACACCTCCCCCAATCATTCCTGCCGCCATCAACTTTTCTTTCAATCATCTCACTTGTTGTCAAAAACCAACAGGAATTGTCTAAATTACATAAATTTAGGGTCATAGGGCTATCGATTTGGCATAAGGGGCTACCAAATTTCATGAAATAGCTTAAGATTCACATCAACACGCAGGAAACCCGGTGTGTATGATTTTTTTAACTTGCTCTTAGCGTTGCTATACCGGCCCCGTTTCCTGTTTTTTGCGGCAGGTGTTCGCTGCGAGTCACTTACTCAGCTTAAAGCTCACGAGGAGAACCATGAATAAAACCTCCAAAATCGCTCTGGCAGTTGCCTTCGCTGCTATCACAGCATCAGGCGTTGCCTCAGCGCAGACTAACGACAACTGGCGTAATTCATCAGGCCAAGTATGGAAAAGTTCGTCAGGCCAATGCTGGCAAGACAGCTTTTGGACCCCAGCTACTGCTGATCCATCATGCGTAGCCCAAAAGAAAGCCTCTCCAGTTTCGAATAAAGTTGTGTTTAGTGCTGACACATTCTTTGATTTCGACAAGTCTAACTTAAAGCCGGAAGGCCGTAGTTTGCTTGACCAAGTCGCCCAACAAGTAAAAGCCGTTAAGCTTGAGACAGTTATTGCCGTAGGTTATACCGACGCTATCGGTTCTGATCAGTATAACTTAGGCTTGTCAATGCGCCGTGCCAATTCTGTGAAAGCATACTTGGTATCAAAAGGTGTTGATGCTAACCGTGTTTACACTGAAGGTAAGGGCAAGGCTGATCCCGTCGCTTCTAACGCAACCGCAGCTGGTCGCGCTAAAAACCGTCGGGTAGAAGTCGAAATCGTCGGTAGCCGCATGTAAGCTAAGAACGATTTGTTCTAAAAAGAGTGTTTCGGCACTTAAAAAAGGTCTCCTTGTGGGGCCTTTTTTGTCGCCCCGGGTTTTGTCGTTTAAAGTATCACCATGACCACTCAATCACCTACCCCCTCTATTGACACAACTTCTACTACCGCAGCTCAACCCAATGTTGACCAAGCCGAGCTCGATAAATTCAGCGCCCTCGCCTCACGCTGGTGGGATCCTACGACTGAATTTAAACCCTTGCATGAGATCAACCCACTTCGCTTAGCCTGGATAATCAAGCAAATTAAAGGTGGGCTGACTGGTAAGCACGTGCTTGATGTTGGTTGTGGTGGAGGTATTTTGGCAGAAGCGATGGCTAAGGCAGGTGGTCATGTGACAGGCATTGACTTGGCTGAAAAATCGCTCAAAGTCGCCAAACTTCACAGCCTAGAATCAGGTGTGGTAGTAAATTATGAAACAATTAGCGCAGAGACGTTAGCTGAACGTGCGCCCGGCCAGTTTGATGTGGTTACCTGTATGGAAATGCTTGAACACGTTCCTGACCCCAGCGCTACAGTGCAGGCCTGCGCCACCTTGGTGAAGCCAGGCGGCTGGGTGTTTTTTTCAACACTTAACCGTAACCCTAAATCATTTTTATTTGCCATCATTGGAGCGGAATACGTATTGCGACTGTTGCCGCGTGGCACCCACCGTTGGCAGTCTTTTATCAAGCCCAGCGAGCTGTCTGAAGCAGCCCGCATGGCAAACCTAACCACTGTTTGCTTTAAAGGTATGGAATACAACCCCTTTAACCAGCGTTATTCACTAGGTGAAAATACCGATGTCAATTACTTGATGGCCACACGTAAATGAGCGGCTTAATTCTGTTTGACTTCGATGGTACGTTTGCTGACACAGCCCCTGATATGGCAGCAGCAGCAAACATGCAACGCGCCAAACGTGGCCTTGAACCACTGCCAGTAGAGATTTTACGACCTTTTGTATCAATGGGTGCCCGTGGTTTAGTTAAAGCTGCGTTGTCTTTTGATGTTGATCACCCTGAGTTTGAAACCGCCCGGCAAGGGTTTTTAAATGATTATCAACTGGTTATGACAACTGATACCTGTCTATTTGATGGTATTGACACCCTGCTTGAACATATACGAGCAGCAAATATGCAATGGGGTATTGTGACCAACAAGCATACCTTTTTAGCTGAACCGATTATGGCCTTTTTAAAGCTGCCCGATTGCGCTGTGTTGGTATGTGGTGACACCTGCGCCCATGCCAAGCCGCACCCCATGCCGCTTGAATATGCAGCAAAACAAGCAGGTTATAGCATAGGGCAATGTGTGTATATTGGTGACGATTTACGTGACATACAGTCTGCCCGTGCAGCCAGTATGCCCTCTATTGCGGCAGCCTACGGTTACTGTGGCGAGCACCCTGTTGAGCAATGGCAGGCTGACTATGTTGCCCAGACCACGGCTGAATTGTGGCCCGCCATTAAACATGCAATAGGTTTAACGACGCGTTAAGTTTTAGCTCAGGCTTGGGCATGGGGAATTGTTTACGCTTAAGTTTCATTACGCAGGCCAATCATTAATTAATGTGCCGCGCCAGAGAAACTTAAACTAGACTAAAAATCGCCTAACCCTTTGCGCCAAGAGTGCGGCCACCACGGCTTTAATAAAGTCACCTGGCAAAAAAACTACAATGACATTAAGTGCTTTCGCAAGCGACATGCCGGTTACGATTGATAGCCAAGGCACCCCAACTAAGTAAACCACGACTAAGCCACCCGCCAAGGCAGCCATGATGTTGCGCACGATAGCAAACCGAGTACCCGCAGTCGTAGTATCACCCGTAGCCAGCCAACCCGTCACCATAGCGCCGGGTATCATGCCCAACAAAAAACCACCAGTAGGGCCGAACAACACCGCCAAACCACCGCGTGCACCTGGCAATACAGGAAAACCTATTGCGGCCAACACCACATAAAGTAATACCGATAAACCCGCGGCGCGTGGGCCAATGATTAAGCCCGCCAACATTACAACCAACGTTTGTAATGTGAGCGGCACAGGCACCAGAGGCATGGGTATGGGCGGCACAATTGCTAAAGCACACAATAGTGCCGTGAATAAGGCCGATAAAACAAGGGTGCGAGTTGAGATAAAGGGTTCCAATTTCTTAAAGCGGGTAAAGTCGTTAAAAATTGATGAAGCGATTAAAGCAAGTTATTAACTTAATGCCAACTTATGTAACGTAACGATCAGCTCTACAAAAACTGAATGCCCCTAATGTTGCTGATTTTGCGTTTGGGTCGTATTCCTGGCATCTTCAGTCGTGAAGGTTACACCCAATTGACGAGCATCTATTGCATCAGTAAGAGCCTGGGCTCGGGCCAAGGTGCGCACCAACATGGGCGCAAGCATATTGTGGATTTTGATTTTAACACCACGGGCCTGCTGTGCTTCGCGCACCTCGTGCCATTGGTGCGCCAACAACGGTATAAGTCGAATAGTTAAGCCAAACAGTAACACAATACGAGCAGGGTTAGCATGACACAACCTTGCAACAGGGGTGACTACTGTTTCAACAACCTGCATCATGGCCGTGGTTGACGTAGTTAGCATGACCGTTTGTGCCGTAGCCCATAGCGCTATGAGACGCAATAACGCCACAGCCCCTTCTTGCAGGCCAGCAACCCAAGCCATGTAGGCGAATAAAAAAATAAAGGTAAGGGCAATAGGCCAAATATTGCGCCAAAACCAAGTTTGTTGGGCTCGTACCATGTACCAAATACTGAACATCACAGCCGCGATAATGCCCAGCCACAACAGGTTTTGCAACAAAATTAGAGTTGTACTGAAAATAATTAAACCTAAAAGCTTCAAACCTGCTGGTGTACTTTTTAAAATAGAGCGCAAAAAGCCTCGTAAACCCATTTGCAAACTATTAAGCAAGCCGCTGTGCAAGCTGTCTTGTGAGCCTAATTTAAGGCCCTTCATGCTTGCAAGCCCTTATTCAGAAACCTCACGCGGCCTGCCTCATAAACTCAACATACCAATTTAACGCGCTGTCAGGTGGGCTATCGTGCACGACTTTGCCATGGTCAATAACCAGCACACGATCAAAGTTTTTCAATAAGTCTAAATCATGCGTGACCATGATGATGGGGTGCGTAAGACGTGAAATAATGTTCATGAAACGGTTGCGATAACGTAAGTCAAGCTGCGTAGTGGGCTCGTCTAAAACCAATATTTGAGGTTCTAAACTCAATACAGAGGCCAATGCCACCAGTTGCTTTTCACCGCCCGACAGTTGATGCACAGCGCGATCAATTAAAGCTTCAATACCTAAACGAGCCAGGGTCTCTTTAATTCGAACCTGACGCTCTGCCGCGTTAGGTAGGCGAGATTTAAGGCCAAAATCAAGATCTTCTGATACCACGGGAAAGACTATTTGGTTATCTGGGTTTTGAAACACAAAGCCCACTTGTCGTCTAACCTGTTTAATATTAAGAGTCACATCAAGCCCGTTCACAGCGATCGAACCCGAGTTTGGAATGATCAAGCCGTTAATGAGCCTAACCAAGGTGCTTTTACCTGACCCGTTAGCCCCAATTACGCCAATACGTGACTCAGTTAGACTAATTGACACATCTTGTAAAATTTGACCCGTAGAGTGCTCTAAACAGATTTGATTAAAGTTTATTAACATAATTAATATAAAGCGTAGAACCTTTTTAAATTGTTGCACTCAAAGAAAACAACATGACAAAAATTCAAAAAACAGATGCCCAATGGCGTGAACAGTTGCCGGCCGAAGCGTACTACGTTACGCGACAAAAAGGTACTGAACGCCCCTACAGCGGGGAATTTGATAAACATCGCGCCACAGGTATTTATCACTGTATATGTTGCAATACCCGTCTTTTTGCCTCAGACACCAAGTTTGATGCCGGTTGTGGTTGGCCCAGCTATTTTCAAGTTCTTGACCCCAGTATAGTGCGAGAAGTGTCAGACATTAGCCACGGCATGGTTCGTACTGAAGTCATATGCGGGGTGTGTGATGCACATTTAGGGCATGTTTTCCCCGACGGGCCGGCACCAACTGGGTTACGCTACTGTATTAATTCAGTTTCTTTAAGATTTGAACCCCTTGAATCATCAGAAACAAGCTAAAAAGCGCCATAACGTATCGTATGAAAAAGTTTTTATTTGATCTCTTCCCCCTTATTTTATTTTTTGTGGCTTATCGCTTTTCTGATATTTATGTCGCCACAGCGGTTGCCATGATAGCCGGGGTAGCACAGATTTTGTACATAAAATTGACGGGTCAAGTCATTGAAACCATGCACTGGGTTAACTTAGGCATCATCGTATTTTTTGGTGGCGCCACACTATACCTACATGATGAGGCCTTTATTAAATGGAAGCCAACTGTGTTGTATTGGTTGTTTGGCCTCTTTATGCTGGGCTCACAGTGGTTGATGAAACGCAATGCCCTACAAAAATTACTAGGTCAAAAAATATCACTGACTGACGCCGGTTGGGCGCGCCTGAATGTCAGTTGGGCGGTATTCTTTTTAATTGCTGGTGGTTTAAATTTATTTGTTGCATTTTCTGGTTTGTTTACAGAATCACAGTGGGTTAGCTTTAAAGTTTTTGGGCTGATGGGGTTGTTAGTTTTGTTTGTGATTGCTCAATCAGTTTGGCTGGGAAAACACATGCTGCCTGATGCTGATGCAACCCAAAAAGAACACAAATGACGAAAACTGAAAACTGAAAACCATATATATTAAAAATTATAAATACTGATAATTATAAATACTGAAAATTATGAACACTGATTTAATGAATCAACTTCAAACCCGTTTGGCCGCGTTAGCGCCAGAATCAATGCTTGTTGAAGACGAGTCTCACCTTCATGCCGGTCACGCTGGTAACAGCAACGGCGCCAGTCACTTCAGGGTACACATTGTGGCACCCTGCTTTGAAAACAAACCGATGATTGCGCAACATCGGCTTGTTTATGATCTTTTGCGCGATTTAATGCCCTACCCTATTCACGCGCTTGCTCTACAAACAAAAGCACCTATTAAAGGAAATTCATGAAACGCATCACGATGATGGCTATAGCTTTGGTCGTCGCTGCCCCCCTATACGCCCAGAATATTGCCACAGTAAATGGTCAAGCGATTTCGCAGAAATCGTATGATCAATTTGTGCAGTTACTGGTCACACAGGGCGCACCAGATACCCCCCAACTACGGGAACAAGTCAAAGAAGAAATGATCAATCGCACTATTATGGTTCAAGCTGCTGAAAAAGCCGGCATCAATAAGATACCCGTTGTTCAAACTGAACTTGATGTGGCCCGTCAAAGCATTTTGCTACGTGCGTATATGGCCGATTATTTAGTCAAAAACCCCATCAGCGAAGCCACCATTTCAGCTGAATACGACAAGCTTAAAAAAGCCCAAGACGGTGTCGTGGAATACGACGTTCGCCATATTTTGGTTGAAGACGAAAAAACCGCCAACGACTTGCAAGCTCAAATTCAGTCAAAAAAGGCTAAATTTGAAGACTTGGCTAAAGCCAATTCAAAAGATACCGGCAGCGCAGCTAAGGGCGGAAGCTTAGGTTGGGCAGATGCCAGCAACTACGTGCCCCCTTTTGCTGAAGCGGTTAAAGCGACAGCTAAAGGCCAATTAGCTGACAAGCCTGTACAAAGTCAATTTGGTTGGCACGTCATTGAAGTGGTTGACTTGCGTCCGGTTGCCTTTCCGCCCCTCGACCAGGTTAAGCCACAACTCGAAGAAATGATGCGCCAGCAAGAAATTGCAGCGTTACAAAAAAAACTTCGCGACGAAGCTAAAGTTAATTAATAGTATCAACGAGGCCACGTAATGTGGCCTCATCTATGACTTTGACTCCCAACGATTGAGCCTTGGTTAATTTATTTCCCGCATCGGCACCCGCCACCACGTAATGTGTTTTACGCGAAACGCTTCCACTGACTTTGCCACCAGCTAACAGAATAGCTTCAGTGGCTTGTTCTCGCGTCATGGTTTCTAAGGTGCCTGTAATAACAAAAGTTTGACCCATCAACGAACCTGCCAGTAAAAGCACGGGGGATTGCGCTTGCACGCCTTGCGCTGAAAGGGCCTGAATAATGTCGCGATTATGGGCTTCCGAAAAAAAACGTACGATTGAACCTGACACTACAGGCCCTACATCGTTGACTGAAAGCAACTGGCCTTCTTGAGCTGACAACAGCCGGTCTAATGAACCAAAATGCAGCGCTAAGTCACGCGCGGTGGTTTCACCGACATGCCTTATGCCCAAAGCGTAAATTAAACGACCTAAAGGTGGCTGACGCGCTTGGTTGATGGCATCAATGGCGTTTTGTGCTGACTTTAAGCCCATACGATCATATTCAGCGAGTTCGTCGACCGTTAGGGTGAAAAGATCTGCCAGTGAATGCACGCGTTCACGGTCAACCAACTGTTCAATTAACTTTTCACCTAAGCCTTCAATATCAAGCGCTTTTCTAGATACAGCATGCAGCAAGCTTTGTTTGCGTTGCGCGGCACAATATAAGCCCCCCGTGCACCTTGAAACGGCCTCATCGGGTAAACGTTCAACAGCAGAGCCACACACCGGGCAGCTTGTAACCATTTGAAAAGCAGTCGTGTTGGCTGGGCGTAGCGACAGCACTGGGCCGACCACTTCAGGTATGACATCACCTGCACGCCTAACAATTACGGTATCGCCTAGGCGCACGTCT
>Ga0209284_10002718_pt1 | contig 23437 bp, 23 predicted proteins | sample FRY03_FD_187211 | JGI IMG/M metagenome (GOLD analysis project Ga0209284, IMG submission 187211) | Freshwater microbial communities from Lake Fryxell liftoff mats and glacier meltwater in Antarctica - FRY-03 (SPAdes) (version 2) | ecosystem: Environmental > Aquatic > Freshwater > Ice > Glacier...
TATGGGCGCCGGAATTATTGAAGCAAACAGAACTGGTGGAACGGTAAAACGTATCCACTGCGGCTGGGCAGCACACGGCGGAATTGTTGCGGCCGCAATGGCTCGCGAAGGCATTAGCGGGCCTCCGACCGTATTTGAAGGGCATTTTGGCTTCTTTAACGCATATCTCGATGGGCGCTACGACGCACATGCGCTGCTAGATGATTTAGGAATTCGATGGGAACTGCTTAAGACTGCCTACAAGCCTTACCCAACTAATCATTTTACGCACCCAGGAATTGACTGCGCACTGGCGCTGCGGGCGCAAGGAATAAAGGTAGAAGAGATCAACTCAGTTGTGTTGGGTGTCGCAAAGGCAGTCATCAGAACAATTGGGGAACCTAGGGAAGAGAAGATTCATCCAAAATCTGGCTACCACGGAAAATTCTCTGCGCCATACACAATCGCAACTGCTTTCCTAGGTGGCGGTGGGCTCGGTGTCTATCTAGATGACTTCTCAGAAAAGAATTGGGATCAACCTGAAAGACTTGCTCTGGCAGCAAAAGTTACGGTTGTTGAAGATGCGCGCGCTACCGCAATTTTCCCAAACGCCTTCGCAGCTGTATTAACAGTGACTATGAAAGACGGATCAGTTCTCACACATCGCGTCGATGCTTCACTTGGCAGCAAGGAGGCTCCACTTTCGGCAATTCAGATTCGCCAGAAATTTACGCTGAACGCATCGCGATTTCTTACATCCTCTAGTGTTGAAAAAGCTTTGGAATATGCCAACCTTAAACGCGACACAGATCTTTCAGCTTTGATGCAATTAATTTCCAAACCCAGATAATGACTCAGATCGTTTACCGCCGCGATTCCAATAATCGAGCGTGCTAACTCTTCTTAAAACTTAAAGTTCGGCGTGCAATCTTTGCAACTGCCTCATCGATCATTTGACCGCGAGCATCAAGACCGACTCCACCGCCGGCAGCAGTTAGGCGATCAATAATGTCCTGTGCGGTAGCCATTTCATCCGCCGTAGGAGTAAAGATTTCATTGGCGATTTCGAGTTGCGCCGGATGAATGCAGGTGCGGCCGAAATAGCCCCACTTTTTAAATTGAATTGTGCTCGCTCTAAACGCATCGAAATCTTTAAAATTGGTTGAAACTGCTGCGACCGGTGGGTTGATCTTTGCCGCAGCCGAGGCAAAAATAGCGATACTCCGTGCAAATTGAATGGTGGTCTCGTCATCAGTGAATGTGCCAATTTCTGAGCGCAAATCAGCTTCACCAATCTGCAGTCTGGTAATCCTGGGCCCTTTGGCGATCGCTTGGGCATTGAATACACCTTCTGCCGATTCGATCAACGCTGAAATCTGAATAGCAGTTCCGGTCAATTTCTTATTGAGCCATTCAACATCTTTAATGGATCCAGTCTTCGCAAGGACTACGCCCGTGACCGCTGGCTGCTTAATTGCTTCAACATCGAGGTCTTTCATTCCTTCTGCGCTATTGATGCGGACCCAGATTTCAACGGCGGTGGAAACGGTGGTTAGCCAATGCTTCACGATTACGCGCGCTTCATCTTTTTTATCGGGCGCAATTGCGTCTTCTAAGTCAACGATAATTGCATCGGCGCCACGACCGAGTGATTTATCAAGCCGTTCGATATCATTTCCAGGGACATATAGATAGCTACGAGGAAGACTCATCCGATTGCGTGTCTTCCGTTACCAAGGGATTGCGCAATTAAAGTTTTCACTTGCACAACCTACAGAGTTAGCAAGTCAATCGGCAACAAAACTCTTAAAATAAGTTAACCAAAATAAATTCTAGGCTCACCTGCACTCACAATCTCATGGTGGGCGGAATAACAAGGTCATTCCATTGACTTTCAACAACTTGTTTCTGAGTTCGAGCGCGCCACAATCTACTTAAAAGGTACGATTAATTGGAATTTGGTATGACGACTATCCCTGCTCAATTAAAGAGTACTTGGGTAATTGCAATAGATTTTGTAATTAACTTTTAAAAGTTACCGAAACTGTTGCGGTAACCGTTTTTTCGATAGTGCTGGTGTCATAGGCACCGTAATCCGCAGTCATGGTTGAATCCGGAGTTGTGATTTGAATTGGTCCCGCCTTCACATTTACCAAAGCGCCAATCTTGCCACCAACCGCCTCGGTCAGTGCCTGGGCTCGAACCTTGGCATCCTTCATCGCCTCTGACATCAACTGCGGGCGAAGTTCTGGCAAGTTTGAGATGTAGTACTGCGGACCATAGTTATTTACATTGATACCAGTTGCCAGCAATGAACCAATTTGTTGGCTCAACTTTGAGATCAGTTGTACATCTTTGGATCGAACCGTGACTTCCCGGTTAGCTCGGTAGGACAAAATACGGCCGGTTGAATTTCCGTTGACAAACTCTTCATTACCATATGTGGAAACCGCACCTAGGGTTAATCCTGTGCTCGGAATACCACCTTTAGTTAAGTAATTTGAGAGTGCGGCAACATCTGCATCAACTTTTTTTACTGCGGTTGCAACTGCGGGTGAGGAAAGACTGACATTTAAAACCCAAACTGCGTTATCGGCAGTTGCCGAAATCTTTGCCGAACCGGTCACAGTAATGCCATCGCTGCTACGGGAGGCAAAACCAGAACCCACCTTCATCAAGCCCCCGCCAAGTGCAATCGACAAAATTATCGCAGCAATAATTATGGTTATCGCCTTGCGTCGTTCCACGGTGATTATTGGGCTTTCGTTAGGTTGAGTCATGAACGAATTGTAATACTTAGATAGCGCGCAGATGTGCTACTTCGAGAGAGTCAACACTCCGAAAACGATCTAGTTCCATTTCCCAAGGAGTTCCCATAATTTTTGCGGCACCTTCGCGGATGGTCTCTTCATCAAAGGCGTTGGTCAACAAATTAGATAATTGATTTTCATTAATTAAAACGGCGCCGGACTGGTCGACTACCGCCCGATGTATTCCAAGTTCTGGCGTGAACCTAAATAGTTCGCCACCAATTTCGCTATTTTCGATCACTTCAAAGTTCAGGTAATGCCAACTTCGAAGTGCGCTGGCAATTTGGGATGCGGCACCTTGTCGATCGCGAAACTCCAATTGAGTTCGAAAGGTTCCAGGTAAAAGTGGCTGTTGCATCCAATTTAGGGTGATCCAACTGCCCAGCACGCTTTGGATCGCCCAGTCAATGTGATGGCGCAAAGCAGAAGGGGTTGAGTGAATACTTAAGAAACCTCGCACCTGATGTCGGTTTGAGGCCTGATTTCCACTGGCAGGTGGCGATAAGCGTTCCATGGTTCTCCTAGCAAGGTGCGCCAAATGCGACCTTCCCCAGCGGCATTTGCTCCCATAAATTGCTTTCCACAACCTAGGCTTGCTCGGTGAACACCTTAATTAGACACCCAAAAGGCTTGAACTGTCTACTCCCCCTTTAGGTGTAAGGGACGGTAAGCGGTACAGTTCACCTCAGTCGGACGCTTAATCAGTACCCGTTTCATGTTTTGCATAATCGGTATCGCTGGAGCAAGAGGAAGACCGTGAGTCGAGGAATGCTCGAGTCACCCACATATCGAAGGAAAATAAATACATGGCAACAGGCACAGTTAAGTGGTTCAACTCTGAAAAGGGTTTCGGTTTCATTGCAGTTGATGGCGGCGGACAAGATGTTTTTGTTCACTACTCAGCTATTCAAGGAAATGGTTACAAGTCCCTTGAAGAGGGTCAGGCAGTTTCATTTGAGGTCGTACAGGGTCCAAAGGGTCCTCAGGCTGATGCAGTAAACCCTGCCTAATTAACACTAGCTATTAAAAAACCCCGCCGGGTAACTGGCGGGGTTTTTTTATTTACTTCTTTGGTTCCTTCGGTAAGTCGCCAACTTTTAATTTACGCGCATTCACTTCTTTTACGGGAGATAAATCTTTTCCAGCTTTCCAGGCATCCAAGTATTTCCATGGCAGAACTTCCCCGCGTCGCACCCACCAAATATTTGTCGCCGTTGGCCAGGAAATTCCAAAATGTAAATGTGGTGCGGTACCGCGCGCGCTACCAGATGCACCGATCGCACCTAAGTTTCGCCCAGCTTTAACTGTTAAACCTGGTTGAATACTTGCCGGAATCGAACGAAGATGTGATCCGTAATAACGAACACCATCCGTGCCAATTATTGAAACCGATAAACCTCCACGAGTATTACCCAAATTTTCTTTTCCACGCCACGTGTCAATTCGATTTACTTCATCGACAACACCAGCAATTGGTGCCACAAATTTACAACCAGCATTTGCCAAAATATCGGTAGCGGCATAATCATGGTGGGCCCGGGCATAATTGACCTCGCAACCAGCCACGGGAAACAGATAGATTGGCGCTGCATGTGCCGGGGCCATTGCCGGGGCAAAGGGACTCAATAAAAGTATTGTCACAATTAATTTTTTAATCACCGACTAACCCTACCGAAAAGTGCTAATTGGCCAGCGCTTTCCGATCAAGTTTAGCTGTGACCATCATGTGTGGGACCGTTAACGCCCAGACAATAACTAGCGCAAACCAAAAAAATGATTGATCGATCCCTCTTTGCCACCACAGGATTCCAGCGATCGCAAAGCTTCCGACTAATGCCGGCAGTCCCGGAATAACAGCTGATAGAAAAGCTTTTTTCGCATCCTGTCTTTCATAGTTAGCAATTGCGCCCGGCAGCACCAGCGTCAATCTCGCGGTATGGCGCATGGCATGCCAACAGCCAAAATAGACCGCAAATGCGATCAGCGGCGGTGTCAAGATTGCCAGGGCCGCAAGTAGTAACAAATCCACGAAATCCCGTGACCTTTTTGTGACCAGTAAAGCGATTGCCGCAATGACAAACAAAATGAAAAGTATCACCGCTAGCTGAGTTTGATATCCCTGATGCCAATCAACCAGATTTTCATTTACCGATGCAAGCGCACTTGTGCTTTTACTATTAATGAGCGGAACAACGACCGGTAGCGAGCCAAACGCCAAGCAAACAAAAATGGTTGGAAAGGCTTTTACCTTCGTGCCAGCGAGTCGATCTAACTCTTTTAAAAATGCACTGTCCCCGATTCCAAAGTGAACCAGACTCATGAGTACGACAATTTGAAATCCAATGACATTCCATTGCAGCAGCGCGACTACTGCCAGCAAGGCGATGGCAACGTACACCACCACAAAGATCGCCATTTTCTTTGGATTTCCTCGAGGCATGCTCACTAAATGATCAAGTGCGCCATGTGGAATACCAATTGCTAAGGCAAAGCCGGCAATACCGATTTGCCAGGAGAGATCATCGCTGCTGCTAAAGCGCTGGGCGGCAAGTGAGATCAGGATGGCAACAAATGCGCAGGCCGAAGAATAAGAACGCACCCGCTGGAAAAGCTCTAACCGAGTATCCACCTTTACTCCAATTCTCCCCTCGAAACTTGTCTGACAGTATCAAGGTCAGAACTTTCTTGTGGGAAGATATTGTGTGCTCAAATACAGTTATTTGGCGGTGCTCTTATTCACCATGGTGGCCTCTTTTTGGTTAGAGGTAGCCTTCAAAGTTCGAGTTATCTTTCGCATGAAGCGAGTGCTCCTGAGTCTGTTGCCCATCAGTCTTGGTTTCTTAATTTGGGATGCTTATGCCATCTCGCAAGGACATTGGTTTTTTGATAAGAAACAAATCACTGGAATTATGGGCCCGTTTGGTATCCCAATTGAAGAGATCCTGTTTTTTCTAATTATTCCAATGGCAATTTTGATGACGCTAGAAGGTGTCACCCACATCAAGCCACAGTGGAAGCATCCAGGTTTACGCAAATGAGCTATAGCGACATCGTCATGATTATTCTTTTCATCTCAGTTGTTGTTGATTTATTTGGTTTCAAGAACTCATTGCTAACTCGGCCCGCGTTCTGGGCTTCCTATTCAATTATTTTGCCTTTCCAGCTTCTTACTAATTGGTGGCTGACTTCGCGCAATATCGTGATGTATAGCACCGATGCAATCGTTGGCTATCGCATTGCAAGTGCGCCAATAGAGGATCTGCTCTTTGGTTTTGCGCTAATTCTCAATGTAATGGGTATGTGGGAGTACTGGGGCGTTAAAGGAGTACAAAGAGATTAAACAGCGGAAGCCCTGGACAAAATGAACCGGTTTATGTAAGTTCAAAGGTCATTTTCATAAGTTCTGTAGAATTATTTCGGAAAAGTTTCCAAAAAACAGGCAAAAAACTGGAGAATTGAGATTTGTCCTTCTTTTTGCGATCGGGAGACTCTGAAAACACCTCTTGAAATCCCATTCCTATCAGGACCTCGGCGAGTACGCTCAACCTTATGAAACAGAATCTCATTTATCCCTTCAGTTTCGGAGATCGCAATCAATCAGAGTTATTAGGTGGCAAAGGTGCAAACTTAGCGGAAATGGTGCGTTTGGGTCTTCCGGTTCCGCCTGGATTTACGATTACTACCCCAGCTTGTCGGGAATACTTAAAAACTGGTGAAGTACCTGTGACGCTTTTCGAAGAAGTAGAATTTGCAATTTCACAATTAGAAAAAGAACTTGGTAAAGAGTTTGGTAATCCAAATAAACCCCTTCTAGTTTCAGTTCGTTCCGGTGCAAAGTTTTCAATGCCTGGAATGATGGAGACAGTTCTTAATGTTGGAATGACCCCGGAAGTCGCAAATGGTCTTGCTCAAATTTCTGGTGACCCCAGATTCGCTTGGGATTCATATTGCCGCTTTGTTGCGATGTACGGAAAAATCGTATTTGAAGTTCCATCGGAAGATTTTCGAAAAGTCGAGGCACGAGTTCTCGAAACATTTAAAGTTAAATCGATCCCCGATCTTGATGCTCCGGGACTAAAGATTCTTGCAGGTGATTATATAAAACTAATCGAAGTGAGCACTGGGGAAACGTTTCCAGTTGATCCCCGCGAGCATTTAAAGAGCTCCATTGTTGCCGTTTTCAGATCTTGGAACTCCGAACGCGCGAATCTTTATCGTAAACGTGAACGTATCCCCTCAGAACTGGGAACCGCAGTGAATATTCAAACAATGGTATTTGGAAATTTGAGTGATGATTCGGGAACTGGCGTAGCCTTCACTCGCGACCCGGCTTCTGGTGCAATCGGTAGTTACGGTGATTATCTCGAAAGAGCACAAGGTGAAGATGTAGTCGCTGGAATCCGCAACACTATGTCACTGGCACAAATGGAAGTGATTTCACCGCGTGTTCATGGCGAACTTGGAGCAGTCATGAATCTATTGGAAAACCACTATCGAGACCTCTGCGATATTGAGTTCACTGTTGAAAAAGGGAAACTTTGGATTTTACAAACTAGAGTGGGAAAGAGAACTGCCGAGGCTGCATTTCGAATCGCTACTCAATTAGTTGATGAAGGCAAAATTTCAATGGATGAGGCGTTAATCCGTACTTCTGGTGAACAACTAGCACACCTAATGTTTCCACAATTTGATTTATCCGGCTCAACTCAAGAAATTGCCCGCGGGATTCCCGCATCCCCCGGCGCTGCAGTTGGAAAAGTGGTTTTTGATTCTCGTCGAGCTCAAGACTTGGCGCGGCTAGGTCAGAAAGTAATTTTAGTGCGCCGCGAAACAAGTCCAGATGATTTGGTTGGCATGGTGGCCGCCGAAGGAATTTTAACTAGCAGGGGAGGAAAAACTTCACATGCTGCAGTTGTTGCCAGAGGCATGGGCAAAACGGCAGTTTGCGGCACAGAAAGTATTTCAGTTGATGAACGTGCATCTTTGTTTACCGCAGGTTCTGTCACAATTTATGAGGGTGAAACAATCTCTATAGATGGCAGCACGGGGGCAGTTTATCTTGGTGAAGTTCCAGTTGTATCCTCTCCAGTCACAGCATATTTAGAAGGAATGCTCTCTCCGAAAAGCGATGTCGCATCGCCACTAGTAAAATCTGTCGACCGAATTTTAAAACACGCAGACCATGTCCGAGATTTGGCGGTTCGTGCGAATGCCGATACACCTGAAGATGCCATTCGCGCAAGAATTTTGGGAGCTCAAGGCGTTGGTTTATGCCGTACCGAGCATATGTTCCTGGGTGACCGCCGATTATTCGTTGAAAGACTCGTACTTGCTGAAAATGAAGAAGTTCAGAGAGGCGTTCTTACCGAAATGGAGCCGCTGCAACGTACAGATTTCGTCGGGATCATGATGGCTATGTCTGGATTACCAGTCACCATCCGATTGCTTGATCCCCCTTTGCATGAATTCTTGCCAGACTTAATAACGCTGAGCGCAACGATGGCGCGAGCCGAAGCTTTAAACGAGGACATTAGCGTGAGAGATAGAGCAATATTTGCTGCAGTTAGACGCCTACACGAATCTAACCCAATGCTTGGTTTAAGAGGCGTTCGGCTCGGAATTTTGATTCCCGAACTCTTTAAAATGCAAATTCGTGCCCTCGTGCATGCTTGTATTGAAGTAAAAGCCCTAGGGCACGACCCAAGACCTGAAATAATGGTCCCGCTTGTTGCCACCCAGCGAGAATTACTTCACTTACGCGAATCTCTCGAAGAAGAAATCCAACACTCACTCCGCGGTACTGATCACTATTTCCAGATTCCAATTGGCACAATGATTGAAACTCCGCGAGCGGCAATAACCTCCAGCAGAATAAGCGATTATGCTGATTTCTTCTCTTTCGGAACGAACGACCTCACACAATTAACGTGGGGATTTAGCCGAGATGATGTTGAATCTAGCTTTTTGCCGAGATACCTCGATTTAGAGTTACTGCCCTTTAACCCCTTTGAATCTTTAGATCAAGACGGCGTCGGTGAACTTGTGAAAATTTCAGCGGAGCAGGCTAGAAAAATTAAACCTAACTTCAAACTAGGTATTTGCGGAGAACACGGTGGCGATCCCAGAAGTATTCACTTCTTTCACAACTTAGGGCTTGATTACGTCTCTTGCTCGCCTTTCAGAGTACCGATCGCCCGACTCGAGTCTGGACGAGCTAAAGTTCTTGACACCTTACCCGTTCAAAGTTCGACGAGCTAAATGTCCTTTCCAATAGATTTCCAAAAGGGTTTGATTCTCGCATCATTAGAGCGTTAGTTACCGTCTCCCTCTGTCCAACTTGGAAAGTACTCGAAGACCATTAATTAAAGAAGTAATTTTGCAATGTCAAAAAGATCACTTGAGGTTGCTGAAAGGTTTTTATATCCTTCGCCAATCATTCCTGACCACTTCTCATTCCGCCATTTAATTTCTCGCGGGGACGAATAATTTGCGCCGGGTGGCTTCAAGTGCGTTATCGTTTTAGCCACACCTTCACTTTCCAATGTGACTCTGGCACCACCCACTGGAATATTGGAAAAGACCAGCCGCGTCTTTTCAATCAAATGCTCCGGCTCTGAGATCACCATAGGATCTTTGGAGTGGGCGATCGCGGCTATCGCAGCTCTCGGGTTCCACCAATTTCCTCCACGCGATCCATCCATTAGCGGGGCTATTGATTGACTTAGTTCAACTTCGATTGATGTGACCGTCCCTGGTAACTCTTGTCTCAATTCAAAGGTAGCAAGCGCCGCGGCGTGAGCAAAACCTGTACATGGAAAAAGGCGCAGACTGGTGCTTGAAATACCATCTACTACAAATTCTCTGGCTAACTTCTGAGTGGATGGCAACAACTTCTCAGGCGCTATCGCGAAGTTTTCAGCCAGGCCTCTCGGTGGACTCCATATATCCTGCACGTGCGCAGCGCCCATCAGCGCTGCTTCTACCGATGAAAGCCCTAAAGTGATAGCGGCGCCTCGATTAAATTGAGTTGCACCTCCTCGTTCGAAACCAGCTTGCGAAAGTCCGCCCATATTTATGGCACAGAGTTTAAAAGCTGATAAGTGTTGTTCGGGAGTTAAATCAAAAATGAATGCAGCAGCAGAGACACTAGAAAATACTCCTGAAGTTGCTGTGACATGCCACTTCGATCGGTGAGTAGGGCCAAAGAGTCGTGCAATTGTTGAACCAGTTCGATATCCGCGTGCGGCAGCGCTCAGTACTTTTGCGATTGAGACTTTATGCTCGATACCTGAGGAAATGGCAGTTGACCAAATGATAGCTCCAATATGAGTTAATCCGATCCAGTCAACATCATCCAAGTCATCAGCGCTTCCAAATAAACCAAGGCGTAGAGCGTTTTGCGTCATCCCATGAGAAAAGTCTCTTTGACTTGCCGCGTATTTTCTCCTACCAGAGACTGAACAAGCAAGAAAGTCTCTTAACAAAATTTCTAAAATGTTCTTATTGTTTTGATCTAAATCATCCTCAGCGCTTACAAGTTCCCTCAAAACCAATTCAGCCAATGAATTTTCATTGCTACTTGAGGGCAATTTGATTCTCCGTTGAAGATGCCCGCTGCCGGTAGACGGTTGGGATTACCACGTCGCTCCGCACTTTTCCTTTCAATAAATCGACAATAAGTCGAGCTGATTCGCGTCCCATAAGGTCTGGATCACGGTAAACCGATGAGAATGAATCGGAAATGACATTAAACATCGGCCACTCGTCGAGAACAACGAAGGCAAAGTCGACCCCTGGTTCAATCTTCAAGTCTTTGAATGCACGAAGTGCACCGGTTGCGGGTCCTACACCACCGGTAATTATTGCCGTCGCTGGCATTGTCCCGTTAAATATTTCCTGAATTTTTTCATAAGCAAAACTTTCGTTAAAACTTCCTAATTGCATAAGGTCCCTTGGGATAGGAAGACCACTTTCAACAAATGCACGTTCAAAGCCAACAATTCTGGCACGTGTGGAATAAACAACATTTTTGCCCGTAATAAACGCTATCCGTCTATGACCCTTTTTTATTAAATCTAATGTGGCCTCGCAAATACCAGTCTCATGATCGCAAATTACACGATTTGCTTTGAGACCCTTAACTTTTCGATCAAGGAGGACTACTGGCGCACCAAATTCGTTAATCATTTTCTTAACATGGGTAGCTTCCTCAGAAACCAGCGAAACAATCACACCGTCTACTCTTCGACGTTTGATTAGATTAAAATTCGCCTTCTCGATCTCCATGTCTGCATCTGAATTCATGTAGATCATTGAATAACCTACTTTTCTCAATTCACTTTCGCAACTTTGCGCCACTACCGAAAACATTGGATTTGTAATATCACGGAGCATAAAACCGATTGTTTTAGTTGCACCTTTCCTTAACGACTGAGCAACATGATCAGCTTCGTATCCGAGGGCCCTTACTGAATCTTCGACGCGTTTCTTCATTGCCGCAGAAGTATCTGGGTGCCCAGACAAAACTCTTGAAATACTTGAGATTGCAACACCCGCATGCGCAGCAACTTCTTTAATGTTTACGCGACCGCTCTTCTTCTGGCTCGTACTTTTAACCTTTGCCATAAGTACACCCTTCGCTTGTCCTTCCAGAGTTTACCTACTACTTGACAGAAGAAATACTTTGACTACAATTGGAAACGATTCCAACCTTATTGCATATAAGGTTTAATTAGAAGCACTTACTCTTTTAAATCGAAAACATGAGGTGGCAAGTGGATTTAACAATTACTCGCATCGAGACTGAAGCAATCAGAGTACCTCTCGAAACGGTGTATCGCGGAAGTCATTATAAAATGACGCATCGCTCGACGATTGTTACGCGTGTTCATACGAAATCGGGTCTTGTAGGAGAGGCTTATGCCGGTGATGAAGATGCCGGATTAATGGAAATCGACGCCATCATTCATGATGAAATTGCCCCAAAATTAATAGGACAAGATGCATCCGCCATTGAAAAGTGTTGGGAAATCGCTCGTCCGGCTACATGGGATATCTTAAGGGATCGAAGGCTAGGTCTAGTTGCCTGCGCTTCACTTGATGTGACTCTTTGGGATCTTTTTGCAAAGTCGATCGCTACCCCACTTTGGAAATTATGGGGAGGGTACCGTTCAAGCGTTCCCGTAATAACTATTGGCGGCTATTACGGAAGTGACATGAGTATCGAAGAAGAGGTTAATTATTTACTGGATGAACAGTTTGCTGGAATGAAATTTAAGATAGGTGGACTCTCGCCAGATGAAGATGCGAAACGTTTTAAGAGAGCAAGAAAAGCTGGTGGTGATGACTTCCGGATTGCCGTTGATGCCAATCAAGGTTACACACCGGCAGATGCCATTCGTTTTTCACAATTAGTGGCTGATGACAATTTGTTATGGTTTGAAGAACCTTGCCAATGGCAAAATGATCGAAAAGCTATGAGAGATGTTAGATACGCTGGCAGCGTTCCAGTCTGTGCCGGGCAAAGTGAATTTTCGGCTGCGGGTTGCCGCGATTTGATGGAGACTGGATCCATAGATTTTTGTAATTTCGATTCCTCATGGTCTGGTGGGCCAACCGAGTGGCGACGAGTTGCTGGTATGGCAACTGTGTACGACGTGAAAATGGCGCATCATGAAGAACCACAAGTCGCGGCCCACTTATTGGCTTCCATACCCCATGGAACTTACCTTGAATATTTTCATCCAAAGCGTGATCCTATCTGGCATAACATCATTGCAAATCGTCCAAAGTTAAACGCCGGACGAATTCAACTCAATGATAATCCTGGACTGGGCTGGGAACTAGATCGTGGTTATATTGAGAAATATCGAATTTCTGAAAGATGTAGCGAGAAAGCATTAGATTCTTAAGCATTTTCATAAACTTTAAAATGGAAGGGGTACCAAAATGGGTTTAATAGGTGAGGATCTTAAAAACAAATGCGTTGTAGTGACTGGTGCGACTGGAGGTGTTGGGCTCGCCGTTGCTAAGACGCTAGCAGAATGCGGTGCAAAAGTATTCGCTGTTGACTTGAAGGAAGAGAAATTGGTATCCCTAATCTCCTCACTTCCTGGTTCCGGTCACTCATTTAAAACTTCAGATCTTGGCAAACTGGATCAGCATGATGCCCTCTTTGAAGAGGCACAGAAAATTGGTGAAGTCGTTAGCTTGGCGCATTGCGCCGCAGTATTGCTCCGCCGCGACTCGGTTGATTTAATAACGGAAGATGATTGGGATTTTCAAATCGATACAAATCTTAAGGCAACATTTTTCTTAAACCGATCTGCGCGTAATTCCATGAAAGCAAAGGGAACTAAGGGCTCTATTGTCAATTTCACTTCCCAAGGGTGGTGGACTGGAGGGTTTGGTGGTTCCGTTGTTTATGCCGCTAGCAAAGGTGGAATCGTCTCAATGACACGGGGCTTAGCTCGATCATTTGCGTCAGAAGGAATTCGTGTCAACGCAGTCTCCCCAGGTGGCGTTGATACAAACATGCTAACGGATGGACAAACACCCGAAGCAATGAAAGCTTTTATGTCAATGATTCCACTTGGGCGATTAGCTGAACCCGCAGAAATTGCGCAATCTGTTCTATTCCTGGCATCTAACCATTCAAGTTATATCACCGGAGCCGTAATTAATATTTCTGGCGGCCAGTTAATGTATTGAGTTATACCCGATTTTAAGTGAATAGGCTCAACATTATTATACAAATGATGATTATTGATGACGAAAATACAATTCTATTATCTGGTCGCTTTCGATAGGAGAAGCTCTCGATGAAAACTATTGTCATTGGCATTGCCGCCAGAATTGACTGAACAATGATGACATTTCCGCTCTTAAAGGCTAGAAATGAAAAAAACCAGCCCATTGACATCATAAATGAGCGGCGTGCCAGCTTAGGAAAGTCCGAAAGTGTAATCGCTTTTGGAAAGAAGATCGGGGTGAGAATAAGTCCAGCTACAACTTGTTGAATGATCAGAGTCTGAGATATTTCTACCCCCGACTTCGAAATCTGCGTGATGAGAATTGAAATCAGCGCGGAAACTATTCCCTGGGTCAACATTAGGGTTATTGTGAATTTCGAACTAAGGCCAGCGATGACATTTCTAACTGGATAAATAACTGCGCTGATCAAAACAGCTACTGCCAACAATTGAAGAACTCCAATTCTGGTTCCCAACATAAATGGTGCAATAAATAGAACCACCGCTGGGCTTATTGATTGACCTATTATTCCCGAAGAAGCACTGGTTCGTTTCACTATAGTAAAGAAAAGTAAGCCACCTAAGGCAGTTAGAGCACCAACTAGAAAATTTTGTAGATATTCAATGGAAGACAATTTGTGCCAATTACCTCGGAATATGGCTATAGGGATTATGTATAAAGCATTGAAAAAAAATAAAGGGCCAACAATTTGGAAAGGGGGTAAACGCATTGCAATAGATCGTGCCATGAAGGTTCCGACGCTTAGAGAGGACATGGAAATTAAGGCAAATAGCACATACATTTTTTCACTCTCCCACGTTTCTCATGTAATCTACCTCTTGACCCAATTTGCCAAGAGTAATTCCACGAGAGGTAATCATGCAAGAATTTCTTTCACCTGAATATTTTCAGAATCCTTATCCAACTTACTCTGAATTTCATAAGCGGTCGCCAATTTTTAAGTCCGAGAAAGTAAATGCTTGGATCGTCTCACCATTCACCACCGTTGAATTAGGTTTGCACTCTGCTGAATTGAATGCTGGTGAGCGAATCACCGCCTCTAGTGCTCACTTTTCGCCGGAAGAGCGTGAAGAGTTTAAGTATGCAATCGATAATTTGAATAACTGGATAGTGTTCCAAGACGCCCCTGCACACACGCGTCTCAGGAAACTCGTAAATAAATCCTTCACTCCTAGAAGAATTGCAGAAATTGAGCCCCGAGTTGAAGAAATAGTGGAAGAATTACTCGATTCAGCGTTGAAAGAAAAGCGTTTTGACTTAGTGCAAAGCCTGTCATTTAAGTTGCCTGCGATTATTATTTGTGAATTGTTGGGAATTCCTGAACAGCGACAAGCCGATATTCGTCGTTGGTCTGATGGGGTTGCCTCATTAAGTGCATCGGCCCAAGCGAGTCGAGAAGCTGCAACTCGCGCAAATAAGGCTGCAATCGAGGCGGAACAGTATCTCTTTGGCCTATTTAGTGAATTGCGAAAAGAACCGAATAGCGGATTGTTATCTCACCTTGTGAATAATGAGGGTTCAGATGATCGACTCAGCGACGCTGAAATTGCAGCGTTGACGGTTCAACTTTTCTTTGCTGGTTTTGAAACGACAGAAGGACTTATCAGTAACATGGTGGTTGCACTTTCAAGAAACCCAGATCAATTTGATATTTTGTTGGAGGATGTCTCTTTGGTTCCGCTTGCCGTGGAAGAAACTTTGCGATTTGATTCTTCTATCCAGAAACAATCGCGGGTTGCTAGCAATGACCAGCTAATTGGTGATGTTCAAATAAGGAAGGGTGACTACGTGCACTTCATGATTGGTGCTGCAAATCGCGATCCAAATCAATTTGAAGACCCGGATCTATTTAGGATTCTACGCAAAGATATTAATCATGTGAGTTTTGGCCACGGAATTCATTTTTGTATCGGTGCACCACTTGCTCGGCTGGAAAGCAAAATCGCGATTCAAGAATTAGTAAAGCGTTGTGGAAAGTTCAAGGTACTAACTCAACAGGTTAAGTACCCTGAACTTTTCGCGGTCCGAAAGCCACTTGAATTACTCGTTGAAAGTTCCTAAAACTTGTAAATTGCTTTCGAATTCTGATTACAAATCTTTTCCTGCTCAGAAAGGCTCAAATTAGAAATGTAATCGCGAAGAAATGTGATGATCGTGTCATACGAGGAATAGAGACGATCAACTGGCCAGTTTGACCCTAAAACACACCGATCTGCGCCAAATGCCTCGATAGATGTATCCACCCACTTGCGTAGTGATTCTTTAGTAAAACGCTGGTCGGTCATTCCTAAACCAGAGATTTTCATGGTCACATTTGGTGTCTTTCCAAGTCGCTTAACTGCGGCAGCCCAATTCCGGTAATATTCATCACCACGGCTACGAGGAAAACCGATATGTTGTAAAACTACGATCAAGTCGGGATGACGATTAGCGAGTTCGATCGCTTGATCCATATTTTGCCATTCACAATCTAAGTCAAATACCAATTGGTTCTTAGCCAAAAACGTTAAGGACTCTTCATAAGCAGGAGTGGTCTCCTTGGCAGCTAACATGGGCTCGGCATTAAAATCTCGCACTCCAACGAATAGTGGTGATTCCATATGCCTCTCCAATACAGAAATTGCATCACTTTTGCCAAGGTTGGCATCGCCAATAATCCTCATGGGAACCGGTCCGGTTTTTGCCATTTCGGTTAACCACACAGTTTCTGTCACTGGATCAGGCGAACCGATGGCAGCTTGTACGTGAACGAATCCACTGATCCCTGAGAATCTTGCCTCTGCCCATAAATCATTCAATACAAAACCGACCGACTTGATTGCATCAATGTTTCCAATGACCGGGTGAACTACTTCCTTTTCGAGCCATACCCATTTCAATTCTGGATGTTTTAAATCCCAAAGGTGAATATGCGTATCAATAATTGAGATTGACTGGTTCATGTTTGCCTCCAAAGTTCCTATTATTTTTGAATCATTAGGGGTAAATTACATTCAAATGAGACAATATGTAAGACCCGCGGAGGAGAATATTTAATGAAAATTGTAAAGGTTGAAGCCATCCCTGTTGCCTACCCAGAGCCAAATGATTTTCAAGCCGAGCGCTATCTATGCTTAGTAAAAATTACAACCGATGAAGGACTAGTCGGGTGGGGAGAATCTATAACACAGTTTAAAGAGGCCAATTTCGCGGTCGCTGCACTAATTAATGGTTTAAGTGAATTTGTAATTGGAAAGAGTCCGTTGGAAAATATTGCAATTTGGACATCAATTCGCGAACGTTATTGGTGGTATGGATACCGTGGTGGAATGGCCTCGTATGCCCTTTCTGCAATTGATATTGCTCTCTGGGATCTCAAGGGCAAGGCTCTGAATATAAGTTTATTGGAACTCCTTGGCGGACCAGTTCACAACAGGCTACCCGCAATTGCATCAGGCCATGCTCATGATTCATCAATTCCGAAAATGGCAGAACAAGCTCAAGGTTGGTTAAGTGATGGTCTGCAGGGAGTAAAAGTTGGTTTTGGAAAACGTGGTGACGCCCACCTTGGCTATGAACATGACCGAGATGTCGAATATGTAAAGTCAATGAGAGAAGCGATCGGTGATGATAAGAAATTGATTATTGATCTTGGTTATGCAATCAAGTGGGATGTGGCAACTGCAGTCAAACGCGTGCAAGCATTTGACGAACAGAATATCGAATGGATTGAAGAGCCACTGGGAGCTTGGGATCCAGAAGGTTACAGAACTCTTCGTGACAAGACTAAATGTTTGATCGCATATGGTGAACGTGAATGGAATGTCGCAGGGTATGAAAGCATCTTGGAAACAGGAACTTGTGACGTATTTGGTATCGATCCGGGTCGCGCCGAAGGTGTGACTGGATTTGTTAAGGTTGTTTCTAGAATTGAATCTCATAAACGGCAAGCTAATGCGCACGCCTGGTCCTCGGCAATCGTTTCAGCTGCCAGTTTGGCAGTTAGCTTCAGTAGCTCGGCTTTCAAATTATTTGAATTCAAACCATTGCCTAATCCAATGCAAAATGACCTGGTTACTGAGCCAATATCACATGTAGACGGCTGGGTGTATCCGCCGCTTGGCAAGCCGGGCCTCGGGATTGAAATTATTGAAGAGGTTGTAGATAAGTATCGACAAAAACCCTAAGAGGTTAATTTCGTTTAGGAGCGGATCTATAAATTTCTGGTCGCTTGCCATTAAACTTTAATGGCAAGCCCGGGATTAATTTGACCGCGCTTTCAGGGTCGGGATTCTTCAACAACATTTCCACTGCTAATTGTTGTGAGTCGTTAAATAGCGCTTCTGGCGGGACAACCATGTCGGCCGGAACGCCATTTTGACCTAATTTCTTGGCCCAATTTGTTGCCGTATTGGTGGAGAGAGCGGATTCAATTTCAGTGCGTAGCAAGTTGTGATTTTCTACTCGATTTACATTTTCTACATAACGCGAATCTGAAATGAGATCTTCGCGATTAATTAACTTACAAAGTTTTGAAAATATTTCATTATTTCCAACTCCGATACAAACCATCCCACCTGCCGCCTTAAAAATTCCGTAAGGTGAAAAGGTTGGATGCCCGGCACCAGAGCGAACTGAAGGCTTTCCGGAAATCTGATTGGCCGATAAGTGATAACTAACCCAGGCAATTCCAGTTTCATACAATGACGTTTCTACTACAGTGCCTCTTCCCGTTTTATCTCTCTCGATAATCGCCGCCAAGATACCCATGGCAAGCCACATCCCCGCTCCGATATCCAGAACCGACACCCCTGTGCGTACTGGTTGACCATCTGGATCCCCAGTTATGTACATGATCCCTGTCCTGGCTTGAACTGTCGCGTCATAACCTGGGGACTTGGCATCGTCTCCGGAACTTCCATACGAGGTCAAATTTCCAAATATCAAACGTGGCTGCTTACGCATTAAATCCTGTGCTGAAATCCCAAGAGATTTCAAGCGGTCTGGAAGGAAATTTGTCAAAAAGACATCCGACTCTTCTAAAAGTGTATCAAATGTCAACTTTCCATCATCTGATTTAAGATTCACTGTCACTACTTTTTTATTACGGTTGACAATGTGAAAATATGCAGACCGATCTCCATCTAAAGGAGCCATGAAGCGTGATGGATCGCCATCTGGAGTTTCCAATTTTAAAACTTCGGCGCCAAGGTCAGCCAAAATTGCGCCGCCATAAGGACCAGCTATATTTGAAGTCGCATCAAGAACGCGAATACCAGTGAGAGGTTTCACAATTTGGGAAATTTGATTAACTTCCATTCGCAAATATTGACATATCCATGCTCATATGACTACTCTAGCAAACGTTTCCAGAAGGTGTTTTTGGGGTTCTTTGCCAGTAGAATCCTTAAAGGTACTTCAACATAAAAGGAGCTTTCACCATGACCGCGATGAGATTTCGACAAGCAATCGTGGCTGCCCTAACTGATGAAATGAGTACCGATTCGTCAGTGATTTTCTTCGGTGAAGATGTCGCGGCGGCTGAAGGTCCATTTAAAACTTCTGAAGGATTATTATCGACTTTTGGACCAGAACGCGTTCGAGATACACCAATATCTGAAATGGCATTTACTGGTGCTGCTGTTGGCGCTGCGATGATGGGGATGAAGCCGGTCATTGAAATTATGTTTATAGAATTCCTAGGTGTCGCACTTGACCAAGTGGTGACGGAAGCTGCAAAAATGCTTTACTTAAGCAAAGGCCAATATTCGGTTCCAATGGTTCTGCGTGCTTCATCCGGTGCTGGCCTTGGCTTTGGTTGCCAACATTCGCAAACATTAGAAAACTGGGTAGCGGCAACTCCTGGCTTGAAAGTTGTAACTCCAAGTGATGCGCAGTCTGCTTACAGTTTACTTCGCGCGGCAATCCAAGATCCAAACCCAGTGGTCTTTCTTGAGTCACGAATTCTATATGCGGAGCGAGGAGAGGTAGATAGAACTATAGAAATGGAGATCGGTAAAGCGCGAGTTGTGCAAAGTGGATCAGATATCACGATTGTTGCTCTCGGTAACATGGTCAACGTCGCACGTGAAGGAATTGGAAAGTCGGGAATAAGCGCAGACTTAATTGACCTTGGAACAATCGTTCCGTGGGACAGAGCCTGCGTTTTAGAGTCAGTTTCCAAAACTGGACGCTTAGTTGTTGTTGAAGAGTCACCCCATAGCGGTGGTTGGGGATCAGAAATTATTGCCACAGTGATCAGTGAACAATTTAACTCGCTAAAGAGCGCGCCTTTCAGAATAACTACGCCTGATGTTCCGGTTCCCTTTAATGGCGAGCTAGAAGCACGTTTCTTACCTTCGGCCGCAGAGGTATCTCGACAAATGCAAGAAGCCATTACAAATAATTCTGTGCCTAAACCATGGTGGATTATTGAAGGAGTTAGCAAATGACGACTTCACTGGAACGTAGAAATGAATTGATTGGAAGTGAATTAGTATGGTACGAGCGAATGCTAGAAATTCGCGAATTCGAAAAACAAACTAATGCTTTATTTGCATCTGGATCAATTCGAGGAACGACTCACCTTTGTAATGGGCAAGAAGCCCTAGCAGTTGCACTTGCTTCGGTTTTGAATCCGGATGATGTGGTCTCTGCCACATATCGCGGTCATGGAATTGCACTTGCCCTTGGATTAACTTCGCATTCGGTTTTAGCGGAAATCATGGGGAAAGCAACCGGTTGCGCTGGAGGTCTTGGTGGGTCAATGCACTTATGTGATAGCAGCGTTGGACTGCTGCCGACATCGGCAATAATCGGAGCAGGTATGCCAATTGCTGCAGGTGCCGCTTTGGCTTTTCAGATACAAAAGAAATCTAATGTCGCTGTTGCGGTTTTTGGAGATGGAGCAACAAATATCGGTGCATTTCATGAAGCCCTCAATTTGGCTTCAATTTGGAAACTACCAGTGGTCTTTGTGTGTGACAACAATGTTTATGGTGAATACAGTCGCATAAACGTGACAACTCCGATCGAAGATTTGCACTTACGCGCCAATAGCTACGCGATGCCAAATCTAAAAGTTGATGGCATGGACATATATTTAGTTCGCGAAGCACTGCAAGGAGCAATTGATCGTGCCAGAAGTGGCGGTGGGCCCACCTTGATTGAAGCAAAGACATATCGCTTTGCTGGACATTCGCGCGCGGACCAAGCGTTGTATCGCCCAGAGGGCGAACTCGAAATGTGGCAAAAACGCGACCCAATCAAAGTCACCGAAGATCATCTAATCAAAAAGGGTGTACTTACTGAAGCTAAGGCTAAAGAGTTACAAGAAGCTGCAGATAAGTTTATGTTGGAGATTGTAAGCAAAACACAAGCCGACCCGGAACCTGAAATTGGCAATATGTTTAAAAATATTTTGAAAGAAAGAGATAGGGACTAAATGTGAAGATGACTGTGAAAATGCCACGCGTTGGCGAAACAGTAGATGAAGTTTACTTAGTTCAATGGAATAAAAATATTGGTGACGCGGTTGCAACCGGCGATTCGCTTATGGAAGTTGAAACTGACAAAGCAAACGTTGAAGTGCCCTCCCCCGTTGCCGGCGTACTGATTGAAATGAAGTTTAAAGATGGCGATGAAATAAGAACTGGCGAAGCAATAGCGGTTATTGACAGCCAATAGAAACTTCCAAAGGAAAAGGGCTAGGAGAAACCATGGCAAAAATAGAGAAGATTGAGACAATTCCGATACGTGTTCCCTTAAAGCACTTGTATAAGGGCTCGTATTACAAGATGCGTAACCGTTGCACAATTATCACCCGCATCACAACCTCAGATGGTGTAGTTGGCCAAAGTTATAATGCCGATACCGATGAGGAACAAAATGAAGTTCTATCCATTATTCATGATGAAATCGCGCCACTAGTTACCGGAATGGATGTTCGACAAGTCGAAAAAATTTGGCACGCAATGATTCCAGTGACGCTAGACCAGCTTCGTGACCGTGCGATTCCAATGCAAGCGATTGCCTGTATCGATAGCGCGGTATGGGATGCGGTAGGAAAATATGCCAATGAACCGCTATGGCGTCTGTGGGGTGGATTCCGCGATCGCATCCCGATGATTGGTATCGGTGGATATTACGGATCAAGCGAAGCTGATTTAGAGCGAGAGCTCAACTTTTTCCAAAAAGAACAAGGTATGGTCGGAATGAAGTTCAAAATTGGTGCTAAGCCACCGCAAGAGGATGCAGACCGTTTAAAATTAGCCCGCTCAATTGTTGGGGAAGATTTTATATTTGTCGTTGATGCCAACCAGGGATATACGGTTAACGAAGCATTGACATTCTTAAGTCAGATAGAGGGGGAAATCAAACTTCGTTGGTTTGAAGAGCCTACGAGGTGGCACGCAGACTGGCGTGGGTTGCGCGACGTCAGAATGCGCGGAAACGTAAATGTTGCAGCCGGACAGAGTGAAATTTCGCGCGAAGGAATGCGCGAAATAATGCTGAATGGGGCAATCGACGTTTGCAACTTTGACGCATCTTGGGGCGGCGGACCAACTGAATGGCGACGTGTTGCCGCACTAGCTACCGCCTTTGAAGTTCAGTTGGGCCATCATGAAGAAGCACAAGTGGCCTCTCATCTGCTGGCATCAGTACCTCATGGAACATATGTTGAATCCTTCTCCCCTACACGCGATCCAATATTCTGGGAAATGCTTGTTAATCGCCCATCTTTGGTTAATGGAGAGTTTGTATTACCCACGGCTCCAGGCTTTGGCTGGGAACTAGATGAAGACTTTATTGCACAGTATCGGGTTGATAAAGCTTAGCTTTCGCTAAAACTCGCAATGCGATTTTGCGGGAAGCTTCATCAATCATTAAACCGTTATGAGTGGCTGCTCCGGACTTGAGCTGAACAGAATCATCTAATTTTGAAACAAGAGCGCGCGCTTCGGCTACTTCCTTGATACTTGGCGTAAAGGTTGTATTGCAGACTTCGATATGGCTTGGATGAATCACCCACTTGCCATCACATCCTAATGCTCTTGCTATCTCGCTCTGCTTTTTCACATCGCCTAAACCATCAAGTGAAACACAAGGACCGTCATATGCGGCTTTACCATATGCATGCGCAGCAATGACAATTTGCATTAAGGGGTATTGCAAAGCGTTTTCAACTATTTTAAATGGAAAGCCAGGTCTAATGGAGGGCATTGAAATGGAGGCCATGAAATCTAGCGGACCAAACGAGAGTGAACTGACACGTGGATGACGAGCAATGGATGCGACTTCGAGTAAACCCAATGCACTTTCAATCTGGGCTTCGATGTCAATCGAGCCTGGCCGCAAATTATTCGCACTTTCAATACCTAACAATTCCTGATCGAGTAAATCAAGAGTTCGCAGCTCACTCACTTTTGGCACCATGATTGAATGTAGAAATGGAGCCACTCCTTCAGAAATCATCTTTAGATCGGCGCTCGCCAGAGTGCTCCCGTATTCATTAATTCGCACAGATAATTTCTGGGAGACCGTATCTGCAAGCAGCGAGGTCCATGCTTTTATATTTTCGCGAGCCTGATTTTTTAACTCTGCGGTTACGGAATCTTCTAAGTCGAGTAAGAGCTGATCGGCATTTAGCGTTAAGCCCTTCGCCAGCATGCTCGCCTTGCTAGCAGGAATGCAGAGAATGGACCGAACCGAATTGTTTATTATGATCTCCCCTCGCAAGATGCCGGCACACGATGTGGTTCACAATTTCCAATAAACTCCTTGAGTACTTCCGTTCGACTTTCTTGAGTCAAAGCCGTGTCCCCCTCCTCGTGGGTAACCGAATCCACGCCCCCGTGTTCGTTATTGTACCGTTATGCACTTTTCATTGACTTCCA
>Ga0209284_10002719_pt1 | contig 23436 bp, 17 predicted proteins | sample FRY03_FD_187211 | JGI IMG/M metagenome (GOLD analysis project Ga0209284, IMG submission 187211) | Freshwater microbial communities from Lake Fryxell liftoff mats and glacier meltwater in Antarctica - FRY-03 (SPAdes) (version 2) | ecosystem: Environmental > Aquatic > Freshwater > Ice > Glacier...
CTCAGAAGATTTATCGAGATGTGATGTTTTAATTGGCGTTAAAGAAGTCAATATCAGTGATTTAATTGAGAATAAAAAGTATATGTTTTTTTCGCATACGGCGAAAAAACAAAAATACAATCGCGACTTGCTAAGGGTTATTCTAGATAAAAAAATTCAATTGATTGATTACGAATTATTGAAGACTGCAGATCACAAACGAATCATTGGTTTCGGTCGTTTCGCAGGAATAGTCGGAGCTTACAATGCACTTTATGCATATGGCTTAAAAACGAATTTATTTGCACTGAAACGAGCAAAAGATTGTGCCGATAGAAAAGAAATGGAGGCTGAATTGGTTAAAGTAAAGTTTGAACCAAAAGCTAAAATTGTATTAACAGGATTCGGTAAAGTAGGAAACGGCGCAAGGGAAATTTTAGATCTACTACCCATCTTAGAAGTTTCTCCTTCAGAATTTTTAAACGAAACATATACAGAATCCGTTTTCACGCATTTAGAGTCATCTGATTATTACCAAAAGAAATCGGACAAAAGTTTTGAAAAAACTGAATTTTATCAAAATCCAGAATTATACGAAGCAACTTTAGTTGAATATGTTCAAAAATCTGAAGTTTATATAAGTTGTCACTTTTGGAACAATGCTGCACCAAAACTTTTAACCGTAGAGGATTTAAAAAAATGTACCGCATTAAAAGTTGTTGCAGATATTTCTTGCGACATTGCAGATCCAATAGCCTGTACTTTGCGACCAAGTACTATCGCCGATCCTTTGTATGGTTACAATGTGGAAGGTCACACAGAAGGCGATTGGAAGGAAGAAAATAACATTGTAGTAATGGCTGTTGACAATTTGCCTACCGAATTACCAAAAGAGGCGTCAGAGGACTTTGGTAATCAGTTGATTCAGGGTGTGTTTTCACATTTTCTAAATAATGATTCAGAAGGAATAATTTTCAATGCTAGTGAAACGAATTTAGAAGGAAAATTGAACAAAAAGTATCTGTTTCTTCAAGATTTTGTTGATGGCGTTCTAACTTAAAATAAATTGATGATAAGAGGAGATAAAAAAATAATTCAAGGATGGGTCTTTTACGATTGGGCAAATTCAGTTTACAGTTTGGTTATCTCATCAGCCATTTTTCCTATTTTTTATGATGCCGTTACAACTGAGTATTATCTCAAAGAAAATGGTTTAACGGAATTACCAAAAGGAGGAGTCGTTATGGTCGAATTCTTTGGAATGCACGTTTCAAATTCTGTACTATTCTCTTATGTTCTTTCTGCATCATTTCTCGTGGTGGCAATACTTTCTCCAATTCTTTCTGGCATAGCAGATTATTCGGGAAACAAAAAAAGATTTCTTCAGTTTTTCTGCTATTTCGGAAGTTTTTCTGCAATAAGTATGTTCTTTTTTGATGCTGCGCACTTGGAATGGAGTATGTTGTCGGTTTTCTTTGCGTCAATTGGGTTTTGGAATAGTTTGGTTTTCTACAATGCTTACTTGCCAGAAATTGCAGAACCCGAAGACCATGATAAAATTTCAGCTCGTGGATTTACAATGGGTTATTTCGGTGCTATGATTTTATTGATTTTCTGTTTGGTCTGGACGCAAGTTTTAGATTTTCCAGCAAAATGGTGTTTTGTTTTTGTTGGTATTTGGTGGGCTAGTTTTAGTCAAATTACATACCGTGCACTGCCCAATAACGTCTACAACAAAACACCCGGTAAAGGAATATTGACAAAAGGTTTCAAGGAATTAATAGGCGTTTTTCAATCATTTAGAAAAACCAAACGCCTGAAAAGATATTTGATGTCTTTCTTCTTTTTCAATACAGGTGTTCAAACTGTTATGCTTTTGGCAACTATTTTTGCAAGTAAAGAAGTGAATTGGTCGGAAAATGGTGGGACATCTGGGTTAATCATTGCTATTTTATTAATTCAAATTCTGGGGGCAGCGGGAGCATTTTTAATGTCTAAATTATCAGGAGTGATTGGAAATGTGAAAACTTTAATGGTTGCTGTCTTTTTCTGGATTTTGATTTGTTTGTGCGCTTATTACATCGTTCACGAACCCACAGAGTTCTACGCTCTTGCTGCTTGTGTTGGATTGGTAATGGGTGGAGTGCAAGCCGTTGCTCGTTCAACTTATTCAAAATTCTTGCCTGAAACAGAAGATCATGCCAGTTACTTTTCATTTTACGATGTAACGGAGAAAATCGGAATAGTTGTAGGTACTTTCTTCTTTGGTTATATCGAAGAAATGACAGGTTCAATTCGCATGTCTGTTATTTCTGTAACGATTTTCTTTTTATTCGGTTTCCTGCTTTTATTCTTCATTCCTAAAAACGAAATAGTAAGTGAATCAGACGATTAAACCTTTCTACCAGTTGCCCGAAAATGGTAAATTTGGTTTTTGGCAATTTGCAACAACAATACTCCTTTTGGGGTCTGTTTTTGTTGGTATTGGTCAAATACCGCTGGTTATCGCTTTATTTGCAAAAGCATTGGATGAAAATGAACTAGGTGGTCTTACCCAAACAGGAATGGCTGAATTACTGGGCAGTAATCTCTTTTTAACGCTTTTAATAATTCCATTTGCACTTGGGTTATTGGCGATTGTTTTTGCTATAAAATTTATTCATCGATCTAGTATTCTTGATTTCTTTAGCTCACGAAAGCAATTTGATTGGAAAAGAGTATTTCTAAGCTTTGGAATATGGGGAGCTTTCTTGGTTTTAATGACGGCATATTCTTACTTTGCCTCAGATGTGTTAATATGGAATTATAAGCCAAGTACATTTTGGAGTTTGCTCTTAATCTGCTTGTTTATATTGCCTCTACAAACTACTTGTGAAGAACTTCTGTTTCGATCTTATTTATTTAAAAATTTAAATTTTATCGGGCGACCTCTCTTGCGTGTTTTGATTTGCGGAATACTTTTTGGGCTTATGCACGCGGCGAATCCAGAAATTGAGGTGTTAGGGAAATTAGCCCTGATTTTTTATATCTGGAATGGAATTTTCTTGGGTTTGATCACGCATTTCGATAACGGACTTGAACTTTCAATGGGTTACCATGCCATCAATAATATTTTTGCTGCTTTGGTTGTTACCAATAACTGGCAAGCCTTGCAGACGGATGCTTTATTGATGGATATATCAGCTCCCGCACTCGGATGGGAAGTTTTATTGACAATGTTCTTTTATCAGCCTCTTCTATTTTTCTTTTTTAAATGGAAATACAAGTGGAATATTTCAATAAAGTCAGTGCGTAATTAAAACCCACTTATGTATTTCTTTGTAAGGATTTACTGGATTTATCGACTTACTCCCGACGCGTCGTCTTTTTAGTTATATTTAATTATTTTTCTCACAGGAAATCCAAAAGGTAATTCTAAACGTTATTAAATAAATAAAATGGAGACATATTATAACCCAGAAGATCTTAAGAAATTTGGAAAAATATCGGAATTTCAACCTGTTTTAGGGAAGAAGTTTTTTGATTATTATGGGGAAGTTTTCAAAGAAGGTGCATTAACAGCACGAGAGAAATCGCTTATTGCGTTAGCTGTTGCACACGCCATCCAATGTCCGTATTGCATAGATGCATACACTGAAGACACAATGGAGAAAGGATGCGACGAGGAACAGTTAATGGAAGCGGTTCACGTTGCAGCAGCAATTCGCGGTGGCGCTTCTTTGGTGCACGGTGTTCAAATGATGAACAAATACAAAAGTCTTTCGATGTAAATTAAACTATGGTAACAGCAACAAAATCTCTTCAAGCATTAGGTCATGATCTTTCTGAATCAGACAAGCAGCTTGAACTTTTACAAGCGGTTGGATTAAAACCATTCCGTGAGAATTTAAATGAGATCAATCTTTTCCCGCTAAAACCAACGCAATTGGACATTTTTCAAATTAATGTTGGGAAAATGTGTAATCAAGTCTGTGATCATTGTCATGTTGATGCAGGTCCAGATCGAAAAGAAATCATGACACGTGAAACTATGCAATTGTGTCTGGATGTTATCGATAAAACAAATTGTCATACCGTTGATTTAACGGGTGGTGCACCTGAAATGAACCCAGATTTTAGATGGTTTGTTGAGCAGTTAAGTGCCAAGGGTAAAAAGATTATCGTCCGATGTAATTTGACGATAATCGTTGCCAACAAAAAATACTACGATTTACCTGAGTTTTTCAAATTGCACAAGGTTGAATTAGCTTCGTCTTTGCCTTATTTCAGTTCTGCAAAAACAGATGCTCAACGCGGTGAAGGTGTTTTTGATAAAAGTATTAAAGCACTTAAAATGTTGAATAAAGTTGGTTATGGGATAGAAGATACAGGATTGATTTTAAACTTGGTTTATAATCCTTCTGGCGCATTTTTACCACCCGATCAAGCTTCTTTGCAAACACAGTTTAAAACAAAACTTCGAACAGGGTTTGAAATTGAATTCAATGAGTTGTTCGCTATTACAAATTTACCTATCAGTCGTTATTTGAGTTATTTGGTTGCTTCCAATAACTATGAAAAATATATGGAGAAATTAGTGAATGCATTTAATCCTGTTGCAGCATCTGGGGTTATGTGTAGAAATACTATTTCTATTGGATGGGATGGGTATCTATATGATTGTGATTTCAATCAAATGTTAGATTTGAAAGTAGCAACAAAAAACACTAAACATCTATCAGATTTCGATTTGAATCAAATTGAAAGCCGAAATATTGTCGTAAATGAACACTGTTATGGCTGTACGGCTGGCGCTGGTTCTAGTTGTGGTGGAACGGTGGCTTAATAATCGAATTAACAACAACTCCCAGCATCTCGGTTTACATTATTCAAGCTAAAGGGCATTTTGCCGCCGCACCCTTCGAAAATACCGTAGTGTGTAGACCAATCGCCATGAAAGTCAAAATAAGCTTTAAAACGAGTGTCGTGGAGCATTTTATAAGTATTTCCACATACAGTTACGAATCTACCTTTTGGGAAATGGTGGTGATCATCTAAATCAAAATATTGATCATTTTCGGGAATACCACCTTTGTAAACAACAGCTTGACCATAATCTTCACAGTCTTTTTCTAAGCCATCAATCTTGAACAGTCGATAAGTAACTGAAAAGAACTTAAGTGTGCCTAATTTCTCTTCTAATTCTGCATTTTCAACGGTAACTGGTTTGTTTTCTACAACGCGTGGGTCAATAAACCCAGCTTTATTGGCTGTATTTAAAAAATCATTCCAATACAAAGCACCACTTAAACATTCACCCCAAAGCACTTTGTCTTCTTGTAAATATTGAGGAATGCGTCTGTCGCTATAAACGTCTGAAAAATACATTTCACCACCTGGTTTCAGTAAATGATAAGCATCTTTCAGAACTTTCAATTTATCAGTCGCCAAATTGACTACGCAATTGGAAATAATTAAATCAAATGAGTTCGGTTTTAAGTTTAATTCTTCAAGTTTTTCAATATTTCCTTTTAAAAACAAAACGTTTGATTTTGCATAACCAAATTTTTCACGATGATATTCTATGTATTTGTTTGCAACAGCCAATTGATTATCAGTCATATCAACACCAACAACAGAACCATTTTCCCCAACCAATTTGCCAGCGATATAACAATCACGTCCGCTACCAGAACCTAAATCTAAAATTCTCAGTCCTTTTACGTTAGAAGGAATAGTCAATCCACAGCCGTAATATTTTGCAGAAACTTCATCTGCAACTAAACGTAATGCTTCTAAAATGTGTCTTGGTGGTTTGGTAAACGTACAACATGCGTTTGTTTTCAAATCTTCCGAATTTTGTAATTCTTCTCCGTAATATTCCTGAACTTCTTGATGTATGTTTTCCATTGGGTTTATTTCAACTGTAAATTTACGGGTTTAAAGCCAAGAATAAAAGTTAAAAAAAATTACTTTATTTGACACTTAAATCATCTCAAGCTCCAGTATTTTCTATTATTTTTCATTAAGTTCGTAGAAATACAAATCCAAGCTATTTATTCCAATGTATAGATAGTACACGCTAATTTTAATGAATGAAAAACGCATTAATTATTTTTCAAAAAAATCCTGAACTAGGCAAAGTAAAAACGCGCTTGGCTTTGACAATTGGGGATGAAAACGCGCTAAAAATTTATACAGTTTTGGTTAATCATACGCATAAATTAGCGAGTCAAATTATTGCTAAAAAGTATCTTTTTTTCTCTAATTTTCAAGAAAATGATCAAAAATGGAGTGATTACTCATTGAAAACTCAAAAAGGAGGTGATTTAGGCTTGCGTATGTTTAATGCTATTTCAGAGGTAAAAAAAGAAGGTGCAGAACGTATTGTTGTACTTGGAACGGATTGTTACGAATTGACAAAAGACATAATTTCCGATGCTTTTGAAAAGTTAGAGAACAATGATTATTGTATCGGCCCAGCACTTGATGGTGGATATTATCTCATTGGAACCACTAATCCTGATGAAAATGTTTTTCTTGGAAAAGAATGGAGCACCGAAACTGTATTTCGAGAAGCAGAGAAATCGATACAAAAAATAGGTAAAAAACTAGCAATTTTAGAGGTATTATCAGATGTGGATCATGAAGAAGATCTAAAAGATTTGCGTAAATTTTTGGTGTAGAGGTGGAGATCACACCTTATTTTTTATAGATAAAGTTCTTTTCGAAGCGTTGAACGGTTAAGATGAAAATTATTGTATAATGGAAGAATACGATTTCATGAAACGTGTACGTGAAATTAAAAAATTCAATATTTTGAAAGAAAGCACAACTGTTTCTATACCAAAATACGCGACAAATTTCTGGTTACGAATACAATTGGCAAATGGTAAAGCCATTCGAATATTTAAAAAAGGAGTAAGTCCGGAGGTAATCCATACTTTTTATAAAAAGGCTTAAAATCCTTATTAGTCAACCATGGTGGAAAGAAAATAGTTTCCACATTTGTTTGTTTCACCCGAGCGATTATCTTTGATAAGCAAAATCAAATCAGCGCATGCTCGAAATTTCCAAATTAACGAAGTCGTATGGTCATCAATTTGCATTGAAAGACGTTAGTTTTTCTTTGAAAGAAGGTGAAATTTTCGGTTTACTCGGTCCAAACGGGGCTGGCAAATCGACTTTGATACGTATTGTGAATCAAATCATTGAACAAAATTCTGGTTGGATAAAATATAACAATGATCTCTTCAAGAGGGAACATCTAAAAAACATAGGTTATTTGCCCGAAGAGCGTGGTTTATATCGAGGAATGACTGTTGAAGAACACGGTATTTTTCTCGGCAGATTACGAGGAATGTCTGTAAAGGAATCGAAAGAGGCGCTAAAGTATTATCTGGAACGTTTTGAAATTGGCGAGTGGAGAAAAAAGAGAATTGAAGAATTGTCCAAAGGAATGGCGCAAAAAATTCAATTCATTTTCACTGTTCTGCACCAACCTAAATTGATTATCCTCGACGAACCTTTTAGTGGTTTTGATCCTTTAAACGTCGAATTAATAAAAAAAGAAATCCAAAGTTTAAAAGCACAAGGAAGAACAATTTTACTTTCTACACACAACATGACGAGCGTGGAGGAAATTTGTGATCGAGCTGTTTTACTGCATAAAGGTGAAATTTTATTGGAAGGGGAAGTTTCTGAACTTAGAAATGAATACAAAACAGGACATTATGTCGTTCGTTTTACAGGGAATATGATAGGTTTCGTTAACGCACTCTGGTCTGGATTTCAAATTATTGATACAAGAGAGTTTGGTAATAATCGTTTCGAAGCTGATTTGGCTTTGGTTGGAGACAGTTCAATTGATACACTTATGAGCGTTTTGATTGGTCACGTTAAAGTAGAAGCCATTTACGAAAAACTACCAGGCATGCAAGAAGTATTTATTCAAGCCATTGAAACGGCACAAAAAGCAGTTGAAAATGAGAAATAGTTGGATAATAGCAATGCGCGAATGGAGAGAAAGAGTAGGCTCGAGAAGTTTTATCTTGTTCTCAATTTTAGGACCATTGACTGTTTTAACAGTTCTATACATGTTGTTCGCTTATGGTGGGAAAACAGCAACGAAATGGAATGTTTTAATTACTGACCCAGCAGGATTATTTGAAGATAAAATAATGGCTAAAATGGACAGCAATATTCGTTATTCTTTCGCTGATAACTACATTGAAATCGAAGAATTTGCTAATGGAAATCGTTTTCAAAATTTTGACGCTATGGTTGAAATTAATGAAAAAGTGCTTTCAAATAAGTCAGGCTTTGTGTTCTACCGACAAATACCTTCTAAAAATTTAGAAAAAAGAGTGCAATATCAAATTGAACGAAGATTGGAGGAAATTTTAGTAAAACGATTTACGGACTTGTCATTGGTTGACTTTAAAAAAATTAAACAACCCTTGAATCTAAGTTTTAGAAATGTATATGATCCGCATGATCAGGCGCAAGATAAGCGAGCCTGGGTTGGCTTATTTTTCGGACTTGTAATCTTTATTTTTATCGCTCTTTTTGCTATGGGATTAATGCGAAGCATAAGTCGTGAAAAAAGTAATAGAATCGTAGAAGTACTTTTGGGTTCTGTTCGGCCGATTCAACTAATGTTCGGCAAAATTTTGGGAATCGGAATGGCAGCTCTATTGCAGTTTAGTATTTGGTTGGTTGCAATAACTATTGGTTTGACCTTGATGCGAAATACATTGTTTCCTGATTATCTTTCAGCTCACTTAAACAACAGAATACAATTGGTGGAAGAAGTGCAAAATCCACATCAATTCGACAAGCAATTTACTGATTTCGAATACAATGAATTTGTTGATTTAGTTTTTGAGCGTGTGCAATTCGGACCAATGATTACAGCTTTTCTACTTTGTTTGTTGGGCGGTTATTTGTTTTACTCTTCCTTATTTGCGGCTGTTGGAGCTTCAGTTGGCTCGGAAAGCGATGGACAACAATTCGTTATACCGCTAATATTGTTGCTCTGCTTTGGCGTGTATGCCGGTTATTTTGCTTTGGCAAATCCGCAAGCACCATTAACAACATGGTGCTATTATTTGCCTATTACTTCGCCGGCCGTAGTTTTGGTAAAATTGGCGCAAGGATTTAATCCTGGTGAAATGTATTCTTTATTGTTAGTCGGTCTTATTTCACTTGTTTCAAGTATTTTAATGCTTTGGATTTCGGGTCGAATATATAAAAATGGAATCCTTCAGTTCGGACACCGATTGAAATTACGTCATTTCTTTAAATGGACAAAAAACGTTTAAATGAGAAAGGCGATTATCGATTTGGGGACCAATACTTTTAATTTACTTATTGCGGATCTACAAGGTACAAATTTTGAGATTGTACATACTGAAAAAGAAGGAGTTGCAATTGGTATGGGAGGAATAAATACCAATTTAATAACCACTGAATCAATGTTGAGAGGAGAAAAGGCGATTAAACATTTCCTTTCAGTTTGCTTGGTAAAAAAGGTCGATAAAATTCTTGCATTTGGAACTTCAGCATTGCGAGATGCTTCCAATACATCAGATTTTCTAGAGATGCTGAAAAATGATTGTGACTTAAATGTGCAGGTTATTTCTGGTAAATTGGAAGCAAAATTGATTTATAACGGTGTTCGACAAGTCTACAATTTTGATAAAAAAGCCGTTATCGTTGATATTGGTGGTGGAAGTACGGAAATCATTTTTACGAACACAAACGGCCCAACAGAACTAAAAAGTCTAAACATTGGTGTTTCGAGGATTTATCAAAAATTCAAATTTCAAGATCCTTTTTGCGATAATGATATTCGGTTAATTCGTGATTTTTTAGAAGTAGAATGTGATGGTTTTCTGGACGATAGAAACGAAGAAATTATGATTGGTTCATCAGGTAGTTTTGAAACCTTTTGGGAAATGACCCATGAAATAGAAATGCCAGAAGAAAAACGAAGTTTTGAAATGAATATAGATGACTTTAAAGTGACACTGAATCAAGTTGTTAAATCTACTTTAAAAGAAAGAGAAATCAACAAGTTCATTCTTCCGATTCGCAAAATAATGGCGCCGATTACCGCAGTAAAAACCTTGTGGTTGATGGAGAAATTACAAACTAAGCGCATACTGATTTCTCCATTTTCTTTGAAAGAAGGAGCTTTGGTTACGGAGGAATTTTAAGGAAATATTCTCAACTCTTCAATTTCATTATCTTTAACATCTAAACATAACAAACATGGGTAAAATTCTAATCGTTGATGATGAACGCAGTATAAGACGAGCTTTACGAGAAATTTTAGAATTTGAAGAATTTGAGATTGATGAGGCTGAAAATGGCAAAGAAGCCATAGAAAAAGCATCATCCGAAAGTTACGATATCATCTTTTGCGATATAAAAATGCCGATGATGGATGGTATGGAAGTTCTCGATGCTTTGCAAGAAAAGAAAATTGATGTCCCTGTTATTATGATCAGTGGACACGGAAATATAGAGACAGCTGTTCAAGCACTTAAAAAAGGTGCTTTCGATTTTATAGAAAAACCTTTGGATTTAAATCGTATCCTTGTAACGGTTAGAAATGCAAAAGATAAAACGGTTTTGGTTGAAGAGACTAAAGTTTTGAAAAAAACCGTAAATCGATTTAAAGGGAATAGTATTATTGGTGAAACATCTGAAATTCATCAAATCAAAGAAATGATTGAAAAAGTTGCCCCATCTGATGCACGTGTACTTGTAACAGGCGAAAACGGAACGGGGAAGGAATTGGTTGCGCGATCTCTACACGATAACAGCAAAAGAAAATCAAATCCGTTTATAGAAGTAAATTGTGCGGCGATACCGTCTGAGTTAATTGAAAGTGAATTGTTTGGTCACGAAAAAGGTGCTTTTACTTCAGCTATTAAACAGAAAAAAGGAAAATTTGAATTGGCTTCAGGTGGTACATTGTTTCTAGATGAAATCGGCGATATGTCGCCTAGCGCTCAAGCAAAAGTTTTACGTGCTTTGCAAGAAAATGTAATCCAGCGTGTAGGAGGTGAAAAGGATATTAAAGTTGATGCAAGAATTATTGCTGCAACCAACAAAGACCTCCGTTTGGAAATTGCGGAAGGTCGATTCCGGGAAGATTTATTCCATCGTTTGGCCGTAATTTTAATCCATGTCCCGTCTTTGAATGATAGAAAAGAAGATATTCCATTGCTAGCAGAGCATTTCATGACGATTATTTGTTCTGATCACGGGATCCCAAGAAAAAGCTTTTCGGCTGGTGCATTAAAAGCATTGAAAGCATTAGATTGGACGGGTAACATTCGTGAGTTACGTAATATTATTGAACGTTTAATCATTTTGGGCGGCAAAGAAATTTCTGCCGATGAGGTGGAATTGTATGCGAACCCTAAAAAGAAGTAACCTTAAATTAAGGACTTAATCTCACCAATTATACGTTCAGCCAAAGCATTCGCAGATTCAGCTGTTTTGCTTTCTGCATAAATACGAATGATGGGTTCTGTATTGCTTTTACGCAAGTGAACCCATTCTTTTTCAATATAGATTTTCACACCATCAATCGTATCTACCTCGTATCCTTCGTATTTCGTCGCCATGTCGGCCAATATTTTGTCTACGTTGATTTCGGGCGTCAATTGAATCTTGTTTTTAGAAATCGTGTATTTTGGGAAACTGTCTCGCATTTGAGAAACAGTGATCTTTTTGTGCGCCAATGAAGACAAGAATAAAGCAATTCCAACCAATGAGTCACGACCGTAGTGCGATTCTGGATAAATGATTCCTCCATTTCCTTCGCCACCGATAATCGCATTGATTTCTTTCATCTTGGCAACAACGTTCACTTCGCCAACTGCTGCAGCGGCGTATGTTTGTCCTTTTGCTTCGGTTATATCGCGTAAAGCACGTGTAGAAGATAAGTTGGATACTGTTGCGCCTGGTGTGTGTGTGAGCACGTAATCCGCACATGCAACAAGCGTGTATTCTTCACCAAACATACTTCCGTCTTCGCAAACGATTGCTAAACGATCAACGTCTGGGTCTACTGTAATTCCTACATCTGCTTTTGATTCTACAATTTTAGCCGATAAATCCGTCAAATGTTCAGGTAAAGGCTCCGGATTATGCGGGAAATATCCAGTTGGTTCGCAATACATTTCTGTGATTTGTTTCACACCCAATGCACGTAACAAAGCAGGAACAAAAATTCCACCTGTTGAATTTACGGCATCAACAACAACATGAAAATTAGCCGAAGCGATTGCATCTTTGTCAACCAATGGCAAAGCCAAAACGGCGTCAATATGTTTTTTTAAGTAGGTGTCGTCTTGGATAATCGTTCCTAAATCGTCTACTTCTGCAAAATTAAAAGCTTCTCTTTTAGCGATATCCAAAACTTTTTCTCCGTCAGCTCCTGAAATGAATTCACCTTTTTGGTTCAATAATTTCAAAGCATTCCATTGCTTAGGGTTATGCGAAGCGGTTAAAATAATTCCGCCTTGCGCATTTTCCAAAGGAACAGCAATTTCCACTGTTGGGGTAGTGGAAAGCCCTAAATCTACAACATCAATTCCTAATCCAATAAGTGTTGAAACAACCAAATTCGAGATCATTTGACCTGAAATTCGAGCATCTCGACCAATTACAACTTTAAGTTTTTGATTTGGATTAGTATCTTTTAACCAAGTTCCGTAAGCTGCAGCAAATTTCACAGCATCTACGGGAGTTAATCCGTCGTTGACAGTTCCGCCAATCGTTCCACGAATGCCAGATATAGATTTGATTAATGTCATAAGTTAGTTTTTTAGAAAAGCGATTTTTTCAAATCAATCATTTTCATGCACGCAATGGCACATTCTACGCCTTTGTTTCCGTGTTTCCCTCCTGATCGATCTAGTGATTGTTGAAGTGTGTTGTCGGTTAATAAACAAAAAGAAACTGGGCGATTATATTTTAAATTCAATTCTGCAATTCCATTTGTTGCCGCTTGGCAAACAAAATCGAAATGCTTTGTTTCACCTTGAATTACACAACCAATGGCTACAATTCCGTCCAAGAATCCGCTTTCCAATAAAAATTGTGCACCTAATGGTAATTCAAAGGCTCCAGGAACCATGTGAACATGAATATTTTCTTCTTTCACACCATTATCCAATAGTGCTTTTTTTGCGCCTTTCAACAAGTTTAGTGTTACATTTTCATTCCATTCAGAAACAACAATGCCGATCTTATAATCGGCACCGTTTGGAACAAAATCCTTATTGTATTCAGACAAATTGCGTAAAGCGGTTGCCATTTATTTCACTTTTTTATTCTTAGCTCTGGCCAAGTATTTGTCAATCGTTTTTTGATTTCCGAATTGCAAATATTTGTCTTTAATTGTTTGGTAGTACTCGGTAGCAGTTTCAGGGTCTTTCAATTTCAACTCTGTTACTAAACCAGCTTTAAACAAATACATTGGTGTCGTATAATCGTTCTCGTTTTCTTTTGAAGCTTTTAAGTAATGCGCAACGGCTTCGTCATAATCTTTTAATTCACTGTAGCAATCACCTTGCAAACCGATAGCATAAACACGAACGTAAGTATCTTCAACATTTACGCCTTCTAAGTTATCCAAAGCTTTTTTGTATTCACCTTTTGCCATCAATTGACGAGCCAAAACGAATTGCGCAACTTCACCACCAACTTTACCATCGTATTTTTTTACAATAGGTGTCAATTCCTCAATCGCTAAATCAGTAGAGTCCATTGCTGCGTAGTTCAATCCTGCATAACCAACTTCTGTTGATTTTACGTTTGCTGGTTTCCAAATGAATTGGTGGTAAGCGAAATAACCCAAAGCCAATACCAATATACCTCCAACGGCATATGTAACGATACGAACTTTAGAATTCGACTTGAATTCATTCTTTAAATTATCAGGTGAAAGATTTTCTAACATGTTTGCTTTTTTAACGATGCAAAAGTATATTTTTTTTATGAAAGAAAAAACCAAGTTTTGAACAACTCAAAAATTGCTTAATTCTTTGTGACTTAGTCTACGATGGTCATGGACAAAATATCGTCGTCTTGACGGATATCGTCGACAACATCTACTCCTTCAATTACTTTACCGAAACAAGTGTGAACACCATCCAAGTGAGAAGTGTTGTTGCGTGAATGACAAACGAAAAATTGAGATCCACCTGTGTTTTTCCCAGCATGTGCCATCGACAAAACTCCTCTTTCGTGGTGTTGGTTTCCACCTTTGGTCTCGCAATCGATTGAGTAACCAGGCCCACCAGTTCCAGGCATTCCTTTTGCACCTTCTTGTGTGTTTGGACAACCTCCTTGTATTACGAAATCAGGCAATACACGGTGAAATTTCAATCCATCGTAGTAACCTTTTTTTACCAATTTAACGAAGTTAGCTACTGTTTTTGGTGCGTCTTTGTCGTAAAATTCGACTTTCATATCACCTTTACTTGTCTTAATTATTGCGTGCATTTTGTTTTATTTTTAATGTATTATTGGAGTGCAAAAATAGCCATTTTTAGTTAATAGGTAATAGATTACCAACAAAACCAATTGAAGTTTGCTGAGAGACCTTATTTTTGTACCATGGCAAGTGTAAAAATTCACCGACAAAAAACGGGACTTTTCTCAGAGTTAGCGAATCAACTCGTTTACAATCAAGATAAATTGAAAGATTTCATTCAAGAACCATTTAGTTTGGATGCATTTGAAAATCAAATGAAGTTGAAATCGGAGCAGTATAGTTCAGAAAACAGAAAAGTGTTGCACGAGGTTCTGGTGTCGAAATATAATAAGTACACTTCAACATCAGAACAAAAACACAATCTTGAACAACTTTCGAAAGAAAACACGTTTACAATTACAACAGGTCACCAACTTTCGTTGTTAACAGGACCGTTGTATTTTGTGATTAAAATTCTTCACGCTGTCAAATTAGCTAAGGAATTGAGTGATAAATATCCAGAAGGAAACTTCGTTCCCTTATTTTGGATGGGAAGTGAAGATCACGATTTTAAAGAAATCAATCAGGTGAATTTGTTTAATCAAAAGTTTGCTTGGGAAACTGAACAAACTGGAGCTGTTGGACGATTCACTATGGAAAACTGGACGACATTCATTGACCAAATTAAAGGATTGTTCGCGAACCATCAAGATGCTGAAATTCACGATTTGTTGGATACTTACAAGGGTAATAACTTAACGGAAGCAACATTTAAATTGGTTAATACTTTGTTTGGCAAGGATGGTGTGATCGTATTAGATGGAGACGATGAACGTTTGAAATCCATTTTTGTACCGGTTATTAAAAAAGAGTTAACGGAAAACCTTTCATTTCACGCTGTAACGAAAACGAATGCTGAATTAGAAAAAGCTGGTTTGGAAACACAAGCGTTCGCTCGAGAAATCAATATTTTCCTCTTGAAAAAAGGTTCACGTGAAAGAATACAATATGAAAATGGAATTTACTTTACGGATGCGGGAACACGATATACCAAGGAGGAAATTCTTTCTTATTTAAGATCGAATCCAGGAGAATTTTCACCCAATGTGATTCTCCGACCGATGTACCAAGAAACTATTTTGCCCAATCTATGTTATATAGGCGGAGGTGGAGAAATTGCTTATTGGTTACAATTGAAGGGTGTTTTTGAAGCGTATGGAGTTCAATATCCGCTAATTCAAGTCCGAAATTCATTGCTGTTAATTGATACTGGAACAAGCAAGAAAATGGAGGCCGTTGGCTGGTTGGCGGAACAACTTTTCGAAGATGTGGATGCTTTGAAAAAGAAATATGTTCTGGAAAATGCCGAAGAATTGGATTTAACGGAAATGCGAAAAGCACAAAATGATTTGATTGAAACTTGTCGAAATCTGGTCAAAGCCGTAGATTCAAATTTATCAGCTTACGTAGAAGCTGAAATGACTAGGCTGACAAAACAGTTGGATAATTTGGAAGAGAAACTAATTCGAACGGAAAAAAGCAAGTATAAAAAACCGCTGAAACAAATGGATCAAATTCGAGATAAATTATTCCCAAACAATGGTTTACAGGAGAGAAATGTAAACTTTTTTAATTTTTGTTCAGATGGCGAAGTGCGGGCTCATTTAGATAAAATCAAATCAGTAATCGACCCTTTTGAAAAAGATTTTATCGTTTTATACCTTTAAATTGAATCAATAAAATATTTTTGTGCTTTTGGCGTTTGGCTATTAGTCTATGAAAAACTGGTTTTTCCTTCTTTTTTCTCTTCTTGCTTTTGGAGCACAGGCACAATTTTGCGGTGTAAATGGTCGATGTATTGATCGCCGAAAAAAAGGGGTAGAAGGGATATTAATAAAATGTCCGCAAGCCATTGAAACAGCTACTTACTCAGATGCCAATGGTCGATTCACACTACGAGTTCCTCAAGGTGATTCCATTCAAATTTATTTTGCTGTTGGCGATTCGCTAGGAACAAAAAAACAAGTAAACTACTATATTTCTGGAGGTGAAAACGAAAAAAATATCGGACTGATTACTTTCAATATTCAACAAGAAAGCACAATTGAAATCAATCAAAGAGTCTACGATCCCTTTGTTCTAGAGAAATTGAAATTCAATGATATTCAAAATATCCCTCTTGGAGGTGTTGAGCGTTTTCTAACGTATACAACTGCTGCGGTTTCAAACAATGAATTAACGAGCAATTACAACGTCCGAGGAGGGAATTACGATGAAAATCTAGTCTACGTTAATGGTTTTTTAATCTACCGACCTTTTCTTACTCGTTCTGGACAGCAGGAAGGAATGAGCTTTGTCAATACTGCTCTAGTCGATGAAATTTCTTTTTCAGCCGGTGGATTTGACGCACGTTATGGAGACAAATTGAGCTCTGTATTGGATATTCAGTACCGGAAACCCAAAGCTTTTCATGCATCGGCAATGGCGTCGCTTTTGGGCGTAGAAACACACGTTGAACAGGCATTGGGTCCTCGTTTTAATTATATTTTGGGAGCAAGATACCGCGCAAACGGATATTTATTGAATTCTCTTCCTGCGAAAGGTGCGTACAATCCGATTTTTGCCGACGGTCAGTTTGTGGCGAATTATGCCATTAATGAGAAATTAAATTGGTCGGTATTGGGTCATTTTTCTTCTAACGACTATCGCTTTGCGCCACAATCACAAAAAACAGATTTCGGTACGTATAACGAAGGTTTGTCTTTGAATATTTATTTTGAAGGACAGGAAAAAACGCGGTTTATAACTGCAATGGGAGGAACTTCCTTGAAATATAAACCGACGAAGAAAACAAATTTAGATTTTTACGCAACTGTTTTCCGTTCAGTAGAAAGAGAATACTTCGATATTTTAGGAGAATACTTTTTAAACGAATTGGAAACAGATCCATCTAAAGTGACATTCGGTGATTCTATTGGTAACGTTGGAGTTGGTGGTTTTTTAAATCATGCTAGAAATAAACTAAATGCAACAATAATCAATGTTTACCACGATGGTTCGCATTTATTGAAAGAAGGATTTAAAGATGAAGATCGTTTGGATTTCTTTAGTAATCGTCTGAATTGGGGCGTTAATTTTCAATATGATCAATTCGTTGATGTGCTGAGCGAATGGAAATTAATCGATTCTGCTGGATATAGTATTCCTCAGACAGACCCTAATAAAGTTCAACTTTACGAAACGGTAAAGGGAAATTTGCAGCTCAATACGTTTCGAACAACGGGTTATATGCAGTTGAACAGCCTTTGGTCTAAAAATAAACGCAATTTCGTAACAACAACATATTCTCGTGTTAGCAATTCGCTCGGTAAAAAATCACGTCAAGAATTTATTGATACTTTAAGTGAATCAGCATCTAGATTGGCGTTAAATAGCGGATTTAGAGTTGGATACACTGAGGTAAATCAAGAAATCTTCATTACACCAAGAGTTTCTTTGACTTACTTTCCTAGAATCTATATGCGAACAAATGGGAAATTATCCAGACGCGATGTTCGCTTAAGATTAGCGAGTGGATTGTATTATCAGCCACCAATCTATAGAGAATTTAGAACCTTTGATGGAAAATTGAACCTCGATGTGAAATCTCAAAAATCTTTCCACATCGTAGCTGGATCTGATATTTATGTGAATTTATGGGGTAGATCGCTACCGTTTAAAATCGGTTTAGATGCGTATTACAAATATTTGTGGGACGTGAATCCTTATGAGATTGATAATGTTCGAACGCGTTATTACGCCGAAAACAATGCAGTTGCTTATGCTTATGGCTTTGATTTTAATATGAATGGTCAATTTATTAAAGGCATAGAGTCTTACTTCAAATTTGGTTTAATGCAAACCAAAGAGGATATTTTGAACGACAAATACACGGAATATTTAAACTCGGAAGGGCAGAGAATTTACTTCGGCTACACGTTCAACGATACGATTGTTGATAGTAATGTCGTGAATCCGGGATACATCCGACGTCCAACGGATCAACTGTTTACGTTTGCAGCTTTGATTCAAGATCAAATGCCAGGTTACGAAAGCTTCTCGGTTCAACTAGGAATACAATTTGGAACAGGTTTGCCTTATGGTCCGCCAGATAGAGAACGCTACAAAGATACACTAACATTGAAGTCCTACTTTCGAACAGATATAGGCTTCTCTTACGATTTCTTGTACAAGAAAAAGCAGAAGATAAATAAACGGGAAAATTTCTTAACCAAAAACTTCAACGACGCCATACTTTCATTTGAAGTTTTCAACTTGCTTGGCATAAATAACGTGCTTTCTAAGCAATGGATTCAAGATACAAATGGGCAGTTTTATGCCATTCCGAATAATCTCACGCAACGAAGGTTTAATTTGAAGCTGATTTTGAGAATGTAAAGCCGATTTCCATATTTCCGAAATTTCAGACATAAAAAATCCCACCGAAGCGGGATTAAAGATTTTCATCTACGGCATATAGCCTTATTGTGATAAGAATAAAGATTGGAAAATTTTTTATTCTGAGTCAAATCTACAAAAAAATATTAAATTAGACTTTCGTTTTTTTAATAACTTACTGCTAATAAAACAAAACATGACATCTTCTCGAAAAATTTTAGGGCTAGACTTAGGAACCAACTCAATAGGGTGGGCAATTGTTGAACAAGATGGAGAAGATTTTTCACTAAATGATCAGGGAGCTCGAATCTTTTCGGAAGGTGTCAAATCCGAAAAGGGAATTGAAAGTTCGAGAGCAGCTGAAAGAACTGGCTATAGAAGTGCACGAAAAATAAAATTTAGAAGAAAACTTCGTAAATACGAGACGCTTAAAGTTTTGGCTAAAAATGACATGTGCCCATTGACATTAAAGGAAGTTGAAGATTATAGAAAATCTGGATTTAAGCATTACCCTGTGAATCCAGAATTCATTAATTGGTTGAGAACAAATGAGGAGGAAAATAAAAACCCTTATGCTTTCCGCGATAAAGCTAGTAGGGAGAAAACAAATCAATTAGAAGTCGGTCGTGCTTTATACCATTTGGCACAAAGAAGAGGTTTTTTGAGCAATCGTTTGGATCAATCTGATGAAGGTGTTTTAGAAGAAAATAGTCCGATTGTATTGAGTTTAATTGAAGATTTAGAAAATGTTCAAGAAATTAAAGAAACGATAAATAACTATTTTGAGGACAAAGGTATTTTTGATGAAACTCAAACAACGGGATATATTAAAGACCAAGATGAAGGTGACAAGGTCCTAATAAAATTATATAAAACCCTTTTTGCAATCCTTTCGAAGAGTCAGGAGAGTATCGAAATCACCAAGCAGGAATTGATCGCCAAACTTAGCCAAAAGGAAAATCTTGGAATAGTTAAAGGTGCAATTCATGACTTGACAGCTGAAATGAAAGATAAAGGTTTTGCAACTTTAGGACAGCTATTTCATGATAGATATAGTAAATCCAAGATTAGAAATAGCTATACTTCGAGGGAGGAGCATTATCTGGCTGAGTTGGAAATAATCTGTAAAATGCAAGGTTTTGGTAAAATCAATGAATTGGAAAAACTTCCTGAAAAAAGATTTGATGGTTTAGCAAAAGAATTTTATAAAGCAATTTTCTACCAGCGACCGCTAAAATCACAAAAAGGATTAATAGGTAAATGTTCATTCGAACCAAACCGCAGCCGATGTGCAATTTCTCATCCAGATTTTGAGGAATTCAGAATGTGGAATTATCTGAATACGATAAAAATGGCAGTGAATGGTGAAAGACTTCAATTTTTGTCTCAAGAACAAAAGGAAAGTATAATACCTAAGTTTTTTAGAAAAAAGGATAACTTTAATTTTGAAGATTTGGCCAAAGAATTGGTTCCTAATAAGAAAACGTTTGGATTTTACAAATCATCAAAAAAAGTAAACTTTGAGTATTGGTTTAATTATAATAGTTTTGATACGGTTGCGGGTTGTCCAATTTCAGCTGCATTGAAAGGTGTTTTTGGTGAGAATTGGCAGTCGGAGAAATTCAACTACCAAACACTAAATGCAAAAGGAGAAAATGTAAATAGAAACGTAGATTATCACGATTTATGGCATTTGTTGGCAACTTCTACATCAGATGAATATTTGATTGATTTTGCTGCTTCAAAATTGAAATTGGATTCAAAACAGGCAAAAGCTTTCAGTAAAATTCGATTAAAAAAGGATTTCGCAAGTTTAAGTTTGAACGCAATCAGAAAAATCTTGCCTTATACGCGAAATGGGCTTTTGTATTCACATGCCGTATTTATGGCAAATCTTGAAAAAATCGTTGATAAAGAATTGTGGAATAATTTAGAAAGTAGATTGGAAGTCCAACAGGGTATTGGAAATCTAATTGAAAATCACACTTTTGAAAATGCGCAATTAGAAATTATTAATGGAATTATTAAAAATCTAATTGAAGATGGAGGTTCTTTTTCAATTGAAGCCGAGCCAATTTTTAGAGATGAATTAAAACGAAAATTAGAGGATTTTGTCAAACGGTTTAAAATAGAGAATGAATTGGACAAGTTGGAGTTAGAAATGCTGCCAATTCTGCTAAAGCAATTGAAAGCTCTCGAGTTCGTAAAGATTAAACGGATTGATGACAAGGTAAAAGAGTTTTTACTAGGAGAGAACGCAGACGGACAAGTCTTTTGCTCGGATGAGAAGCAATTTTCGAAAATTTATCACCCTTCGGATTTGGAAAAATTCAAATTGAAAGAAGTAGTTGATGAAAATAAAAACTTCATCCGACATGAACTCGGAAGTCCGCTTTCGTCATCCATCAAGAATCCAATGGCGATGCGAGCAATTCACCAGTTGCGTAAAGTCCTGAATACATTAATTGCGGATGAAAAAATAGATAGAAATACACATTTGCACATCGAAATGGCTCGAGAGTTGAATGACGCAAATAAAAGAAAAGGAATTCAAGATTATCAAAACGAAATCAAGAAGAATCGATTAAGCTATATTGATGAAATTAAAAAGCTCTATCTTGATGAAACGAAAAAAGAAGTTGAACCGACAGAGGATGATATTCTGCGTTATCAATTGTGGATTGAACAAAATAAGAAAGAGATTTACGAACCATCAATTAATGGAGGTAAAGCCAGATCCATCGGGATTTCTCAAATTATAGGTTCTAACCCGGATTATGATATTGAACATACGATACCAAGAAGTCGTTCGCAGGATAATTCGCAAGCAAATAAAACACTTTGTGGCAAACATTTTAATCGAGAAATAAAGAAAAAATTAATGCCTTCCGAATTAGATAATCATGAATTGATTCTTCCTTTTGTAGCGCATTGGAGAAAAGAGGCAGAATTATTGCAAAAGGAAATTGATCAAATATCAAGACGAATAAAAGGTGCGACCACCAAAGATGCAAAAGACAAAAGCATAAGGAAAAGGCACTATCTGAATTTCAAGAAAAAATACTTGGAAGAAAAATATGAGAATTTTGTTCGTTTAGAACCTAAGGTTGGATTCAAGAATAGTCAAATTCCAGATACTGGAATAATAACGCGTTATGCTCAAGCCTATTTGAAATCTTATTTTAAAAGGGTTGTTTCCGTTAAAGGTGGAATGGTTGCAGAATTCCGCAAACAATGGGGAATTCAAAAATCATTTATCGATGAGCACGGTCAAAAACACTATGAGCAGAAAGACAGAAGCAAGCATACACATCATACCATAGATGCAATTACAATTGCGTGCATGACCAAAGAGAAATATGATGTTTTGGCTCACGCGTGGACATTGGAAGACGAAGCAAACAAAAAAGAAGCAAAAGCAATTATCGAAAAAGCAAAACCGTGGAAAACCTTTGCAGAAGATTTGGTGAAAATTGAAGAAGAGATTTTAGTTTCTCATTACACACCTGATAATTTGAAAGTTCAGGCCAAAAAAATAATGCGAATTCGTGGCAAAAAACAATTTGTTGCTGAAATGGAAAAAGATGCTAACGGGAAACTGAAACCAAAAACGAACGGAAATGGAAAGGTGATTTTCAAATTGGACGAAAAAGGAGAGAAAATCCCACGTTTGCAGCAAGGCGATACGGTGAGAGGATCATTACATCAGGATACAATTTATGGTAGAGTTTTGGATCCTGAAACGAAAGAAGTTCGTTCGGTAATCAGAAAATCGTTAGAAAGCTTAAAAGCAAGCGATATTGATAAAATTGTTGACCCAGAAGTAAAAGAAAGAGTTAGACAGGCCATCCAAGAGAAAGTCTTTGTTTTTTCAAGTAGCGCACAACAAGCCAATAAAATTGACAATGAAATTGGTGTTTGGATGAACAAAGAAAAAGGTGTTGCCATTCATAAAGTGCGCATTTATGCAGATAGTGTGAAAAACCCGCTTGAAATAAAGAAACACGTTGAGTTTTCAAAATCAAGACACCTGCACAAACAGCATGTGTATGGGCAGAATGATGGAAATTACTGTATGGCGATTTATGAAGGAAGAGATAAGAAAGGAAAAATTTATAGAACAGCTGAACTCGTAAATAATATTTCAGCAGGCGACTATTTTAAACCTAGTGATAAAAATGAAAATAATCTACCAATAGTTCCTGAAACTGATAGTGATGGTAACTTAATTAAATATTTGTTGACAAAAGGTAAAATGATTCTTATGTACAATAATAACCCTGAGGAACTTTCCAGCATGGATGTGCCGATGTTAAATAGTAGATTATACGCAATTACACAGTTAGACGTTGAGGATTCGTGTATTAAGTTACTTCATCATACTGAGGCGCGCGAGAAAAAGGAGATAACAGCTTTTATGGGGCTAAAAACGGGTATGAAAGGAGGGAAGAATCTTGATGATTACAAGAGTTTTCCTTGGATAAAAATTTCTCCAAATTCATTTGATTGCTTAGTAGAAGGATATGACTTTACGATATCTA
>Ga0209284_10002720_pt1 | contig 23434 bp, 17 predicted proteins | sample FRY03_FD_187211 | JGI IMG/M metagenome (GOLD analysis project Ga0209284, IMG submission 187211) | Freshwater microbial communities from Lake Fryxell liftoff mats and glacier meltwater in Antarctica - FRY-03 (SPAdes) (version 2) | ecosystem: Environmental > Aquatic > Freshwater > Ice > Glacier...
ACATAAAACCACGCACGAATCTGACCCGTATATTCTGCGATGAAATCTGCCGGAAAACTGGCTTCCATCTTTTCCTGATTTTCAAATGGATAATGCACCTGAGCATACGGCATCGACGCACTATCCATCCAGACATCGAGGACTTCGGGGATGCGTTTCAATAAGTTTTGAGTTTTGAGTTTTGAGTTTTGGGTTTCAGAAATAATTCCACTATTATTCATTGTTCATTGTTCATTATTCATTAAACTAGAAGGCAGGAATATGTTATCAACAGTGGGTCTATGGAGATTGAGCTCTTTCCCTGTTTTGTTATCGAGATAGACAGTATGTAATTGTGCATTTTTTACTTTTTCTGGAAGAGGTTTTGCTCCTGCGGCAAGTCTCAAAAACTTCACAGTATACCCATGACTCACGATAGCAACTGTTTTTCCTGGGTACTTCTGTGAGATATATTCGAGGACTTTTTTACCTCGATGAATGACATCGTTTTGTGATTCGCCCGTTTCTCAGAATTTGTGATCAGGATCAGCGTGAAAGGAGAGTCTTTCGCGTATCCCTGCCTCTCAATCTGAAGACTGATTTGCGATGACTCCATGTTCTGTTTCTTTGAGTTCGATCATTGTCTCAATAGGAATGCCTGAGATTTCTGAAAACGGCGTGATGGTCTGAATCGTTCTGAGAAAAGGTGAAGAGATAATGACTTCTACTCCTTCTTTTTTGAGTTTTTCCACGAGTTCTTGTGCTTGCTGTTGGCCTTTCTCAGAAAGTGGGGACGTGCCAGTGTCGTCATAACGACGATCCACATTTGCTTCACTTTGTGCGTGTCGAAGTATGACAAGTTTCGTTATCTGTCCGAGTGGTTTATTTCTCTGGTAGAGTTCTTCTCGAGAATCGATGACGACGCGTTCGCTACCGTCTTCATTTTGCCAAACCGGCATCGGTGTTCCCCAAAATCTCGAACGAGAGATGCACCAATCTGGTGCAGATTCGAGGGATTTGAGAAATCGTCCGTGCTTGAAATGTTCTGGAAACCAATTGATGTGTTCGTTTTGTGCGATGAGTTCTGACTTGATTCTCTGAATATCGATAAACCATGATTTTTGTGCTTTCTGGATGAGTGGTGTATTACTGCGGGGACAATATGGAACTCGATGAGTGATGCCTTCTTTTTTGAAGAGTGTTCACTCAGTTTTGAGTCGTTCGGTAATTGGCTCGATACAATCGAGATAGAGCTGTCACGCGTAGTCTGGCACTTCTGCGGTGTACTTCCCTGCTTCATCGATGGCGGAAGTGATAAAGATTCACTTTTCTTTTGCGAGCTGGTAATCCACATCACCAAATTCTGGTGCTTCGTGAGCGATACCTGTACCATCGGTGTCGGTGACAAAATCAGCGTGATACACTTTGAAGGAATTTTCAAGTCCTTCTTTATTATTTATTCTTTCTGCTTTATTATTTTGGTAGCAGTCAAATGGCGCTTTGTAAGTCAATCCGACGAGTTCATCACCAGGAATCGTGCATAATACCTGATAGTCTCCTTTGCCTTTGAAGACAGTTTCTACTCTCGAATCAGCGAGAATATAGACTTCTTCAGCGTGGTAAACAGCGACATATTGTAAGTCCTTATTCACCGCAAGTGCCATATGCATAGGAATCGTCCAAGGAGTCGTCGTCCATGCGAGGATATTCACTGGTCTGGTCTGAGCTCCTTTTGTAAAGGAGCTGTCTGAGCTTTGCGAAGACTGAGGATTTTCTGATAAATCCCCCTTATTATCTTCACTATTGCCGTCCCCTAGTATATTTTTGGAGACACTGTTACTCGATATGCCATCCGTGGCATATACGCCCTTTGAGGAGTGGGTATACTCAGGAACAAGGACTGGTTCTCGGACATCTGTAATAAAATCAATCCAGTCATGTTCCATTCGATGGATCTCGCTGCGGACTGGAAGTGTATCGAGAGAGAAATATTCATACTCAGAATATTTATCTTCTTCGAGAATGATTGTGTGACCGACTGGGACCACTCATCGAAATCCACGACATTCATAGAATCATCCACGATAACCGATGTATGCTGAGCAATATGCATGAAGCTCACACGTAATCCCTGTTTCTTCGGCGAGCTCACGAATAATTCCCTGATGATATGATTCCCCTGCTTCGACATTTCCACCTGGAAACCTCCAGAGCCCGTCCTTTTTATTTTTTATCATGAGGAGTTTCCCTTCTTCGTCTTGAATGATAGCCCCCGCTCCTTTTTTCACTTCTTTGAGAGGAAATTTCACCGTAATAGCCGGATCCTGGACATCCACATAGCTATCATCCATCGCGATTTCAAAGTTTGAAATTGGTGTTCAGAGCTTCCAGCTATACCATGAAACACGCTTCCCTTCGTAGATGTATCACTTCTCCCAGATTTGAGAGAAGACCCACATGACCGACTCCATATAATCCTGATCCATCGTCCGGTAGGCATGGTCCATATCGACCCACCTTCAAATATGGTCAATGTACCACCGCCACTCTGCAGAAGTATCCCGTGTGTAATTATAACACTCATCAATGAAGTTTTGGATTCCTCACTCTGATTCCTCGATTTCTTTGTTTGATTCCAGGCCAAGTTTTTTCTGTACTTTTTGCTCAATCGGCAGTCCATGACAATCCCATCCCCAGACTCTCTCAACACGCTTTCCGAGCATGGTCTGATAACGAGGGATGACATCCTTTATAATAGACGAAAGAAGGCTGCCGTAATGGGGTGTGCCTGTGATAAATGGAGGACCATCATAAAATCGATAGGGATTTTCCGCAGGGCGAGATTCCACTGATTTTTCAAAAGTTTTATCTTCTTTCCAATATTGGAGGATAGATTCTTCGAGTTTGGAGAACTCGGGTTTTCATTTGGGCAGATTGAAGGGCATACAAAAGAATAATTAATAAAGCAGAAAGAATAAAGGAGGATTATAAAATTTGACTTCGCTACCACTTCCGACTATACTATCACTACATCACGATGAAGAGGTATTAGGTTAAGTTTTTGTGCTTAACTCGTGCCTCTTTTTTTGTACTCCAATTTCGACCGCAAATTCGTCAACGAATCAATCGCTCACTGTCCTTCTTTTTTGAGAAAAACTGAATATTTCTGACTATTTGGAACAATCAATCGACGCAATTTTCATTGTTTACGAAGATGTCTCACGAGACAGGCGAAATCTCCATCTCCTGTCACGAGGACTGCTTGTTCATAAAGGTTATATTCTATCATCGCCTGAAGTACAAGCTCGGCATCGACATTTCACTTTGTCTTACCACTTTTGAGTTCTAAGACAGGCTTAAAAATAAGATGATATCCCGAATCTTGTAAAAAGGAATAGAGATCCTGATTTGTCGGAATATACCCTATAAAGATATAAGCTTTTTTCACGTGATATTTGTCTTGTAGATGAATAAAAAGACGTTTCCAATCCAGTTTCCAACCTTGTTCTCGGATAGAGAGATTAATATTTTGAGCATCGATGAAAGCGTAATTGACCATAAAAAAACACACAAAATAAACTGTGTGCTTCGGCAAGAGGTGTTATTCGTTAAGCGTTATTCATTAAGCGTTGGGCTACCCCCGAACATTTAACCTTTAACATTTAACCGTTAACATCTCTCGAGTTACCACCGAAAGCGGTACTTGATTTTTCTTCGTGACGTGAAGGAAACGGAGGGGTCTACCGAAAAGTTAAGCGTTGAGCGTTGAGCGTTAAGCGTTGGGTTGCCCCCAATCATTTAACATTTAACATTTAACATTTAACGGTCTTTCTTCCCCCAGCCTATTCTTCAGACTTTTACAAAGAAGAAATCGTCCTGTGATAGCAGGAGTCATGGCTGATAGGGAAAGTATATGAAAATTTCGAAATACTCAAAAAGAGTGTGCAAAATTTGATTCCAATAGAAAATTGAAGTACAATATCAGAGTATGTCACTTCAATCACCAGAAACATCTCCCGCTAAAGCAGAGCAAAATAAAAAAAATACATTTTTTCTCTCCCAGCTCAATGAGACGCATGAGAAGACGCTAGAAGATGTAGAAGCCGCTCAACAACGTATACGTGAATCTGAACAAATGATTGCGGAAACTGAAAGCCAAACCAATGAAAAAAATGGCGAGCTGGAATTAAATCAATCCAAACTCACAGAAACTATCAACCAGATTACTGAGATAGATAAAAAGACTGATAACAATAAGTTGGAAATCTGAAAAAATACTGAAAACATTAAAAGTATTGATGCAAAAATAGCAGAACTCAAAAAAATAACAGAATCACCAGAAACATTTGAAGCCGTGTCGAGTACTAATAATACGGCGACCGGTGGATCAAAAATACCAGAAAATATCCAAAAACAAATCTCTGGACTGGAGGCAGAAAAAACACTTCTCGCGAACAAAAATACCGAGCTACAGCAAAAAAACGAAGAACTTCTACAAAAAAGAATCCCTCTCGTAACACAAAGAGATGAATTACAAAAAACTATCATCCCTGCTCTTCAGAACGAGATTCGCCAGCTCACAGAGCTCAAGAAATCTCAAGTAGAAAAAAAAGAAACACAGATAGAAAAGAAAAATATGGCAGAATCTGAGAGTATGACGATTGCAACACAAATAGAATCTCAAGAAAAAGAAATCGCAGTCGTACAAGCCTCTATCGCTCGCTACCAAGAAATGTATGCGATAAATGCAGAAATGGAAGCTCGAGAGCGACCAAAGGATAATTTCTTTGAGAATATGGCTACTGGGATATTCGCTTAAACTTTCTCATACCCTATCTTCCACTGTTTCATCTGCCTATCAAGCGCGAGTGCTCAAGGAAGGACTTTTTCAAGGTGATCCCAAAATGCATCTTGATGATGCTTGTGGACGGTATGAGTCAGTTCATGGACGATGATATAGTCTCGGAGTTCTGATGGGAGTCGCATGAGCTCTATATTGAGACTGATATTATTTCTATGATTGCAGCTTCCCCATCTCGATTTCTGATGTCTACACGTCACTCGAGCGTATGTGAAGCCTAGCTCTTCCGCGAGCTCCATGGTGCGATGCGGGAGAAAGGATTTTGCGAGAAGACGAAGCTCTTCAAGTTGATTTGAAGTCACTGGCATAAGGTCTGAATGAGTTTTTTTTTGCTTTTCTATCCAGGTAGTATTTTTTTCTATAAAAGCATGTATTTCTCGCTCAGATACTCTCTTTGAAGCACGCACTACTATCTCACCCGTCGGCTGAACACGGAGACTCATACGGCGAAGTCGTGCGACACGGATAATTGTTACAGTGTTTGACAAGTTTAATTCGTTTAATCTGTATAATTCGTTATGCATCCTTTATTTTATATTTCCGACTGACCTCCACACTTTTTGTACAAGAGGATGATTTTCATCGAGTCATCGAGTTTTTTGAAGTTTTTTCACAGTATTCCAGAGCTCTTCCCTCTTAACTGGATCTCATTCGAAATATCACTCGACATTGTAGGGCATTCGTTCTGCGAATTTGGCAACTGCACGAGTACACACACGATTCATATCGATCAGTCCTGCGTGGTCGAGCTTGTTGATGAGAGAAAGTGCATCCCAGAGGAGGTCTCCTACTTCGAGCTCTAGTTCGTCGTGATTTTTCGCTGCGAGGCTCTCGCGAATCTCCGCTATCTCGTTTTCTGCACCATCAATGTAGTATTCATTTGAAGACTCTCAAAACCAACCGTTAAACTCGCGGTTACGCTTTTGGAGCCAGAGAAGTCAGGAGAGTCATTGCATAGTTTTATTGTAGAGAAAAGGATTTTTTAGCAATTATAATGGATCTATCATAAAAATAATTTGACTAAATATAAATTAAGTATATAAATATATAATAAATCCAACTATTTGTAATTTAACATCTAATATACGAAGTATGCTGAAATGAGAACGAACAACCCCAGAAGAATTGATTGTATGAGAAAGACCAGCGATTTTGGTAAGTTGAACTCAACAACTATGAAGTGATAATCCTGAGGGGGTAGTGACTACTTTAGCAGGTGCGGCTGCTGCTGTTCATACATTAATGAAGGATAAAGAAGTAATAAATATTGCTGGGAGTGATGAATATTGGATTTCATACATAGAGGATCAGCTTAAAAATAATACACAGCTCACAACACAGCAGCGAAACTATTATATGCGCATTCTCAGAGTTCATTCAATGCCTGACTTAACTCAAAAAGCTGGAAACCCTGTCAACATGCTCGTACAGAGTATTCTACATAACGTCTACTTTCGAGACTTTGATTTAGTAAGAGTGCCAGAAATTGTTGATGAATACACAACATTTGATCTGTTTAATTTTTCAAAAGAACACGTAGCAAGAAGACCCAGTGATAGTTATTTCATACAGAAAGATGACAACGATCCCCATAATAGTATATTACTCAGACCCCACACATCGGTTATGTGGAAATATGTTATGAGTGACTTAGGTGGAGTTAAAAAATTAGATACTTGATGAAAGTTACAATTTCTATCTTCAGGCCCAGTTTCTAGAGTTGATGACATAGACCCAACTCATCATGAGCGTTTTCATCAAATAGATGGGCTCAAAATAACAAGTAAAAAAGATGAATTGATCACTCAAGATACATTAAAGGAAGTCCTCATACACATAATTTTTTCTATCTTTGGGGATAACGTGGAATATAGGTTTTTAACTGATAATTTTCCATATACTCAGGAGAGTTTACAAGTAGAAGTCATGTTTGAGAAAAAATGGTTAGAAGTTTTGTGAGCTGGTATCGTGCACCCTTCTGTTATGGAAAAACTATGACTTGATGCTTCAAAATATAATGGATGGGCTTTCTGATTTGGCATAGAACGGCTTGCTATGGCCTTAAAAAAAATACCAGATATACGCCTATTCTGGAATGAAGACCCGAGAATTACAAAACAATGGGTGAATAATAGACACTATGAGGCAGTAAGTAATTTTCCTCCAGTTTATAAAGATACATCTTTTATCACACCAAAAATAAAATTTCGAAAAGATGTAGCAGAATCAGAGAAAAGCGGAAAAATAAAAATAGAAAATGAATCAGACTTATTTGCGATTTCATGAATCGTAAGAGACGTAGCATGAGACCTGGTAGAGGAAGTACAGATTGTAGATATGTTTGAAAATGATAAAAGATTTGGAGATAATAATAAGAGTGTATGCGTGAAGATTACTTTTAGATCGGTCAAAAGGACGCTAACACATGAAGAAATCAATGAAATGAATATGTGTATTCGAGAAAAAATAACAAATGAATTGGGGTACATATTACGATAATTTTTTATGAAAAAATTTATTTTTACACCTCAAAAATTCCCAAACCTTCATCCTGTTATTACTGCATCGACGGACCATCTCCAACAAAATCTAGTTACTGAAATAATGGGAAATATTGCTCATTTTGTTTCGGGTGTACTTTGAAATAAGAAGAGTACAGATGTATCATGGCAACAAATAGAATGGATGTGAAGATGATGTTATAAAAAACTCCTCAATTGAGGATTTTTATTATGAAAATGAGCATGACCATGAGAAGGGTCAGAACATATGAGGAAATTCCTAGATACATTGAATAAAAATTGGGCAAGAGAAGGATGAAAACACTGATGATGTATACGAGTTCAAATATCTGAGAGATGGCCATTTCTAGTACAGTACAGTGCATCTAGTGAATGAGAGGTACAGATTATTGATCCAAGACCTGAGTGATTTACTATCTTTCCGGCCGCATATAGAGAATCATGAGCATGAGAAGTATATGGTCATTTAGGCATAGAGATAGTAAAACCATTGCAGCTCTATAGAGACAATACACCTGCCTCGTGGTCTTGAGACAGAGATGCCTTTCGACAAGTTCTTTCAGAACAAGTCATTCGAGTTCTACAGGATCAAAATGTAGTTGCGAAATCATGTCAATTTACGAAAGATGGTTACCATGATTTAGATGCTGGTATGCTCTTTCGATATACAAAAACCCCTTATCGTATATCAAATCTACTAGAGTTTTGTATTCATAATGATCAGGAGAGCTTACAGGAATCTATAAAAAGCTTAGTAACACCATCTACGAACAAAACTCTTACTCATGATGATATTTTGGTCCTACAAGCTCAAATCACAAAAACGTTAGCAAAAAATGCAGCTATTATGTTTGCAAATGGCATAATACACGGCCAATTCAGGCGGCATTTCCAAAATGTGAGCGCATTATGAGAATTGTCAGATTTTGATAGTACAGTATTTCTCTGAATTTCAGAGAAAAAAGAAAGTATATGATTTGATATATCTAGTATTGCTACTGAATACCAGAAAGATTTTCTCGCTCTTTTACAAAAATGAGAACGGGATCACCAGGTTACTATGGTGCCATTTCTGAAGGCTGATGAAATATTATTTTTTGGAGCCGATTGAGATGATTGCACATGAATCACAAATATGATGTGACAAATATATGATTTATTTAATCAAGCTATGCGACTCAACGATATCTTTTGAAGGTATCATTTACCAAAAATAGACTGCTGATTTTCTTCTCTGAGTGATGAGAGATATGAGGAGCTCATATACGTCTTTACGCGTAGTTTCAAAATATATATTACTTCAACACACCAGAGGTTTATACAGGAGAGATTTTTACCACATATTTATAAGTTTCGAGAGATATATATGAATAGAGACTTATGAGATACATCTATTTATGGCTGGAGGGTACGTCCAGAGATAGATTATCTCAATCATAACATTCAGAAAAATCACCTAGATGATGCTACCGTAGAAGTAGCCAAATTGTTCGAACATATATCACGATAATGACAGAACATAAGAACACTTATTATCATTCTTACTATACTTTATGGAAAGTGATTTCAAACAATATAATCCGGATATAGTAGGGACTGATCTGAGGTGAAAGATTTCCAAAGATAAGGAATGGGAACGTAGCATTCATAGATCCATGATGAAGCTATGATTTTTTCCCAAGCACTACAGCCCCATTTCCTCAACAAAAGATAACTTATTCTATGGGTTGATCCCCTCATATTCACCGCTGTACAAATTTTGACAAGTACACCTATGAGATAAAGCTACTTTTTGTGATCTATGAGAGAGCAGGATGCTGGAGTGAGTCCAAAGTTACTTAAACGAATTTGCATGTGATGGAAACAAATTGGAGAGTTGTCCGAACGACCTCACCCTTATTTCACAGTTTTCATGACTTATGGTAAAGGTTATATTGCAGTGAACAGATGTGTCAGATGAGTACACCTTATGAAGACTTTTCCGCCATGGCTGAGGATGAAAAATAACGGAGCATTCTCAGCTGGAAGCAACTGTTTGCAACTTAACGATCAAGGAAACAATAAAGAAGCTAGAATTTCTATTATCTGATCTTTTTGAAGAAGCCTATAGCTGTACTTCTATTGCTGAGAAATCGTTTCCTTTCGTTGTACCTTGATTTGAGTTTATGTTTAAAAATGGACATGCTCAATCAATAAAGATCCCTGGAGGGTACGTAGACCAGAAACTTTTAAAAAAATTCTGAATAACACGAGACTGTTTCATATTTTGAATGAATATTGGCAAGTTTAGTGCTGTAATATGAAAAATAGAGAAGAGAGAGGGTAATCAATGTGGGTGGAAAAATATACCTCTAGGGATATTACCTGAATGAGATATTCTCTCTTCCACGAGAGATATACAGCTATCAGGAACATGAGTTATCCTTAAGCCAGCTAAAATAGCTCTTTTATGTAGACCTCACTTAACTCGGCTCTTAGGCACAAGCTCCGGAAATATGTCTGCTGAATGAAATAATGATATATGCGTATCAGCCAAATGAGATATTCTTAGGATATCATGAGATTGGAGGAAAAAATATTACGAAAGTCTTCCGAGATATTTAGAACATTATTATGGATGAGAAATACTTTCTGAAACAGGAGAAGATTTAGAAATAAAATTTTCATCAGTAGATGTTGAAAAGCTTTGCCGGATGCTATGATGAGACTGAGAACCAAAAAGCATTCATATATCCCCCGAAGAAATCATACAAATATTATGAGTTAATTTTGATCTGATGTCTTTAGGAAAAGAGTTTCAGAGACTTTGATATGAAATTTCTCCATCAGTACATGGCTATGATCTACGTTTCCCAGCATATAAGTGAAAAATAACAAATCTGAGAGATATTTTATGAGAAATAATATATTATATTTACCCTGCTCTAAATTTGCAGGATTGATGACCAGCGCCTATGAGAGGTCAACTGGTACTTCCTAATAGAAATTTATACAGAGAAGTTCTTTTTTCCATTCCTCAATTTTTGATGGCTAATCGTTTTGATGAAATAGATCAAAAATCATTATCTCTTAAGGGGGAATTTCCAGATATTGATACAATATTCTGAATAAAAGAATATACTATCCCTTGAAGTAATCTAGTACTTAAGAAATCACTTACAGGATGAATAATCCAGCATGTTGTTTCTCACAGGTCAGTGCTACCATATAGATGATTTTCCATCGAGCAGCTTGCCGATGGATTTCATATATGCTTATTTATACAGTGTAAATCATCAGAAGATGAATTAAACGGCATATATGATTTTCTACATACTACCTTTTGAATCTTGGAAAGGACATTTCGATTAATAATAAACAATGATTTACCTTCCGTGGAAAAATGAAAAAGTTTTTCAATAGTTGACCCTGATGGAAATATAGTATGATACTTAGGAAAACTCTCAAAGAATAAGAAGGTGATGGGTAATATGTATATCTGAGAATTTATAATAAAACTGTAACTATATCTTATGAAAGTGCATATTATTAATATATCGGATTTCCCTGCAAACATATCTCGAGAGGAGCTACAAAGAGGTCTCTCTTTTCTAGAAAAAAATTGATATGAAATATGTAGGTACAATATAAATATCCGAAATAATAATATCGAAGAATTCAATAAAATTATGAGTGATGAGGCAGAGAGTATTGTGCTATTTTCTTCTGGAGGATTTGACGCTATCAATAATATATCTGATACCGTGAATACTATCTGACGATGAAAGAAGTTTTTATTGTGATTTAGTGATACTCTTCATATCCAATCTAAGTATTATAATGTAGAAAATGTTTTTAATATATACGGGGTAACATTGCGAAATATTTTTCTTTTAACAAAAAAACAATCAAAAGTCCTCTATAATTTTGTTTGTAATCAAAAGTTGCAAATAGATTTACAGGAAGAAAATATATATACACCTGAGCCAAAATGAAAGTTGTATTGAGGCCATATTATGGTGTTTTTTACTACTTTGGGAATTTACGATATTACGCTAGATAGGGATATACTCTATCTGGAATTTCACGGTATGCCAGAATATCTCGTATATTACTACCTAGATATATTAAAAGCGAGAGGTCTGTTTAGAAAAGTTTCCAGTATTATTATAGATAAAAATCCTGGCGACAATATAGATAAAAAGAGACTTATGGATTATTTGTACAGATTGGAAAAAATGAATATTTATATGACAAAAAATGCAAGTTTTTTCCCTTTTTATAAAACAGTGAATATAAAAAAATGAAAATTAACACTACTACATTAGGACAATATTTCCGTTATGGATTTATCCCAGATAATCCGGCCGATCTTCATTTTCCAGAGTATAGGCGAAATACACGTGACTCCATTTTGACAGTTTTGGAATCTAGGTTCTATATTGGAGCTCAAAAAATAAAAAAACTATCAGAAAAAACAAAAAGGGATATCTTTTTATGATTAAGTTGATGAATAGACTCTCTGCTGATTTATAAAGTATTTACAGAATTAGGATTAAATTTTAAATGAGTAAATCTCAGATATGGAAACCATTATGATGAAACAAAAGAGGTAATAGCTGGAATAGGCCATATATGAAATATCCTCTTTGTTAACAAAGATGTAGATCCTCAACGATCAATACGTGACTCTGGTGAATTGTTACACCCAAATATCATATCCCATCCCACCGTTATAGCTTATTCGGATATTGCAACATCCATTCCAAAAGGGAGCATACTGGTAACATGAGATTTAGGAGATGAAATTTTTGGGGATACTGATGGCGACCTTATCCCCTGCTCTCCTCTGCCAGAGTATGTTTTCGATAAATGAGAACTATGAAAAGTTTTCCCATGAGTACACTTTACTCATATTGACACAATAGTTCATGAACAGGCACATATAACAGAATTGTTGGTAATTTTTCAAAAAGTGACGTACAGTATGTGGCAAAATGTAACAAAAAAAAGGAATATCTTATATATACCTTTTTACAGATATTTCCTTGATATGGTTCCTGCGATTAAAGAACAGTGAATAAATTCTCATGGAAAGAATTTTTTATATAACCTCTGAGAATCATATTCTTTGGATAAGAAACAGCTCACATCTTCAGGAATTAAGTTCCCTATAGACCAAGATATGAACAGAATATATTTTTCCTATATTTCTGAACAACAAGAAAAATTCCACAATCTAGGTCTATCTATCAATATTGATTATCTAGAATCATTATTGGATGAGAATCCTCAGGAGGTAAAGTGGAAACTTTTCTCCCTACTATTATTTATTAACTATACAGATAGACATGAAAATAGATTTTTCGATGGTACAAAAGAATAGTAGTTATTCTTTTTGTGCTTCTGGAGGGAAAAATGTCACATTACCATTATTATTTTTGGCGTCATGACTCTCGATAAAATTTCAGAAAGATATTCATATTTCAAATATTCCAAAATTAATTGATATAGAGATATGTCTTAGATATCTCAAATTCTTGTGAGTAAAATTATTATACCATGAAGGAAATATAACTATATATGGAAAGACCTCAATTTTGAAAAAAAATATTCCTAAAGGTTTATATGGAGAATTCAGATATTCCATACTATCCATTGGTTTATTATTAAGTTTTTTTGATGAAATCGATATTCCTGATAAAACAGGAGGATGTGCTATAGGAGAAAGGAAGGATAATTTACATTATGATTTTTTTATACAGGCATGATTTGATATCAATATTTCTGGTTCATGAATATCTATAAGTAAAAAGAGAGATCCCGTCCCTCATAAAATAGTATTCCAACCAAATATTGCATCAACCTCAGTCACAGAAAATATCATATTATTCTGTGTCTTATCTTTTGAATCCATCACAACTATAGAGATAAACAATTTTTATGGAATTAGACCCGATATATCAGAATTACTAGACTTTGCTTCACTATTTTGATATACATTCTCTCACACAAATAAAGTGCTAACATCGGTATCCTATAATCCTATTACTATAGAATCCCCTGTGAAATATAGAGCTATGTCCGACTTTGATCAGGCATTATTCTATATTTTATTAGCACTCGTTCTCGAGTCAGATATTACTCTAGAAAATTACTGTAATACCTATGATTATAGAGAAATCTCTTTGTTAAATTGAGTATTGTGAAACATAATCACACTCACAAATAACACTCTGCACATTACTGGAAAATGAATTAGTAAAACATGCATAAATCTAGATATAATTGCAAATGAGTACCCAAATATTATGTCAGATTCACAGCCAATTATTTCTATACTTTCTTTGTTTTGTAATACTATAAAAATTTCGGATACAAGATTTGTATGACGATATAACTATAGCCAATACTATACTATTTTTTGATGTAATGCTTCTGTGCAGGATAACTCTCTCATAATATCTCATACCACAGAGTGTCGTCAGGATAAAGAAACATCACAATGAGATATTACTCTATTTAGCATTAGAGAATCCTGAACATTGCTATTATTAGCTATTTATTTTAGGGCTATTATTAGTATAAAAAACACCTACATACTCGAAAGGTGATATGAAAATATTTTTCAAAATTTATTATTAATTTGAGCGAAGTATGAAAAAAAATGATAACTTCAGTATAGCAGAAAACTCTCCGATAAAATTCAGTGATATTCTACATTGAGTATATATAATTGAACAGCAAGAAGATTATTTCGAGTATTTAAAAATGAGTAAGAGAGATTTTAAAGTGGTATGAGCCCTAAGTAACACTATAGTATCGCTTTCTGCTACAGAACATATCGATATATTAGTTTGCAATAATACTAAAGAACCAAAAATTTATTTTTTAGAAAATGGATATGTTATTGTAAGCAGTGATTCATCTCTTTCTAGAGTTTGTTCTCAATTATTAGCAAAATGATATGATTGTACATATCTACTATGAATTCCTGGTACTATCGGAGGTGCAGTAGTGAATAATTCATGATCTGGGATACTAAAAAAATCTATATTCGATAATATAGTTCAAGTTGAATATTATTTCAGAGATATAAAGTACCAAAAATTTGCCAAGGATATTTTGTTTTCATTTAGAAATACAGAATTTAAATGTGGCTATAATATTTTTATTACTCAGGTTGTACTGAAGTTCCACAAAATGAATTCACTTGCACTATCTCATAAGATTCAAGAGAGACGTACATCAAGAAGTAAATTAAAAGATATATATGCATGCCCTTCACTATGAACTTTTTATATAGGGAATCGAAAACTTGATTATCAAGATATTATCTCTGAAAAGCTCTGTATAATCAATAATAAAATAGTTAATTGTGGGTCTAATAGTACCTATCAGGACTATTGTGAATTCAAAAAGAAAATCAATCAAACATATGAACTCGAAGTAGAAGAAATTACAGAACCATCTGGAGCTGACTATGTATGAGTTTTGATTGTGGATAGGGAAAATAATTTTCTATTACAAAAAAGAGATACTGGTGCACCTAAAAATAAAGGTATGATAACTCTTTTTGGCTGAAAGAGAGAGAAGGAAGAATCAATTAGGTGAGCATTACGACGTGAAATAAGGGAGGAATTAGATCTAGATATAGGAGAAAATTTAGCATATCTAGGACTTTTTCTCAAGAATAATGAAAGGTGTTTTATTTTTTGTAAGGAAGTAGAAAATATAAATGATTTTTGCAATACAATTTCTTGTTACGAGTGAAATAAATACATTGCATATATAGCTGATATAAAACACATACAATTTGAAAGTAAATTTACAGAAACCTTAAAAAAAGTGTTGGCTTATTATATTTAGAGGAACAATTCGGATAATTTATCATCCACATGACATCCGAGTTACGGAAGCATCACTTGTATCTCCCAAGTAATTCTTTACAGAACTTGTCAAAACTGTTCCAACTCTTTCTTCAATTCTCTGATTTTTGAAGTATTTGGCTCAAAAGTCGTCGCCTAGGTTGAGGAAATAGACTATAAGTTTTGAAGACTCTCACGTATCTCAGCGATTTCATTTTCCGCACCATCAATGTAGTATTCATTTGAAGACTCTCAAAACCAACCGTTAAACTCGCGATTACGCTTTTGGAGCCAGAGAAGTCAAGAGAGTCATTGCATAGTTTTATTGTAGAGAAAAGGATTTTTTAGCAATTGTTTGAATTAATGGTAGAAATATTTGACAGATTAGTAAATCTATGTTTTAATATGAATGTTCTGCTGTCCTAAGTGACTTCATACGTCCTCAACAAATAGATACTTCCCTTGTACGTGGTTGGCGGGAAAAACCATCCCAAGAATCATATACGTACTGAGCCGGTGAAATCCTCTCATAAAACTCACCACAGGGGATGGCATAACACTGATATACGAGTATGAATCGTATTGTCCTCTGAGACCTTTTCTTAGCCCATCGTCATCAACGTTTGTTATGACACAAGGAGCCGAGAAGAGGTCTCTTTTTATATGCCTGTAAATTCTCATTTTTTGACCTCTCAAATTCCAACAACATTATTTCCTTGCAAAACAATATAATAACCATCATCATTTAGCACTTTTGCAGACTTTCGAGTGAGGACCTCATTCCATATTGCGGGGGTCATATGGAGACTTGGGATTGATACTTCATCGAGACACCAATAGAGATGATGCGTTGGGAAAAAAGTATTTCGTTTAATAGTGCCAATACGCATACCTGCATGGACAAAAAAGAAATGCTGTGCTAGTGGACCGAGATTTCTCTGATTAAAATACACACCATCTTTTGTGAGATAGAGAAATCCACTTTTGAGTTTTGACTTACAATTCTTTGCGGCAAATCGTTCTACTATCTCCCGCTCTCCTTTTGTCGCGGGAGTGACGATGAGATTCTTCTGCCCTTGTGCGGCGAGAATCGGGTATTGGAAGCACCTTCAAAAAGGATTCACCGGTGAGATCTTCTGAAAAATAGAAGCAAAAAATCCGCCTGTATGCTCAATATGGGGCCAGAAACGCTTCTCAAAAAGTTTTTTCAATCTACTTTCTCAACTTTTTGAAGTTAAAAGCTCAGAGTTGAGAGCTCAGAGTTGAGGATTTTTAACATCATTATCAAGTCCTTCATTTTGCTCTTTACTCTTTGATCTTTGATCTAGGGAATTAATGACCTCCTCATTCTCCACCTTATTGAGTGTGCACGTCGAATACGAGATAAATCCATCGGGTTTTACAATAGTTTCAGCAGTTTCAAACAATTGCTTTTGGAGTTTCGCAATACGATCGATGTTTTTCTCATGCCAATGATCGATAATACTCGCATCTCGAAATGCTGTCCCCTCTCCACTACACGGTGCATCGAGGAGTACGGCATCAAAATATTCTGGAAAATTTTGAAAAAAACGACCATCACAGGAGACAACTGCGATATTATCATACCCCATACGATCGAGATTATCGAAGAGTTGTGGAGTACGAGTTCGATTCACTTCGTTGGCGATGATGAGAGAGTCTGGGAAATAATCAGCGAGTTGTGTCGTTTTACCGCCTGGAGATGCACACATATCGAGGATAATTTCTTTGGAGTTTTGAGTTTTAGGTTTTGAGTTTTGAGTAGGCTCATCCCTAAACTCTAAACTAGAAACTTTAAACTGTTCTTGTCTGAGAAGATGAGGCGGCATCGCTGCTGCCACTTCCTGGATATAAAACCATCCTGCGACATGTTCTATCGTATTTCATAACGCGATGGAAGTATCCGCTCGATCAATGAGAAATACTTCGGGGATATCGGTATCGGTCAGTATCCAACCTTGTTCTTTTGCGTGGAGTTTAAAATTTTCTAATGTGATTTTTCGAGTATTAATGCGGATACTTTTCCCAATGGGACGGATCATAGCTTCGATAATCCCCTCCACCTCAAGGGAAGAAAATGAGAAAGTTTTTATGAGGTACTCAGAGAAGCGGGACACTTCATGAAAAAATAAATAATAAAGCCACCGCCTTGGCGGGACAAGAATAAATAATAAAGATATGTATGTATTTAATTGACTCATCCAGATACATACTACTTACTACTTCTTCCAGTGTAGGGATTTTTTGAAAATATACAGGGTATTTACTTCTTATATTTTTTACATATGATATTTTTATATGATAGAAGTAATACTCCCTGACTCTCCTAGTGATCGTACCGCTGCACTCGAACTTTTTGCAACATCAATCTCTGAGAGATTTTGAATCAGAAAAGAACTCGTTTTTGATGGGGTATATGATGAGTTTATGAGTATTGATAGCTCTGTTATTGCGGTTCGTGAAGGTACTAGAATAGTAGCATCTTGTAATCTCTCACCGGCCTCAAATATACCAGGTTTTAAAGACAGTCCTGATGCAGGACATAGCATCCATTTAGGATGATTCGCTTCACGAGGCATACAATATATACCTCATATACCTCTAAAAAAAATGAAGGCTCTCGTACTTTCACAAGCCCTCCTCCAAAAAGCACATCACCTCGTCGCTCAGACTTGCCTGACAGATATTCAATCTACGCATACTGGAACAGATAGGCTCTTAAAAAGATTGTGATTTAGTCTTACAAGTGAACACGAGGAAAGGATTGACGGTCGAAATTTTTTGATAGGATGTTTTAGTATGAGATTATAAATTAAATGACTTTAAAAATATTTTCTATGATATAATTTTTCCATTCTCTGATTGCTCCATTTATGGTGATCCAACATCTCACTTCTCCTATTTCATATCTTTTATTCTATGTTCTCATTTTTCAAAAAGTCTCACGAAGCAACTCAGCAGGAAACTAAGCTCCTCATCCTCGCAGGATTGTATGTCTTTTGTATTATCATGGCAGAAACATTTGGTATCAAGACTATTCCTATTGGAGATAACATCTCATTTGGATTTGGACCTCTTTTTATAAAAGAGCTCAAGGTCAGTGTCGCTATATTTGTCCTCCCTCTCATATTCTCTATCAATGATGTCGTCATCGAAGTCTGGGGGAAAAAAACTGCGAAAACTATTTATCGCATAGGACTCTGATCGATAGTAGGTCTCGCGTTCTTTTCATTTTTTGCGACACAACTCCCACCGAGCCAACTCTTCATCGGAAATGAAGCAGCGTATGATGCAGTATTTAGCATGACAACTCGTATAGCAATCGCGAGTATCATCGCCTTTGGTATCTCAGACCTCCTTGATATCATCATATTCTCTCGTATGCGAGCACGAATCTCCAGTCTCGGAGTCAGAAGCAATGTCAGTAATATCCTCTCACAATTTGTCGATACCACGATGTTTATCTATCTCGCATTTTACACTGGCAATCATGCGATGATCTGGGGTATTATCCTCCCTTATTGGATATTCAAGTGTTGTATGTCATTTATCACGACACCTTTTGTGTACGCGGGGGTGAAGTGGGCGCGGAAAGTCTAGAGTAAAAAAGGTATAAAATATTGCACTCTCAATGAAAAGACTACTATAATACAGTAATCTTAATTTCATTGTATGAAAAATCCTCTCTTATTCTTCACTCGCAAAAATCTCATAACATCTGTCGGCGTCCTCGAGTCCCGATTTCCACTTCCGAGCATCATCATCCTCTTTATCACGGGAATATTTTTCTATATGGTGAATGTGGAGCTAGAATCTATCATGACACTGCGTATCGTGCTCTCTCTCATCGCCACGTTTTTTCTCTCTATCGGCGTGACTCTGTTACTCGAATCAGGTAAGACTCAGCAAAAAATATGGCATATCGCCCCTCTTGTCTACGGAATACTCTTCTATATCACGATGAATCCTCTCACCAATGATTGGATGATTGATTCGATAACCTATTTCATCCTCCATCTCGTCGGTTTTATAGCGCTCCTCTTTTTTGCTCCCTACTATTCAGGTCTTTTTTATAAACAGGAACAGTCTGTCGAATACACGAATTATTTTACACGTACTGCGTGGATACTCTTTATGTCCTGAATCGTCGGCGGATCGCTCGTAGCACTCGGGTCTATCGCTATCGGATCTGTGCAAACTTTGTTTGATCTCTCTTCATTTGTCTCGGATTATAAAATCTATGCAAACTGGGCAGTGATATCACTCGCGCTCATCGCGCCACTCTATTGTCTGACTCAATTTTCGCGAGTTGCTGATATAGAAAAACGAAATTATGATATCAATAAATTCTTCTCATTCTTGATACGTTTTATCGCGACACCATTTATCGTTCTCTATTTCGTCATCCTCTATGCGTATAGTGCAAAGGTACTTCTCAATTTCCAGGATTGGCCAAAGGGCATGATCAGCTGGATGGTCGTGGGATTTTCGACTTTTGGCTACCTCACCTATATCTTCTCAAAACCGTATGAAGATAGCTCGATAATCGCACTTTTCCGAAAGTTTTTCCCTTTCGTCGTCCCAGCACAGATACTCATGCTCGCTTATGCTATCTATCTCCGTATAGCCCAGTATGACCTCACTATGAATCGATATTTCGTGGTAATATTTGGTGTCTGGCTCGCTATCATATCTCTCTACTACATCGTCAGTAAGAGAAAATCCCTCACGGTCATCGCAGCCTCACTCACCGCTATCGCGCTCATCATCTCCGTCGGACCATGGTCTGTCTATCGTCTGCCCCTCACACGTCAATACAATTTCCTGATAGAAAATCTCACAACAGCAGGCATGTTGCAGGATGGCGTAATCTCAAAAAAAACTCAACAACTCGATGTCTCTCTCGAAAATAATATCTACTCTGAGATTCAGTATATCTGCGGATATTCTCGCTGTGAGAAAATCAAAACACTCTTTGCTCAACAACTCGCTGGCGCAGAAGAAAAATACAGGAAAACATGGGAGGAAAATGACTACAATACTGGGGAATACCCAGGGATGAACAGCTGGGAAATAGTCAATGAAGTAGCAACGACTCTCGATATTTCCTACCGTTATGGAGAATTTGATACATCAAACAAATACATTTCTCTCGGGGGCAAAAATTCATTTAATGAGACGGCTATTTTCCCTCTCGATACGACTGGATATACCACAGTGCTCAGAATCTACAACAAAACAGATCAAATCGAGCTCGGGAAAAAACAATATATCATGATTGATCCTGATACTGAAACACTCATACTCTACAACTCTGGTACAAGTGAAAAAAGTATTTCTCTGAAAGAATTCAATGAAGCACTCCGAGCGAAATATAGAAATATTTCCAACATGAATGTAGAACCAAGTGATCTCGTCACTACTCTCCAATCTGGAAATATCACAATCAAACTCATACTCCAAAACTACGGTTACCTCAATTCAGCTTATACGAAAACTGATAATACCAACGAATATGTGGGCATCTCTGGCTACGCGCTCATGAAATAAAAGTAATTAAATTTTTTGATTCTTAATTTGAAACAAGTCCACTGTTTTTCTCCTTCTTTTACTTTTACTCAAGAAATTAAGTGTATAATAGCATAACTGATTTTCTAATTTTTTCTCTATGTCCTCTTCTCTCAAAAACCTCCTCGCTCTGGCAATCATTGCCAGCCTTGCAGGATTTCTCTATTTTGGCTTCATGATTACAAAAACTTATGACCGATCGAGTGAGCCGACAAATTTCCGAAGTTTCTCCGTCTCTGGTGATGGTAAATCAACTGGTACTCCTGATGTGGCTTCTTTTTCTTTTGAAGTTATCACAGAATGAGATACTGATGTAGCTCAGCTCCAGAGTGATAATGCCAAAAAGATGAACAAGGCTCTCGATTTTATCAAAAAACAAGGTATCGATACTCAAGACATCAAAACACAGCAGTATAGCATCAACCCCCGCTACGAAACAACAGCCTGTGAATATAAATCTGGATCTATTTGTCCTCCTGCGAGCATCGCTGGCTATACCGTACAACAGAGTGTCTTTGTCAAAATCCGTGACTTCAAGCTCATTAGCTCACTCCTCACAGGTGTCGTAGAAAATGGAGCAAATTCTGTTGGGCAGATCCAATTTGCAATCGATAATACTGATAGTGTCGAAAATGCTGCTCGTGCCGAAGCCATAGAAAAAGCGAAGGCAAAGGCAAAAAGTATCGCAGAAGCTGGAGGATTTACACTCGGAAGACTCCTCGAAATCAGCGAAAATGCTGGAGGTATGAATCCCTATTATTCACGCGGTGTCTCGATGGACATGGTTGGTGCAAAAGAAGGATATATTGCTCCTGTAATCGAAGCAGGATCCCAAGAGGTAGAGATTCAGGTGACTCTCAGATACGAGATACAGTAATATGTTTTTCTAAAAAATCCCCAACTAGTTGGGGATTTTTTTTATCTCTGATTGAATCTTTTTTTCTATATTCTCCATTTCTTCTTCATCTCTATCGCTTTCATGATCATAACCCATGAGATGTACGAGACCGTGAATAACGATATATTCGAGTTGCTCTTTGTAGGTTCTTCCTGACTCCTCTGCGTACAGTTTAATTTTTTCGAGACAGAGGTAGATCTCACCTGCTATCTCAAAGTTTTGAGTTTTGAGTTTTGAGTTTTGAGTTGAAAAGAAATTTATTCATACATTTTCACTACTTTTCCTGTAAGAAAAAGTCAGGATATCAGTCGGACCAGTTTTCCCACGAAATTGCTCATTTAAGCTGGCCATTTCTTCACTAGAAATCACTATAAGATGAATAACACCTTTTTGTGATTTTTTTACAACTTTCTCCAGCGCCTTGAGGCATTGGTCACAATAGTTACGAGAGAGCGTTTGAGGGATTTTGAAGTATTGAAACGTAAACATAATTATTCGTAAAATTTCTGATAGACATTGACTCAATTTTTTTGTATCACGACACGCGTATTGCGAAGTCCTGGTTGTTTGAAAAATTCTGTACTCTCTTCACAATATCACTCAGGAAGAATATAACGAAGTGTCATATTTTTTGTTGTGCCTGGCTTTGTGGTCTCATAACCATGAATGGTGGTAAAATCAGGATTTTCCTCAGCGATAGTAAACGCTGGATCTGATTGTGGCAAAAGGCGTGTTCCTGGCGGGAGAATAAATCGCAGATATTGTATATTATCGCTTCATCATTGGATAGGCATGAGAATTCCTAACTTCTCCTCTAAACCGAGTTCATATGCCAGACTCTTGATTCGTGCAGCCTCTATCAGATCAAACCAGTGCTTCTGACGAAGTGTGAGAGTTCGAGCACACACATCAGTATGGTTTATTTCAAAAGTTCTCTCCATGAGTCTGTCTGACTTGTTGCGTGAAATCGAGGTAAAGATCGGATAAACCCAGTCCCCTATTTCCCCTTGCCAACGGTCAAATATACCGAGACTGTCAAGAGCAGACTGGATATCTCCACGTGCAGAACCAGCAATAAATTCGCCATTATACACATGCGATGCTATGAGAAAAGCTGCCTGCTGTTCTTTATTTTGTTTTTGAATCTCGATGATGAGAGCATCTGCGAGAAGACTCACAGTTCATTTTGGTGTTCCCTGAATCGTCTTTTTTGCTTCCACCAACATGGACAGTATGAGCGTCACATTTCTATGATCGATCTTCATAGGTATACCCTCGAGCGAGAGAGGCTCTACGAGCCTGACGAGATCTTTGAGAAATTTATGATTAATTCAGACGACCATGTCCAGTTCTCCTATTCCCGCTTCCTGAGCCAATTCATTGAGTTTCACAGCGCTCTCATGAAATCGAGGATAATAGTTGGCATCTCGGATCTCAAATTCGATAGGCTTTCCTGGATAATTGATAGACCTGAACTGATTGATACCCTCGGGAGATGGTCGATACCCAGTTAATTTCCAATCAAGTGCATAGATGTCGTAAAACTGAAACCGAGTCATCTTCCCTGCATCAAATTCTATAATATAAGCCGTCCCCGGGAATCATCATCCAGCTCTGAGCTCATCGCTATTTTGATTGAGGAGGAGAATACGAGTAGGCTTTTCTCGACCGAGAATGGTATACCAGATATCCTCGTTTTTGAGAAGATTATTCCAAAAATTAAATGCAGCTTCAGTCT
>Ga0209284_10002726_pt1 | contig 23395 bp, 23 predicted proteins | sample FRY03_FD_187211 | JGI IMG/M metagenome (GOLD analysis project Ga0209284, IMG submission 187211) | Freshwater microbial communities from Lake Fryxell liftoff mats and glacier meltwater in Antarctica - FRY-03 (SPAdes) (version 2) | ecosystem: Environmental > Aquatic > Freshwater > Ice > Glacier...
CACCACCTGGGCGACCAGCACCTGGACCGCCAGGAACGCCACGACCTGGGCCGGCAAAACCTGAACCGCGCGATGGCGCGCCACCACTCGGACGACCAACACCTGGGCCACCGGGGCGTGCCCCTGGTGTTGTGGGTCGACTTGGTCCACCCGTGCCGACTGGGCCGCGACCAAGGGCCGAAGCTGGAATGCGGCCGGTGCGGGCGTTGGTGCCGCCAGTTGGGCGACTCAGCGGACGATTGGTCGTGGGACGAAATACGCCACCCTCACCCGGTCGGCGTGCCACACCTGGCGGCGGAGGGATCACGCGGCCACCTGGTGGCGGCGGAATCGTACGACCGGTTGGCGAACTCACCGCAGGCTTTGTCGGCGCGACGCCTACCGGCGCGACATTGGCAGCCGGAGCAATTGCCGGCGCGGCGACTACCGAAACTGACGGCGCAGCAGTTACGGGCGTGGCTGTTGTTGTCATCAGCGTAATTTTTTCTGGCGCTACTGGCGCTACTGGCACTGGCTCCGCGCGGCGCACCGCAGTTGGCGCTGCAGAGCGAATCGGCTGCACCGAAGAGACGATCGACGCGTCGCTATGTTTCTCGACAATTGGTTCTGGCGCGACTTCGGCGACTTCGACAGTTTTCTTGGGTGCGACCTTCTTGGGCGCGGTGGCTTTTTTCGCTGGCGCCTTCTTGGCGACTGCTTTTTTTACGGGCGCGGCACCGTCGACTACTTTTTTAGGCGCGGCTTTTTTTGTAACTTTGACCTCGGATGGTTGCTCATCGCGAACTAGTCCTTCGCGTTTGGCGCGCACGCGCACGCGGTCGGCCTGCTGTTCGATAATCGTCGACGATTGCGTCTTGACACCGATGCCCAATTTGGAACATAGGTCAAGCGTCTCTTGATTGGACATGCCAAGCTCTTTGGCGAGCTCATGAACACGCAAAATCTTTGCCAAAGAATTAACCTTCCACTTCATTCGTCGCTTGTGGCGCATCGGCTGTTGCAGCCCATTGCTCTTGGCTGACGACCGAGCCATCGGCGGCATGCCACTCCATTGCGCCGGTCTCGGTGTTGGTCACCCATTCACCTTCGGCAAAGCCGCTGGTCGCATCGGTTAGTGACGATGGCGAGGCAACGTAACTGGTGCCGTCTTCGGCGGCCTGGGTTTCGCTCTTGACATCGAGGCGCACGCCAGTGAGGCGCGCCGCGAGGTTGGCGTTGACGCCCATCTTGCCGATCGCCAGCGACAACTGAAAGTCGGGCACGATGACATCGGCCTGCGTGCGATCTTCGCTGAGGCGAACCTCGGTGACCTTGGCAGGCGACATCGCCTTGGCGATGAAGTCTGGCAAGTCGTCGCTGAATGGAATGATGTCGACCTTCTCGCCGCGCAATTCGGTGACGACCATGCGCACACGACCGCCGCGGGCACCGACGCACGCGCCGACAGGGTCGACGTTGTGGTCGTTAGACCACACGGCAATCTTGGTGCGATGACCCGGTTCACGGGCACAGGCCTTCATCTCGACGACACCATCGGCGATTTCTGGAACTTCGAGTTCGAATAGGCGCTTGATCAGACCAGGGTGCGTGCGACTGACAACGATCTGCGGGCCCTTTGGCGTCTTGCGAACTTCGACGATGTAGGCCTTGAGGCGTGCGTTTGGCTCGCGGGTCTCGCCTTGCACCTGCTCGGCTTGCGGCAACAACGCTTCGACGCGGCCCAAGTCGAGCAGTGTGTACTTGGTGTCGGTCTTTTGCACGATGCCGGAAACGATGTCGCCTTCGCGGTTGGCGTACTCCTCGAATTTGCGGTCGCGCTCAACCTCACGAATGCGCTGGCTCATTACCTGGCGGAAGGTTTGCGCCGCGATACGACCCAATTCGTCTTTCTTTGGCGTGTCATCGCGCTCGTTGATCCAGTTGCCGTCGTCGTCGACGTCATAGGCGGTGAAGGTAATGTCCATATTTTCTGGGTTGACGCCGACGATTACTTCTTCGGCTGCGCCAGGGCGCTTCTTGTAGGCGGTGGCGAGGGCCTCAACGAGTACCTGCAGCAACGAGTCGACAGAGATGCCGCGATCACCAGCGAGCATTCTGATTGCTTCGGACATGTCTAAATTACTCATGCTGATACCTCATCGTTGCTCAAAACGTTGGACAATTTTTTAGACTTGCTCCGACCTGTGCTTTTTAAAGTTGTCTTAGGCGTTGGCCCCCACTGAAAAACTGTGCGGGCGCGATCGATGAGGGTGTACGCAACTGTCACATCCGTAGGCACAGCGTCGGTGAGAGGCGCATCGGGGATTCGCACGACGACATTTGTTTCATCGGCGCTGATGATCAGACCTTGCAGACGGCGTTCGCCGTTGAGCGGCTGGTTGAGGCGCAAGGCTACGACCTTGCCGGTCTCGCGTTGGAAGTGTCGCGCGGTGCGCAGGTTGCGTTCGAGGCCTGGGCTCGTGACTTCGAGTGTGTAACGACCCGGCATCGGGTCGTTGTGTTCAAGATCGCGCGAGACGAGGCGCGTTATTAGGGCAATGGTCTCGAGCGTGACGCCGCCGTCGCTGAGAGGCGGAGTGTCGACAACGACTTTGAGAATGCCCCCGACGAATTCGAGGTCGTAGAGGTCGAGACCTAGGTCGGCCACGATTGGATCAATGAGAAGATGGACGCGGTCAAGTACCGGGCTCTGACTTGGGGTCTTGGACATGGCGTAACCTCCTCTCTTGATGCCCGCTTGCTGCGCAAAACGGGCCTTATAAAGAACAAAAAGCGTGGGTCGAAACCCACGCCTCCAGTTCGACGAACTTCAAAGGACGCGTTCATTATAACCACAGCAAGTAAGGTTCACATCGGCACTTAGCCCATACCCAGAGCACGAATGAGGCCAATTTGATACAGCGAATGTCGACACTTTTCTTGCGCACGCTGCGCGATAATCCAGTTGACGCCGAGGTGCCGAGCCACCGCCTGTTGGTTCGCGCTGGGTATATTCGCCGCGCCGCGCCGGGTAACTACACATGGCTGCCGCTGGGTTGGCGCACATTTCAACGCGTCGAAAACATTATCCGCGAAGAGATGGACTCGATCGGCGCGCAAGAGGTGCACTTCCCCGCCCTGTTGCCGCGCGAGCCGTACGAGTTGACGGGCCGCTGGACCGACTACGGGCCGAACCTGTTTCGTCTGCAAGACCGTCGCGGAGTCGACTATCTGCTGGGGCCGACGCACGAAGAAATGTTCACGCTGTTAGTCAAAGACCTTTACAGCAGCTACAAAGATTTGCCGCTGTGGCTATACCAAATTCAAAGCAAGTTTCGCGACGAGGCCAGGCCACGCGGTGGTCTGTTGCGCGGTCGCGAATTCGTTATGAAGGATTCGTACAGTTTTGACATTGACGACGAGGGACTGCAACGCAGTTATGACGCCCACCGCAACGCCTACATCAAGACCTTCGACCGCCTCGGCTTGCCGTATGTAATCGTCTCGGCGATGTCGGGGGCGATGGGCGGATCTAAGTCGGAAGAATTCTTGTTTCCGTGCGAGATTGGCGAAGACACTTTCGTGCAATGTGACGTTTGCGATTATTCGGCCAACACCGAAGCCGTGCGCATCGGCGTGCCCATTGTGACCGATAGTTCGACCGACAACCTGGCGACCCACGATGCCTCGCGCGTTTCGCAAACGCCGAACACGCCAACAATTCAAACGCTCGTCGACCTGTTTAATTCGCGCGACGATCTCAAGCGCAGCGACCGACAGTGGGCCGCAACCGACACGCTCAAGAACGTGCTCGTCAACTTGCGTCACCCCGATGGCAGGCTCGAACCCCTCGCGATCGGCGTGCCGGGCGACCGCGAGGTTGACACCAAGCGACTCGAGGCCTTCATCGCGCCAGCCGAACTTGAACCCTTCGACGAAACGCACTTCGCAGCCAACACTGCGCTCGTCAAGGGCTACATCGGGCCGGGAGCGCTCGGCACCAACCAGCCATCTGGCATTCGCTATGTGCTCGACCCGCGCGTCGCCATCGGCACGGCCTGGATCACGGGCGCAGATAAGCCGGGCCACCATGTCATGAATCTCGTACACGGCCGCGACTTCACCGCCGACGGAATTATCGATGTCGCCGATGTTCGTGATAGCGACCCGTGCCCAAATTGCGGCGGCCAATTGATGATCAAGCGCGGCATCGAGATCGGCCACGTGTTTCAGTTAGGTCGCAAGTACGCCGAGGTGCTCGGACTAACCGTGCTCGACAACAACGGTAAGCCGCGGGTAGTGACGATGGGGTCGTACGGCATTGGAGTTTCACGGGCCGTTGCCGCAATCGCCGAGGCCACCCACGACGAACTCGGCCTGCGTTGGCCGCGCGAGATTGCGCCGTTCGATGTGCACATCGTGATTGCCGGGAAGGGTCAAGACGAGACTGCCACGACGGCTCAGAACTTGGCGACGCAGCTAGACAGTCGCGGTCTGCGCGTGTTGCTCGACGATCGCAGTGGCGTCTCGCCGGGCGTGAAATTCAAAGACGCCGAACTAATCGGCAACCCGTGCATCGTGATCGCGGGCCGCGGCGTGGCCAATGGAGTTGTCGAGATTCGCAACCGCCAACTCGGCACAGCTTCGGAAATCGCAATCGCCGACGCCGCCGAACACATCGTCGATATCTTGGGTCAATAACAATGCAACTCCTCTTAGGGGTCGTGCAGAACTACGAGTGGGGCGATCGGTACGCGCTGCCAAAGTTTCTGGGCGTCGCCCCGAATTCTAAACCGTGGGCCGAGGTGTGGTTCGGTACGCACCGCGGTGGACCATCACAAATCTCAACTAGCAGTGGCCCACAAACGCTCGAGTCAGATGCAGGCGCGCTCTCTTTTTTAGTCAAAGTGATCGCTGCGGCCAAGCCGCTCTCGCTACAGACGCACCCGACAGATGAGCAGGCTAGAGCCGGCTTCGCCAAAGAGAACGCGCAACGCATCGCGCTCGACGACCCTGAGCGTTTGTATCGCGATATCTCGGCCAAGCCCGAACTGCTAATAGCGATCACCGAATTCGAAGCGATCTGCGGGTTCAGGAGCGGCAAAGAGAACCTGAAGATGTGCGAGCAGTACGAGTGGCACGAACTGGCCAAACATCTGCGCGACGACGGCCTGGCGCAGTGCGTGCGCTGGGCGTTAACGAGCGGACCCAAAACGCTGCCCGACAAGATGCCGTATTGGGCGATGCAACTGGCCGATTTGTACCCGTCTAGCGGCGGCGTGCTCGTCGCCCTGTTGATGCACCATGTGCGGGTACGGCCCGGCGACGCCTTGTACTTGGGCGCGGGCAATGTGCACGCGTACTTGCGCGGCGAGGGCGTCGAGGTGATGTCGTCGTCAGACAATGTGTTGCGCGCGGCGTTCACCCAGAAGCACGCCGACATCGAAGAGTTTTTGAATATCGCCGACCTCTCGCCCATCGCCAAGCCGTTATGCGCGGTGACGCGTATCGACGATCGCACTTCGCAATACCTAGTCGGCACGCAGGATTTCGGTACGCAACGGATCGAAGTATCCGGGCAGTACACGGTAACCGCTACGCACGATATTGAGATCTTGATCTGCATAACCGGCGACGCTGGAGCGATCAAACGCGGCCAGGCTGGCGTGATCAAGCGGGGCGAAACACTACAGCTGAGCGGCGACGCCACGGTGTTTAAAACCTGGGGTAAAAGTTGAAACGAGCCCGCGCCGCCTTAGCGGCCGCGTTGATTATCGTTTTTGCCGCAACGCTCGAGCAAGGCGAGTCGCGCGCCAGCGCCGCCGGCGACGGCGACGGCGACGGAACCTTGCTCGTGATCGGCGACAGCATCACTTGGGGCACCGCTTACCCAGGTTTCGGCAATGTCACGCCACAACTAGAGGCTCTGGGTACTTTCAGCAGGGTGATCGTTGACGCCGCCTATTCGCGCAACATCAGTGGCCCCGCGGCCACCAAGCGCAACGCCGTGAAAACCTACAAAAAGTTACTGAAAAATGGCGTGAGGCCTACCGCGGTTCTAGTCGCGCTCGGCAGCAACGACTTACAGCAGTCCCGCCGAGTATCTTTTCACGAGCCGCGCATTCGCGAATTGCTGACCCTGATCGGCGACATCCCGGTCGTGTGGATCAACGTCTTGCGCACCGATCGGCCGTATTATTCGCGCCGGTCGGCAATGTTCAATAAGACGTTGGTGCGCCTGGCCGCCGAGTACCCAAACCTCAGCATTGTCGACTGGGCGTCGATGATCGCCGAAAACCCGAAGTGGTTCGCCTTCGACAAGTTGCACCTGCGGCCGATCGGATATCGCGCGCGGGCCGCCGTGTACGTGCAGGCCGCCGAGGCGATGTGGGTAGCGCTTAATCCACCGGTAGCGATTCCCGAAACCACGATTCCCGAGACCACGACAACGATCCCAGAAACAACTGTGGTCGTCGTTACGACGACCATAGTTGGCTAGTTACCAGCGACCTTTTTTCTAATCTCTACAATCTTCTCGTGCACATGATTGGCGTCGTCACCTTTTTCTTGCATCGCCGCGTTGCGATCTTTGGTTGCCTCTCGCTCGGCTAACGCGGTGTCGACGCGAGCGATCGCGGCCTCGGTGCCATGCTCGTGAATATAATTCGCCCACTCGACAAGGGCCTCGACCATTTCCGACTCGGGCACGACGGCGACGTTGCGACCCTTAACGAACAGGTGGCCGCGCTTGTTGCCCGCCGCGATACCCAAGTCGGCCTCGCGCGCCTCGCCGGGCCCGTTGACAACGCAGCCCATCACGGCGATTTGTAACGGAATCTTCTTGTCGGCGAATGCCAACTGCGCACGATTGGCAATATCGATGACGTCGATCTCGGCGCGCCCACAACTTGGGCAGGCGATCAAATCGACATTCTTGCGTTCGCGCAGACCGAGAGACTCGAGCAGCTGGCGACCGGCGCGCGCCTCTTCGACAGGGTCGGCCGTCAGGCTGTAGCGAATCGTGTCGCCGATGCCCTCGAGCAAAAGTGTCGAGATACCGGCGGTGGCCTTGATCAAACCGCCCGGTAGCGGGCCAGCCTCGGTAACGCCAAGGTGTAACGGATGTTTCGTAACCTCGCTGAGTTGGCGATAGGCCTCGACCATCAGCGGCACATTCGAGGCCTTGACCGAAATCTTGATCAGTTCGAAGTCAACCTCTTCGAAGTAGCGAATCTCTTGCAACGCCGACTCGACCATCGCCTCGGCAGTTAATCCGCCGTGCTTTTCGTACAGCGCGGGGTCTAGCGAACCGCCGTTGACGCCAATACGAATTGGCACTTTGCGGTCGCGCGCTTCGGTTGCGACAGCCTTGATGTGCTCTGGCCTACGAATGTTGCCAGGGTTCAGGCGCAGACCGTGCACGCCGGCCTCAAGCGCGGCGAGCGCCATTTTGTATTGGTGGTGGATGTCGGCGATGATCGGTACCGGCGAGCGCGGCACAATTTGGGCTAGACCCTCGGCGGCCTCGGAATCATTGCAAGTACACCGCACAATGTCGCAACCAGCACCCGCGAGTGCGTAGATCTGTTGCAGAGTGCCCTCGACGTCGGCCGTCTTAGTGATCGTCATCGACTGCACGCTGATGGGCGCATCACCGCCGACGCCAACCTTGCCAACTTCGATGCGATTTGTTACGCGCCGCTCGTATCTGGTCATATCACTCATTGTGTCAGCATCGACGCGGATTCAACTAGCCATCGCGTAGAAATCAACCCAGCGGTTGCGTGATATCTAGGTAAACGCCCGTGACCATTAGCGCGCCGAGCACCAAAATTACCGCCGTCGCGACTGGCACCATTTTGGTGACATCGGCGCGGTAGACGCGGCCGCGCCGTGAACGGATTCGCTCGTATGTGGCGATCGCGGCGTGACCACCGTCGAAGGGCAACAGCGGGAACATGTTGAAGATGCCAACAAAAATATTTACGCCAGCGAGCAACACAAGCAAACCCTTTAGCCCCTCTTGCTTACCAATCTCGCCACCGATTTGGCTTACGCCGACGACGGTACTTGCCCGCGTTGTCGGGTCGGCGACATCTGCCGTAACGCTGGCAACGATGTTGCGCGGGTTCAACACGATGAACACGCCCCTGACCGACTGCACTGCGATCGTCGCCCCATCGCTAATCGCTAAACCGACGGCGGCGATCGGGCTAACCGCCACATAATCTTGCGACCAACTGCTGATTCCAAAAAATGCCACGTCCGGGTTGGCTGGATTACTCGCCAACCGCACCGAGAGATCAATGAGTCTGCCGTCGCGAGAGATCACCACGGGCACGACCTCGCCTGGCTTGTGCGAGACGATCGCCAGGATCAGTTCGCTACGCGTCTCTGCGGCCACCCCGCCGAAGGAGATGACCACATCGTCTTTGAGCACACCCGCACGAGAGGCCGGCGAATCGGTGGCGGGCACAGCGAGAATACGCACCGAGCCGGTCTCGGCATAGCGACCCGAAAACGAATAGACACTGACAAACAGAACCAACGCGATAACCATGTGCATCAGCGATCCCGCCGTGATCACAAGCAACCGCTTCGGGTATGACTGCGCGCGGTATGTGTGCAACTCATCTGCGGGGTCGCACTCGTCGAGATTGTTCATGCCGATGATGCGCACGAATGCACCAAGTGGGATTGCGCGAAACCCATACTCGACGCCGTTGCGGGTCGTGCTCCACACTCGCGGCCCGAAGCCCATATAGAACTGCGTGACCTTCATGCCAGAGCGGCGGGCTGTAACGAAGTGGCCGACCTCGTGCAAAAAAATCGAGAGCAGCAGGCCGACCACGAACACAAGTGTCCAGATGTTGTTGATGCCCAGGTACACAAGCAGGCCGATCACGATCACGCCGCCGATGCGCGCCTTACTCTTGTTGACGGGGTTTTGCTCGACGCTCTCGGTGTCGCCGCTGGCGATCATCTCGCTGCGAATCTTGTTGTAATAGTTTGTCATCTCTTTAGAGCCTCTCGCGCGTAACGGCGGGCCGACGAATCGGCCGCCAAAATATCTTCGACTTTCGTAGGTATTAGACCATCATGGTGTGACATAGCGCTCTCGATGACCATAGAAATCTGCGACCAAGTGATCGCCCCCGCCAAGAACGCCTCAACCGCTATCTCGTTAGCGGCGCTCATCCATGCGGGCGCCGTGCCGCCGACGCGCCCGACCTCGTACGCCAGCGCCAAGCACCTGAACACTGATGTATCGGCGACCTCGAAGTCGAGGCGTTGTAACTGCGCCCAGTCGATGCCGCCGAATGAAACTGCCGAGCGGTTCGGATATTCGAGCGCATAAGCAATCGGCAGACGCATGTCGGGCATCGACAGTTGCGCGATCGTCGCACCGTCGGTGAACTCGACCATCGAGTGGATCACGGATTGTGGATGAACGACGATATCAATCTGGTCGTAGCCAATGCCGAATAACTCGTGCGCCTCGATTACTTCGAGCCCCTTGTTCATCAGCGTCGAAGAATCAATCGTTATCTTCGGCCCCATCGACCAGGTCGGATGCTTGAGCGCCTCGGCGATCGTGACATCGGACAACGATTCAGCGCTGCGGCCCCGAAACGGCCCGCCACTCGCCGTGAGCAGCAGACGCTTTACTTCTTGCGTACCGCGTCCCGACGCGCGCAGGCACTGATGAATTGCACAGTGTTCGCTGTCGACGGGGATAATCACTGCGCCCGCGACTTGGCGCAGCGGTTGCACGATTGGGCCAGCGGCGATCAGGCTCTCTTTATTGGCCAGCGCCAAGCGTTTGCCAGAACGCAGAGTCGACATCGTCACGGGTAAGCCGGCGAAACCGACAACGCCGTTGACAACCACATCCGCCTTGTCGCAAACTTCGGCGACATCGCTAATCACCTCGACGCCAGGCAGCGCGTCGGCGACTTGTTTACGCGCGGTCGTATCGGCCACCGCCACATACTTAGGACGCCATTGCTTGGCCTGCGCAACCACGGCGTCGACCGATGCCCCAACACCAAGCGCCACAACCTCGTACTCGTGCGGTGCCGCCGCAATTACTTCAAGCGTCTGCGTGCCTATTGAGCCGGTACTGCCAGCTATAGCAACGCGCGTCACGCCGCTAATACTGGTTAGTTCCAGGGCTGAATTACGAGTGCTAGATAGTAGACAGCGGGCAGAGTGAAGATCAGACTGTCGAAGCGGTCGAGAACGCCGCCGTGACCCTTCAGAACTGAGCCGAAGTCTTTGACATCGAGGTTGCGCTTAAACATTGACTCGGTGAGATCGCCGAGCGGCGCCATAATCACAATCACTATCGACAGCAATATCCAATCGCCGAGACTGTTCCAAGTTGTGCTCGACATACCGACCAAAACGACTACGCCGAACGTACCGATCGCACCCCCAATGACACCCTCAATCGATTTTTGTGGGCTAATCCAGTCGCGCAAAGGCGTGCGCCCAACGGTGCGCCCAACGAAGAACGCGGCGATGTCGTTGGCGATCACGCCAGCAACCAAAATGAACAGCGTGTCAGTGCCTGTATTTGAATACGCGCCGCCGAAAGTAGAAAAGCGCAGAATTAGCGCCCCGTACGACCCGAGCAAGCCGATCCATGTCAGGCCGAGCATGGTTATAGCAATGTTTGGCACTGGACCACTCTCGATGCTCGAGGAGCCAATGAATGTGATCGCGCTGGCGAAGAACGCGAACACGAATACCAGCGGCAGCGCCGCATCACCAATCCAATACGCGCTCAGCGATGCCGCGATGCATCCTATGACACCAAGGATTGTTGGCGGACGGTAGCCGCGCTCGGTTGCGCTAGCGAAGAACTCGAACGCAGCGAACCCGATGATCACCACAATCACAACCATCACCGCTGCTGGGCGATACATCACTGCGGCAATGAACACTGCGAGCAGCAGCGCGCCGACAGCAGTTGCGGTTGGAATGTCGCGGCCGCCACTCGAATCTGCTACCTGACGTCGACCGCTATTACCGCCAGCACTCGGGTCGCGGCGCACTGGCCGCGAAATATCTTGTTGTTGTCGACCGCGAGATACCTGGCCTACTCGAGCTGGTCGCGCCATTGCGCCAGATGGACGCTGCGAAGTTGATCGGCGATTTTCGCCGGTCGGGTCTGTGCCGATCACGACTCGTCGAGTTGCGCCCGTCGACGGGTCTTCTTGACGACTCGCGGCCGAACGACCGTCTGCGGGACGCGAGCCTGTCAGATCAACCACCGATCGACGCGCCCCCGCTGCGGGTGTTGGCGACGGCGTGTTGTATTCGCTCCAGACACCGGCGCGGTCGTCGGCCCCAGTGTCGTCGGCCCGAGCGCGGTCGTCGGGATCCTTCATAAACCGTGGCACCTCGCCAGTTGGCGGCTCTGTCCAATGCGGCAATTGATCGGTGTCGGCCGTGTCGAACGAAAGGGCGGGCGAACTGTCGTCGTCGTCAGAAAAACGAACAACACCGAACTCGTCGCCGAAGTCGACCGTTGGGTCTTTGCCGCGATCACGGCCTGCCAATGAATCTTCTCTGTTGGTGTCGTCGTTCATTGTGCTGTCCCCTTTTTAATCAATTCACACTTCAAGTAGTTCTTGCTCTTTCCTTGACAGCGCCTTCTCGACGCTTTCTACGTTTTCGTGAGTGATCTTTTCGAGTTCTTTTTCGGCGCGCTCTAATTCATCCTTCGAGATTTCGCCATCTTTCTCGGCGGTCTCTAAAAGTTTGCGCGCGTCGCGTCGCACGTTGCGCAACGCCACTCGACCATCTTCGGTCATGCTCTTGACAACCTTGACATACTCTTTGCGGCGCTCTTCTGTGAGCATCGGAAAATTGATTCGGATCACGACGCCGTCGTTGCCCGGCGTGACGCCGAGGTCACTAGCCTGAATCGCCTTCTCAATGGCGTGGATCGACCCGCGATCGTGGGGCTTGACCAGCAGCGAGCGTGCGTCTGGAACCTGAAACGTGGCCAGCTGCACAAGGGGCACGGTGGCGCCGTAGTACTCGACGGGCAACTTTTCGACCAGCGACGAGGTCGCTCGCCCCGTTCGTACCGACAAAAACTGAGTTTGCACATGGTCTAGAACCTTGGACATACCAAGCATCGCTTCTAGCAGTGTCTCTTCAATCACCCGACCATCGTACCTATTTGCGCGCCCCTGAGTATGGACTGGATGTTGCCCTGCTCTAGCAGGTTGAACACGACAATTGGGATGCTGTTGTCGCGACAGAAAGTGATTGCGGTGCTGTCCATGACCTTGAGACCCTTGTTGATCACGTCGAGATAGCTGATGTTGGTGAAGCGGGTGGCCGTCGGATCCGTCTTTGGGTCTGCCGTGTAGATGCCGTCGACGCCAGAGTGCGTGCCCTTGAGAATTGCCTGCGCCGAAAGCTCGGCGGCGCGCAACGCGGCGGCAGTGTCGGTTGTGAAAAATGGGTTGCCCGTACCGCCGGCGAGAATTACGACACGGCCCTTTTCGAGGTGTCGCTCGGCGCGGCGGCGAATGTACGGCTCTGCGACCTTGGGCATCTCGACCGCAGTCATCACGCGCGAGTGCTGCCCCGCGTTTTCGAGCGCGTCTTGCAATGCGAGCGCGTTCATCACGGTGGCGATCATGCCCATGTAGTCGGCCTGCGCCTGATCCATGCCCTGGCCTGCGCCCTTGATACCGCGCCAGAAGTTGCCACCACCGACAACGACAGCGATATCGGTGCCGAGTTCGCTGCGCGTGTCGCGCAACTCAACGGCAATCTGATTAAGAACTGCGGCGTCGAGGCCAAAACCAGATGGCTCGGCAAGTGCCTCGCCCGACAATTTCAATACCACTCGCTTCCAACGCGGTGCTGATGCGGAAGTTGTCGACGAGGGTGATGTTGTCATGAGGGGTCAGCCAATGAAGACCTGGGCGTAGCGAACGATTTTGGCGCTTCCGATGACCTGCGCCACCGACATCTTGTCGTCTTTGGCGTACGGCTGCTCAAGCAATGCAATGTCTTTGAGGAAGCCCTGAATGCGACCATCAACAATTTTGCCGATTGCCGCCTCTGGCTTGCCCTCATTGCGGGTCAGGATTTCGAGAGTGGCGCGCTCTGCGGCGACGACCTCGGCCGGCACGTCGTCTTTGCTCAAGAACTTTGGTCTGGCGAAGGCGACGTGCACCGCAACATCGTGGGCCAATTCTTGCGTGGCGCCGCTCATCTCGATCAGCACAGCATTAACACCGCGGCCGCCCTGAACATGCAGGTACGAGTCGATGACGTTGCCCGCTGCGACCTCGAAGCGCACGACCTCGCCGAGATCTATCTTTTCTTTGAGCACGATCTTGAGGTCTTCAAGTTGCGAATTTCGTTCGGCGACCGCTGCCTCATTTTTGGCGACGACCAACTTGACGAGCGCATCGGCCTCGGCCTTGAACAAATCAGAGCCAGCGACGAAGTCGGTCTCGCTGCGCAGTTTGACGATCGCACCGACGTTGCCGGCAATCTCGAGAGCGACTAGGCCCTGAGCGTTTTCGCGGTCATCGCGCTTAGCGCTAGCGGCCAGGCCCTTCTCGCGCAACCACTGCTTCGAAGCCTCGATGTCGCCATCGTTGTTTTCGAGAGCCTTCTTGCAATCCATCATGCCTGCGCCGGTTGATTGGCGAAGGGCTTGTACGTCTTTGGCAGTAAACGACATCGTGATTAGTTCTCCGTCACTACAGCGGGGGCCTGGGCAACCTTGGCATCGCGTTGCGCCTGCGCCTCGGCGGCCTGACGGCGCGCTTCTTCTTGCGCGGCGTCGAAGGCTAGTTGCTCTTCGGCGTTACGCGTAGCGGTTGGCGCCGGTGCCGGGCTCGATGTGCGTGGTTTTGTCTTCTCGGCGATGAAGCGACCTTCGGTGACGGCCTCGCAAATTACGCGGCACATCAACTCATTGGCGCGGATCGCGTCGTCGTTGCCTGGGATTGGGAATGCAATGATGTCTGGGTTGACGTTGGTGTCAACAACTGCGACCACGGTGAGGCCGAGTTTGTTGGACTCGGTCACGGCGATGTGCTCTTTGACGGTGTCGAGAATGAACACGATTGTTGGGCGCTTCGACATGTTGCGAATGCCCGAGAGGTTCTTCTCGAGCTTGACGAGTTCGCGGCTGATTAACAGCGCTTCTTTTTTGGGCATGATTTCAAATTCACCCGTATCGCGCATGCGCTGGTACTCCTGCATTTTGCCGACGCGCTTCGAGATGGTGTCGAAGTTGGTGAGCATGCCGCCCAACCAACGCTCGTTGACGTACGGCATGCCGCACTTCTCGGCGAAATTCTTGACTGGGTCTTGCGCTTGCTTCTTGGTGCCGACGAACAAAACTGTGCCACCGTTAGCGACTGAGTCGCGCACGAACTTGTAAGCAGACTCGACGCGATCGAGGGTCTGTTCGAGATCGATGATGTAGATGCCGTTGCGCTCACCGAAAATGAATCGCTTCATTCGGGGGTTCCAACGATGGGTCTGGTGTCCGAAGTGAACACCTGCCTCGAGCATCTGGCGCATACTGACGATTGCCATTACTGTCTCCTCTCCTGTGGTTGTTTCACGAACCTCGGCGCCGAAGCGACCACAGGATGAAGTTCGTGTACTGACGTGGATGTTGAACGCATTTCATGATATCGGCTAGCGGCTGGGGTCGGGTACCAAAATGGCATGTCGGGGGCCGCCCGGCGAATTCACCAGGCACGACAGCGGGTCGACGTAGCGGCCGCCAATACGCACCCCGAAGTACAGCCGCACGGCGGTTTTGCTAGTAGCTTTCGAGCTAGCGGCCGAGTTACCAGCCACTGGCGGTGCGATCTCGCCGATGGGCTGGCCCACCCCCACTAGATCACCTATATATATGACTGCGCGGGTCATTCGACCGTAAGTCACCAGCATCCCCGACTCGGTACGCACCACGACGTAGTTGACCCCGCCAACTAGACCGCTGAACGAGACGATGCCAGTCGTGCCCGAGCGCACGATTGTCGGCGCCGTGATCTCGTACTCGATGCCGCGCTTGCCCGCACACCACCGACACTCGGGTTCGCGAAATGTGGCAACGATCGGCGCGCTAACTGGGGCAACCAAGTTGCATGTCGCAGCGATAGCGCGAAAATTATTGGCCGTGCCAAACAGGAATGCGAGTATGCACAGCGCGATGAAGCGCGAGATTCTCTTAGGCGACGTCGGCTTGTTGCAAGCGCGAGCGCAGCTGAAGCACGGCCTTGGTGTGAATCTGCGAGACGCGACTCTCGGTAACGCCGAGCACATCGCCGATTTCATTGAGAGTGAGATTTTCTTCGTAATAGAGCACCAACACAGTTCGTTCTCGGTCTGGCAACTTCTTAATTTCTTGGCGCATCACTTTGCGCAATTCGTCGGCCTCGACGACGGCATCTGGCGACGTCGCTTTGTAGACATCACTATGTGTGGGTTGAGCGGTGTTATCTGCCATTACGTGATCTAGCGGTCCGATCGAGCTGGCGGCGATGTCAGTCAGCCACTTTTGAAACTCGGAGTCGCTGATTTCGAGCTTGGCGGCGATCTCTTCGTCGCTCGGCGAGCGGCCGAGCGCGTGTTCGAGTTGCGAGATGGTCGACTCGATGGTACGCGAGCGCGAGCGCACCGTGCGCGGCACCCAGTCGAGTGCGCGCAGGCTGTCGAGAATCGCGCCGCGAATGCGCGGGATCGCGTAGGTCTCGAACTTTGCACCGTACGTCGGCTCGTAACGATCGATCGCGTTCATCAACCCAAACACGCCGGCGCCGACCAGGTCTGCCGTCTCAACACGCTTTGGCAACCCGGCGGCAAGTCGCCCGGCAACGAACTTGATCAGCGAGGCGTAGTGAACTACCAAAAATTCTCGCGCCAGCAAATCTTTTTCAAGATGCCAGCGACGCCAGGCCTCGTCGATCGTGAGGCGAACAGGGAGCGCATTCATGCACCCCAATTATGCCCTTGGGTGGGTGGCTCCGTATGCGGACTTCAGCCGCTCTTTGCTGACGTGGGTATAACGCTGCGTTGTCGCCACATCGCTGTGGCCCAGCAACTCTTGCACCGCGCGCAGGTCTGCCCCATTGTCGAGCAGGTGCGTGGCGAAGGTGTGGCGCAGTGCGTGCGGGTGGGTCGGCGCCAGCGAGCGAGCGTCGATCAGCCGGCGCACATCGCGCGGGGTCAGGCGCTTGCCGCGCGTGTTCAAAAACATCGCGGCCTCGCCCGCCACGGCGACGAGTTCGTTGCGCAACTTGAGCCAGTCTTTGATTGCTATCAACGACGGCTCGCTAACCGGTACCCGCCGTTCTTTAGAGCCCTTGCCCATCACCACGATCGACTGCGCCTTAACGTTGACGCTGTTGATTTCGAGCCCGCACAATTCGCTCACGCGCAGACCGCTGCCGTACAACAACTCGATCACCGCGGTATCGCGAGCGGTGCGCCACTCGGGCGCCCCTGCGTCGGATGAAATCAGTAATGCGGATAGTTGCTCGGCGGTGAGCACCTTCGGCAGGCGTCCAGAGTCGCTCGGCGTGCGCACGCCAGCAGTCGGGTCGACTTCGACTATGCCGTTACGCACCAGCCAACCGAAGTAACGGCGCAATGAGGCCAACTTGCGAGTCACGCTGCGCTTGGCCTGCTTGCGCGTCGTCAAAAAACTTATGTATTGACGCACGACATCGCGGGTCACGCCGACCGGTTCGGAGATCTGCAGGCGCTCGACCCACTCACAAAACAGGTTGACGTCGCTGCGGTAGGCGTCGACGGTATTCGACGCCGAGGCGGTCAGCGACTGGGCAAAGCCGTCGATGTTCCAGCCGGCAACTTTTTTCATACTCCCAACGGTAATGCGTGTTCGAAGCCAACGAACACATCACACCTGATGGAGCCAGATGGTGTCCGACGGAGTGTTCGGATTGGACCGCGAAGCCGAGATCACAATCTGGTCTCCATCACGAAGGTACTGGAGATATTTGGCCTCCGCAACAGCATCGTTCACTGCCAGAGACATGTTCGGATCGCGGTCCACAACGATGGTGTGCACCCCGCGGTACATGCGCAATCGTCGCGCTACCTCTATCGATGGGGTTGCAGCCAAGATCCCTACGGGCGGCCGGCATGCTGAAATGATGGAAGCTGAGTATCCGGTATATGTGAGAGCCAACAGCCATCGGGCAGAGGTGCGTGCGACGAGCGCTGAGGCCGCCGCCGCAACTGCTGCGAGTTCAGGGTACAAGTCCGCATATATCTTGTTGCCGTCGTTCAACTCATTCTCTGTACAGATCGCGCGCATAGTGGCAACAACGTTCACCGGATCGTTGCCAGTAGCGGTCTCAGCCGAGAGCATGACTACCCCATATCCATGCACAATCGCCCCAGCAACATCGGAAACCTCCGCCCGGGTCGGCCGACGGCTCGTCCGCATCGATTCGAGCATCTCAGTTGCACAGATGGTGACCTTGCCGGTTCGAATTCCCCATTCGGCGATCTGCTTCTGTGCGCCTGGGACCATCTGAAACGGCAACTCCACTCCCAGGTCTCCTCGTGCGGCCATTAATCCGTCTGCCGCCGCTCCGATCTCTTCGAGGTTCTCCAATGCGCGTCGCCGTTCAATCTTGGCGATGATGAGCATGTTTCCCGAAAGTTCTCGTGCTTCGTGGACTTCCGAGGCATTCCCGATAAACGAAAGTGCGAGCCAGTCCACACCTGCTTCGCGTGCTGCAATGATATCGCTCTTGTCCTTCTGGGAAAAGATGCTCTCCTCTGAAAAACGCAACGCCGTATCTGGGAGGTTCACTCCTCGCCGCGGTTCACATACTCCACCTAGCAAAACGTCGACTTCGAGACCTAACTCACTCACCGCTACGGCTCGCAGCCTGAAGTTACCATCCCCCAGCAAGATCTCATCGCCCTCACTAACGCCGATAGCGATTGGATCGAAACTGAGATCTGATGGTTCAAGCAAGAGACGCTCACCTTCAACAAGTTCTAAACGTCGGCACCCAGTTCGCAGCTTCGGGCCTTGGATATCGGCCAGCACACTCGCCATGGGTGCACAGCCGTGAATCAGATGAACGATTCCTGCGATCTCGTCGGTCTTGAGGTGTGAGCAGTTCAGACGAAAAACATCTACGCCAGCCTCGAACATTGCTTGCAAGGTTTCCGCATCTTGGGAGCTGGGGCCGACTGTCGCCACGATTTTAGTGAAGGTCACAGTTTTCACTGTGTGGACCTCTCGGTTTGCTGTCGGCGCTCGACCCAAACAGAAAACAGGTTGACGTCGTTGTTCCAGCCGGCAATATTTTTCATACTCCCAACGGTAATGCGTTGGTTAATGTTTCGCCCTAATTACCTTGGCTTATATATTCGGTGCTTCGTTATATTTCTTTTCGTATTCTGCCATCATCGAATTCTGCTCTTCTGATGACGCATTTTGCATTTTGGCAGCGGCGAGCTGATGGGCTTCGTCGCCGTTATTCATTTGCTCCATGACATGAGTTCTGCAATTACTTCCTACCTCAGCAAATGAATCTCCCGTGATTTGTTCATCACAAGCACCACCAAGATCTCTACAAGTTAATTTTTTCTTGTCATTTTCCTTATCAATTTTGTTGAATGACTCGACTTTTTAGTGTATGACACGCTCGGCTACCAGCTCACGTTCCCAGCCACGCAGGATGCGGCGCACGACGGGCTTGAAGACGACGAGCATCGTGGCCACAAACACTCCGCCGAGGAGACCTGGGCGCGGGATGAGCTCGAAGTCCATAGAGACCGTAGATCGGTCGCCGTCGGGCTCGACCGCCCATCGCCCTCGCATTGTGTGCAGCGGATACGGGTAATCCGAGGTGTCGACGTCGACCGCGAACTGCCGGCCCTCGTCCCAGAGCGTGCACGTCTCGTTCCAGCCACGCCCGAGCGTGTCGTAGCAGCGGCGTTGCATGCCGACACCCTCTCCACCGAGCACTTCAACCCGCGAGAGATTGGGTGCGAGCCGTCCGTAAAGGTCATGGTCGGTGAGCAGGGGCCACACGGCTGATGCGGGAGCGTCGAGACGCTGTTCGACGTGGATGCGTTCGGGCACCGCAGAGTCCAGGTCGATCATGCGGCTCGCAGCGATGCGCAACCGAAGTTGTGCTGCCGCGAAGCCAGTGACGACCAAAGCGACACCACCGAGTATCGGCGCCCCCGCCCAGCCAAGATCCACGGCCGCGAGGACGACCGCGGTTGCGGCGACCCACGCGACATCGGCAATCGATATAGCGAGTGTGTAGCGGAGCACCCGTCGCGGCTCGAGCGCGGCGACGGCCAGTATGAGCGCGGCGAAGACGAGCAGCCCGGCCCGCCACGCTTCTCGCCGCCAACTTTTGGAACCAGCTGCTCGACGACGCCAGCGGGCTCGACCGCGCTCGCGTCGCCATCGACCGCCTCACCGAGCCCAGTGCCGTGAGAGCGATGCGAATCGGACTACTCAGTTTCGTCACCGACGAGGCCATTCCCATCGTCGACCCCGCAACCTAGGCCAAGGATCGCACGGCGCGTACGAGGGCTCGCTTTGAGGCCGTCCGTGCAGGGCGGGCTCGTTCGACGCCAGCCACGTTCCACCACCTCCCGGAGATGCAAAGCCGCGTCGATCGGAGCCATCGGAGATTCGTAAGACAATTCAATTGCTGAGGCGTTCAGCGGAATGGATCGACTAATACGACCACCGACGACTTCACTCCGCGACCGGCAACCTATAGATCGACACTGCCCCAAAACCGGAACACTTCAGCAATGCGTAGGTCGCGAGTTCGAAGTTTGGTAAGACTGACTCGTCTTCTATGTCGAGTGCAGAGGACTTCTTCCATCGCGTTGGCGATCATCCCACGCCCTAGTAGTCCATCGCTCGTGTCCGTGTTGATGGATGGGTTAACGGACTATAAGCCGAACCTTCCAGTAGCCGGGGCGACGCCGTTGGTGAGCAACTGCCAAGACAAGGATTCTCTCTTCTTCCCGTCGATAAATAATCGAGTAAGGAAATCGCCCGACGACAACACGGCGAAGTTGACGGCCGAGAGGCGAGCCTACGTCGGGGTATTCTCGAACAAAATCAACGGGAATCAACTCGTGCGACAGCGTAGGTTTTCAAAAACTTCTTCAGCAGGCACCAAACGAGCCTCACCGCGCTCGATCTCGGCCAGACGTGACTCAGCTTCGATGAGCCAAGCCTCTTCGATTCCAGCATCCTCGGTCGGTTCAAGGGATTCCAATAAAAACAAGGCCAGTTGCGCCCTTTCGTCAACTGACAACTTGGACGCTTTTTGTTCCAACTCTAAGAGATCTTGCGACATGCTCTGCCCGCCTTTCCTCTGGCTCTGATACTACGGCAAACTATGCGTCACCTATCGTTTCACCGATGTGCACTTGCACAGAAACATCGTCAAATTAGAAACTAAAAATGGTGGCCCATTTTCGGGCCACCATTTTTAGTTTTCAGTAACTATGCAGCTGAGATCAGGCCAGATCTAGGCGGTCAAGGTTCATTACCTTGTCCCACACCACGACGAAATCCTTGACAAATTTTTCTTTGCCATCGTTAGAGGCGTAAACCTCTGCCAGTGAGCGCAGCTCTGAGTTCGAGCCAAAGATGAGATCCGCTCGGGTGGCCGTCCATTTGGCTGCTCCGGTCGCCCGGTCGCTACCTTCGAACAGTTCCTGCGAATCATCAGTTGCCTTCCACGTCGTGCCCATATCAAGCAAGTTGACGAAGAAGTCGTTGGTTAGAGTGCCCGGCCTGTTGGTAAAGACGCCGTTGGTCGAACCGTCGAAATTCGTACCCAGCACGCGCATTCCACCAACAAGGACTGTCATCTCAGGCGTCGTCAGTGTCAGCAAATTTGCCTTGTCGACGAGTAGTGACTCGGTCGCAACCGTGAACTTCGCCTTCAGATAGTTGCGAAAACCATCTGCTGCGGGTTCGAGGTATTCGAACGATTCAATGTCGGTCTGCTCCTGCGAAGCGTCACCGCGTCCCGAAGCGAACGGAACCGTCACCTCGTGGCCGGCGGCCTTCGCGGCCTTTTCGACACCGACGTTTCCTGCCAGCACAATCAGGTCGGCAAGCGACACGTTGCCTGCTGCGGCCTGAATGCCTTGGAGCACGCCCAGGACCTTCGCCAGCTGAGTGGGATTATTGACGGCCCAATCTTTCTGCGGGGCAAGGCGGACTCGGGCGCCGTTGGCACCGCCGCGCTTATCCGAACCGCGGAATGTCGAAGCCGAAGCCCATGCTGTCGAAACAAGTTCGGCGACCGACAATCCCGAATCGGCGATCTTCGCCTTGAGAGCGGCGATGCCATTGGCGTCAAGTTTTGTCGTCGAAGCCGGTACCGGGTCCTGCCAGATGAGATCTTCGGCGGGAACTTCGGGCCCCAGATAGCGGGCCTTCGGCCCCATATCGCGGTGCGTGAGCTTGAACCACGCACGGGCAAAAGCGTCGGCAAATGCCTGCGGATCGTCGTGGAACCGCCGCGAGATCTTCTCAAATTCAGGATCCACCCTGAGCGTTAGGTCGGTGGTCAGCATGGTCGGCTTGTGCTTCTTCGATGGGTCGTGCGCATCGGGGATGATCTCCTCGGCGTCTTTCGCGATCCATTGAATGGCCCCAGCCGGGCTGCGCGTCTGTTCCCATTCATACTTGAACAGGTTCTCGAAAAAGTTGTTGCCCCACTGTGTCGGAGTTTTCGTCCAGGTCACCTCTATACCGCTGGAGACCGTATCGCCACCGTGACCGGTGCCGTAGTCGCTGATCCATCCGAATCCCTGAGCTTCGATCGGGGCCCCTTCGGGTTCTGGGCCTTTGTGCGACTCGGGTGCGCTTCCGTGCGCCTTGCCGAATGTATGGCCGCCAGCGATCAATGCGACGATCTCTGTGTCGTCCATCGCCATGCGGTTAAAGGTGGAGCGGATGTCCTTAGCGGCCGAAAGAGGATCTCCGTTGGCCTGCGGGCCTTGCGGATTGACGTAGATCAGGCCCATGTGAGTTGCGGCCAGCGGCTGGTTCAGATCGCGGTCGCCGCTGAAGCGTTTATCGTCGGCCAGCCATGTGGTCTCGTCGCCCCAGTACACATCCTGGTCCGGTTCCCATACGTCCGGGCGGCCCGCACCAAAACCAAATGTGCGAAAGCCCATCGATTCGAGTGCGACATTGCCTGCAAGTATCAATAGGTCGGCCCATGAGATCTGCTTGCCGTATTTCTGTTTAATCGGCCAGAGCAGGCGGCGCGACTTGTCGATGTTGACGTTGTCGGGCCAGCTATTGAGCGGAGCAAATCGTTGCTGTCCGCGTCCACCACCGCCGCGGCCGTCGGTTATCCGGTAGGTACCTGCAGCGTGCCAGGTCATACGAACGAACTGCGGACCGTAATGGCCGAAGTCGGCCGGCCACCAGTCTTGCGAATCAGTCATCAGCGCGTTCAGGTCACGCTTCAACGCGTCGTAATCCAGCTTCTTGAACTCTTCGGCGTAGTTGAAACCATTTTCCATCGGGTCAGACAACGAGGAATGCGACCGCAGAATGTTCAGATCCAACTGGTTAGGCCACCAGTCTTTGTTCTTCGTGCCGCTGCTGCCGACATCGTGTTTCTCTACCGCTCCCGTGAACGGGCATCCGTTCGAACCATTGTTATCGCTCATTTTTTCCACCTTTTCTATTATTGAGAGGGCCCTTACTTGACTTCGCCTGCAGAACAGGAGATTTACGCGATCGAGAAGTTACCGATCGACTTGAACGCACGGAACATTTCTTGCAGGTGCCGTGGAACAAAACGCCAACATCTGTGACCGAGAACTCTTCGGCGCCTGTTGGCTTCAACAAGGCAACACCTTTTACATAGACATCGCGGATCACGCCACATTTGCCACACACCACGTGATGGTGGTCATCAACGTTGGGATCAAACCGTGTCGCACCGAAACCCACGTCGACGAACTGCAACTCTCCCATTTCGCCAAGTTCATTCAGGGTTTGGTAGACGGTGCGTAGCGAGATGCCCGGCATTTTCGCACTGGCCATGGCGTACAACTCTTCGGCCGTTGGATGTGTGCCGTTGTCGTGCATCAGTTGAAACAGCAACTGTCGCTGCGGAGTGAGCTTGCGTCCCTGTGCCCGAAAGGTCCAGGCGAGTTCTACCGGTGATCGCATGCTGGCGACTCTAGCAGGTCGTGTCGCTAATTTGCAAGTGTTGCTAATTAGCATTTAATGGGATTTACGGCCTACCGCCTGATTATTCAACTTTCGTCGGGGTGATTTGTCTTTTTGGCACGATAATCACTTTGACTTGGGTGGAAGTTTGGGCTTGTCGGTCAGGTAGTTGGCGGTGGT
>Ga0209284_10002727_pt1 | contig 23387 bp, 15 predicted proteins | sample FRY03_FD_187211 | JGI IMG/M metagenome (GOLD analysis project Ga0209284, IMG submission 187211) | Freshwater microbial communities from Lake Fryxell liftoff mats and glacier meltwater in Antarctica - FRY-03 (SPAdes) (version 2) | ecosystem: Environmental > Aquatic > Freshwater > Ice > Glacier...
ACTACTGCTTGCTTTTCAGAAAACGAAAAAGCCTCATCATAAATTGGCTCAACAACAAACTTTCCTTTTTTATCTATGAAGCCCCAAGCAGAGGAGCGTCTTTTTTTGACAGCTGCTAATCCATCATTAAATTCTTTGGCATCGTCAAAATCAAACTTGATTATAACGTCACCTTTAGTATCAACAAAGCCGAAAGATTGAATCTGCTTATTCCACGTTAGTATTATCCCTTCACTTAAAGATTCAGGTACTAAATAATCGGGAAATTCGTAATTTAAAAATCCAGACTTAGTAATTATTTGGTAAACAAAAGCACCATCATCCTCATTTCCAGTGTCTACGCGCTTACGGGCTAGCGTTAGTGTGTCCTGAAATGCCCAGATATAGTCATAATTAGCAGGTATTATTAACTGACCTTCAGCATCCAACATACCCTCGAAAACATACATTAATCCGTCATTTCCGCGTCGCTCAACTTGTGTTTTGGTAAGTTTTTGAGCAATCGAATCAGTCATTTCTGTTAGCAACAGGCATAAAAAAAGAAGGAATCTTGAATACTTTTTTAGCGAGTTCATTGCCTCAAAAGTACGAAGATTCCTTCCGTAAATATGTATTTGAATAGTGCGAATTTCTACATTGAGCTGAAACATTCTTGTTTGATAAAATAAACTTGAGAGGTCACAGCCTAGCCAAATTCGTACCAAAGACCTCAATAGAAGTCTTCTTCCATTTCAGGACGGCTTTGCTTATTGTTTTCTTCCGCTTTGTTCGCCTCTCTGCGAGTCTTTTGCTCAGCTTTAAATGTTTCCCATTGCTTCCATTGTTCTGGAGTCAAAATAGTTTGAAGTTTGTCGTTAGCCTTCTTATTGACAGCTATGAATTCTTCTTTCTTGATTGTTCCATCTTCATTTTTAGCTTCAGCACGAGCATTTTCGCGATCTAGAAGTATTTGTTTTACATCAGCTTGCTGAGTATCACTTAAATTGATTTTTGAAGACATCATTCTCAAAACACGAATCGCTCGCTCTTGGGGAGACATAATTCGTTTTTGATTATTAGGAGCAGGTGTTTTGCTTGTTTCTTGTTTTGCTTGAGCAGAGGCGGTTATACCAGAAAATAGCAGGGCAACCGCAAGAAAAAGTGATTTTATCATAATAGTTAGTTTTACATGAAGAGCAAATATCGCGTATTTGGTTTAATCGGATGAATTTTTTTTTAGAAGGATTTTTCCATTAGAAAATGCGGGATGACACCAAATAGCAAATAGGATGTGCTGACAATCTTGTAGTTCATTGCTAAATAAAAAGGAACAGCTGGTTCTCGAGAATGAAGAATTATTTTATTAACGCCAGGATATGTCTCTTTTATTAAATTCTCCATGTATTGAACTAACAATTTTCCTAAGCCTTTGCCTTGAAATTTAGCGTCAATTGCCATGAACCTGAATTGCGCTTCATTTTCTGAATTCAAATGGCAACGACAAGTTCCAATAACTTGATTCTCATGATTAACAATTATTCCATGAATTGACTTCTCATCATCATCTGCTTGCTCTGAGCCTTTTACTTCTCCCCAAGGCTTGCGCAATACCTCAAACCTCAAATCCATCATTTGATTCCAAAGGTCTTCTGAGGTTGGAGAGCAGAAAATTAAGTCACTAGGCATATTAGTATTTCCAATCGATCGTTCCTGCCGACCAATATAAATAAGCAATTGCTTTAGCATATTTAGCCTCCATTTCAGCCAATTTAACACTTGCAGCGACTAAATTAGTTTCTCTGGCATTAATGACAAATATGGAACTTTCGCCATTCCGGAAACGCTCTAGTTCACCAAAAACTAGTCGGCGTAATGCATCATAGGACGAAAATTGCTTAATTAATAATTGCTCGAAATTTTTAACTTCATTATATCTTGTTTGAACCTCGGTTTCGATGGTCCTTTTACGATTTATACGATCTAATTCTATTAAGCTAATCTTAATTTTAGTACTCTGCAATTTACCGCGTTCTTTTCTTAATAAAAGAGGCATTCCGACGCTTAATCCGAATTTATAATTTGAAAACTGAAAGTCTGTCGATTGGGCAGGATTATTATTTGCTGATCGCAAGAAGTTATAATCGAGGTTAACAGTAGGTTTGAGCATTTCTGCAGCAAATCGTCGTTCAATGTCGAGTTGATTTAGTTTCGCATTTAATTTCAATAAATCGGGATGATTTTGGGTTGCTAGAGTTTTCAAGCTATCCAAAAATTCTAATGAATACAAGGAAGTTTTATCAGCTAATTTCATTGGACTTGCTGTAGAGTCAATTAATACAGGATTAGAATTTTCATCCCACAAATGATTTGATAAAACTAATCGTGAATTTAAAAGCAACAATGTAGCTTGTTGTAGTTGAATATCACGCAATATAAGATTCGAAAAAGCTTCAAGTGTATCAAGTCCTGATTGATTTCCAAAATTTGACATCTCTTTGACAGCATCAAATCTTACACTAGCAAGATCAAAAGCTTCTTGAATAAATCCTAGCTGTCGATAAGCAAAATACCACTCCCAGTAATCATTTGCTACCTGCAACAAAAGCTTATTTATAATGTTTACTTTCTCTGCAAGACTAATATTATTTAACAATTGAGCTTGTCTAAGAGCACTGCGTCGTTCGTCGATTAATAAACCTGCTCCAATTGGTAAAGAATAACCTGCAGAAATCAATCCTGACAGTGGAGTAGACATATCGAGATTATTAAAATCGCCTCGATTTCTTTCAAGACTGCCCTTAAAATCGCCAATCCAAGCAGGAACCCTTAATATTGTATTTAAATTATTCCAATAACGTTTATCATCAAATTCCTTTTCATTGAAATAAGCCTCAAACTTCGGATCAAATGCTCCCCGGGCAGAGCGTATTTCAAATCGAGCTTGCTCAGGTAATAAGTTGGCTTGCTTGGCTACAGGATGATTTGACAATACAACAGTAAAAAGATCTTGAATGGTAAATTGAGTTTTAACTTGTGCATTTAATTTTAATACACAACCCAAATAAAGACTTAGAATTATCAGTAAACGGGTCATTCTGATTCTTTTGATTTTTCAGGTTTGCTGTAATTTCCTTCTACTTCTTTCATAAGGTTAGGAGGGAAGCCGTTTAATTGTCTCCATATTTCAAACCAAATAGGCACATTTTCTAGCATTGCCCAACCATATGCACCTGAACCCATTCTCACTTGAGTTGGCCAAGGATCATCCTCTGGATCTGGAACAACAAGTACTCGAAATAATCCGTTGGTACTTTCTACAAAATCTACTACTTGAATTAATCCTCCAAAGGTTCCTACACTCACATCGGGCCAACCAGCAAATACAATTGCAGGCCAGCCATCAAACTGCACCCTCACTTTTTGACCTTTCTGTAATAATGGTGTGTCCATCGGCTTAACGAAGAATTCAACAGCTAATTTGGGATTTGAGGGCATTATTGAAATGAGTGGTTCACCCTCTTTGATATTCTCACCTAAACCAACGCGAACAGCTTTAACAATAATGCCATCCTGAGGTGCTCGAACAGTATAAAATGTATTTCGGACTATCATGCTCGAATATTCATTTTCTAATTTAGCTAAATCACCTTCAGTCTCGGCAACATATGCTAGAGTTGCATTCCGATCGCTATCCGCCTTGGAAACTTTTTCTTGATAATCGGCTCTAATCGAATTCAATTCAATTTGGGCATTCAACAATAAATTCTTTGAATCTAAGTATTTATTTTCTTGAGAAATAAGTTTAGCTGCGGCAGACTGATATTTCTCTTGACGTTTTTGGAACTCAATCAACGATATTAATCCCTTGTTATATAAATTTTTCCCAAGAATAAGCTGAGTATCTGCAATAGCATAATTTACAATTTCAGCCCTTAAATCAATCGAGTCAGACTTAATTTTAAGTTTCGATTGATAGACTTTATTAGTTGCCTGTTGAAGTTTTAAAATTAAACTGCTTCTTAGAGCTTCAATTTGAGCATTTAAAGAGTTAGCTTTCTCAATGGTGGAGATAATTACGCCTTCTTTTGCATTAACTTGATCGCGCAATCTTGGGATCAAATCTGGATCGAGAAATTTTTCTTTAATCTCAGTTAAAACTAAAATAGTATCTCCCTTATTAACGTATTGTCCTTCTTGAACGAACCATCTGTCGATTCTACCTGCTATGGGAGATTGAATTGTCTGAGGCCGGTCTTCAGGAGAAAGCGCAGTTAAGTCACCTTTCCCATTAACATTCTGTTGCCAAGGGACAAATAGAATGGCTATTAGTAAAAGTAAAATTCCTAAAAGCCAGTATGTGATTAATTTACCAGTTCTTGGAGTACTTACAAGTCTGATTGAGTGGAGCTTTGTTTTATCCACTTGTTTATCAATCGAGTGAGGTGATATATCCAACATCGTATCTTAAGATTGGGCGTTGATTTGTTTAAATAGGGGATTATTCTCCAGCTCTTTCATCGTTCCTTGAACCGCAATGACTCCTTGAGAAAGAATAAGAATCCTATCGCTTTTTTGCATAATTAATGGATCATTGGAAAATGCTAGAACTGAATTAGGATTTTGATTTTCGAATACTTCATTAATTATTCGAATTTTTTCATCTAACTCGAAATCTTCAAACATATCTGACCAAAGCATCAATTTGGGCTTTGTTGCTAGGCATCTTGCAAGTTGTAGCTTTCTTCGTTCAGAGGATGAAAGTCCCTGACCCGCTGGCAGTAGTTGCGTAAATATCCCATTGGGCATTCGGTTGATGAAATCGGATAAACCGGATCTCTGAATTGATTCTAAAGCTGTTTGCTGTCTAATTGATGGATTTCCTAAGCGAATATTGTCGTCGATTGACCCACCGAATATTTCATCTTGTACTAAATTGCCGTTGATTAATTCATGTAAATCGGCATTTCGAATGTTAATATAAGGAATGCCGTTTAATAGTATGGAACCTTTATAATTCGTTTGAATTCCCGAAATGATGGAACATAAAGTTGATTTTCCTGAGCCATTTATACCAGAAATGCAGAGATTTTCACCTGGATTTATCGTAAAAGAAATATCTTTTAATATTTCACTATCATTTTCTGGAAATTTAAACTTTAATTTATCAAGCTTAAGTGTAATTCCATTATTACTAGAGAATTTGGCAATATTAATACCTGATGTAGTTTGAAGTGGTAAATCTGTTAACTGAGCTACTTTTTCTACCGCAGTTAATACATCATAAATAGTATCCATATTTAAGATGATTTTTTCAACTGCACCCATGATTATGATAATCACAATTTCGGAAGCAACAAATTGACCAAGTGTAATCTCACGGCTTACAACTAAGAGGCAGCCAATGATTAGTGTTCCTCCTGTTACAAATAATTTGAAAATTGTTATGGTTACAAACTGATTTAATAAAACTTTGAAATGTGATTTTCTGGCGGATAGATATCGGTCTACGAATTTATCTGTTTTATCCATTGGCATACTTGTAAATCCCGCCAATTTGAAAGTGTTTCGCGTTCTAGCTAATTCTTCCAGCCAAGCAACTAAATTATATTTATATTTAGATTCTTTAAGACTGGTTTCTAAGCCTTTAGGCCCTGTTAATCTGAAAATAAAAACAACAATGATTAGAAGAATTAGTCCGAAGATAATAAATGAGCTATGATAGAGTGATATCAGTATTAAACCAAAAATTATTTGTAAAACAGCAGTTGTTAAATCTAATAATACTTTGGCAAATCCTTTTTGAAGTGTAATAACATCAAAGAATCTATTTACTAACTCTGGCGCATAAATATTCTTAAGTGCTTCAGTTTTGATTCGAGGAATTCTGAATGCGAATTCAAAAGCTGCTTTGGTAAATATTCTTCGTTGTAGAATTTCAACTAAATAGATCTGCATTAGTTGAAGCCCACCAACAATGAAAATCCCAAGAATCACAAATACAATTAAAACAACAACTCCATCAAATAACAATCCGCCTGAAATTCTTCCAATAATAGCTTGAATACCCAGCGGAAGTGAAAGGTTAATAATTCCAATGATTAAAGCGTAGACATAAATATAAAAAACGTTTTTTCTTTCGGTAGTCACAAACTTCCAAAAGCGTTTTAAGGGAGTATAATCATGTTTTTCACCCATGTAGTCTTCAACCACATCATCACCAAACATCGATGTCAATTCAATGGGGGCCAAACAAAATATTTCACTTGAATCGTTGTTTATTTCAATAGCCGACGATGAATTAAATTCGTTCGAAATGGCATGAAAACTTAATAAATCCTCACTAATTCTGAGTATCTCATTTGGCGGTATTTGAATACATGAATCAGAAATAATTTTCCATGCTTTGAGTTCTTTACCATCATCGAATAATATGACTAGACAGATTTCAGGTCTGTTTGAAAATACAACAATAGGAAAGCTCAAGCTTTTTAATACCTGATTAAATTCTTTGAAAGTAAATTCCTGAGTTATGAATGCCAAATTCGCCGATGCCGCCGTTTCTGTTAATGCCTTAAGATAAGCTTCTAAGCTATCTTTTTGGTTATCGAGTTGTTGGATAGCATTTTTTAGTTGTAGTGTTTTTAACTCTGTCTGAAAAAGTTCAGACAGTTTTTCCAACAATGGTAAAAATGTACTTGTATTCATTCGTTAAATTGGGTTGTGTGCAAAATACATCACATTAATTCATCTCAAACAAAACTGTTAAAAAAAACAATCTGTTTTTGGTTGATTTAATATCGTTATCAAATAAAAATTATTTCTCAAAAAAGTATTAAAACTCCATAACAGCATAAGCGTTAAGATATTAAGCCAAAGTTTCACGGGGATCGAATTGTAGTTTGGATAGGTAAGCGTAAATTCCATCTTGAATGGCAATCAATTCGTCATGAGTTCCCGTCTCTTGGATATTTCCTTTATCGATAACCAGAATGCGATCTGCATTACGAATTGTTGATAATCTGTGTGCTACAATAAAACTTGTTCTCCCAACCATTAACTTATCTAAGGCATCCTGAACGAGTCGTTCTGATTCAGAATCTAAAGATGATGTAGCTTCGTCTAGGATTAGTATTGAAGGATCTTTTAGTACGGCTCGCGCAATAGCAATTCGTTGGCGTTGACCGCCGCTCAAAGTGATTCCTCGTTCACCAACCTTTGTATCATACCCTTCTGGAAAATTCATCACAAACTCATGAGCATTTGCTTTTTTTGATGCAGAAACCACCTGTTCTTCGGTAGCTTCCGGATTTCCGTAGAGAATATTTTCACGAATACTTCCTCCAAACAACAATACATCTTGTGGCACTATTGCCATGTGATTTCGTAATTCGGTTAATGTGTAATCACTCGCCTTTTTTCCATCAACATAAATAGTACCAGAGTTGGGCTCATAAAAGCGCAACAATAATTGTGTAATCGTAGATTTTCCAGCTCCACTAGGTCCAACAATAGCAACACGTTCGCCCGCTTTGGCATGAAACGAAACTCCATTTAAAACAGTTAATTCAGATCGAGTAGGGTACGAAAATTTAACGTTTTCGAAACTCACTTCTCCGCGGATGGATCCTGATTTTATTTCAGTTTCTTCTAGATTAATAATTTCAGGAGTTTGATCAATTATTTCGAAAATACGCTCTGTAGCACCAACTGCCTTTTGAATTTGTGCATACAACTCTGCAATACCACCGATAGAAGCGCCTATAAAAGATGTATAGATTACAAAAGAAATAACCTCACCAAATGTAATTTCTCCATTTTGAAGTAGGTGAGTGGCGTACCAAACAATTCCGACAATGGCACCAAATAAAGCCAAAATTATAAATGATGCGAAAAAGCTACGTGAAAGTGCCGATTTCATTGATAATACGGCTATTTCTTTAATCGACTTTGTATACCTTTTTAATTCCAGAAATTCGTTGGCGAAAGCCTTCACATTTACAATTCCTTGCATAGTTTCCTGCACAATGGTGTTCGATTCTGCTACAGTGTCCTGAACTTGACGGCTTATTTTACGAATATATCTACCGAAAATAATTCCTACAATAACAATGGCAGGAATTAGAGCAAGCATAAACAAGGTTAGCTGCGGAGAAATGACGGTGATGAAAATTAATCCTCCTACAATTAATATAAGTTGACGAAGGAATTCTGCTAATGTTGTTGTAAACGTATCCTGAATCTGAGTAATATCAGCCGAAATGCGACTATTTATTTCTCCTACGCGGTTCTGTGTAAAGAACGACATAGGCATCGTGATTAGGTGTGTGTATAGATGTTGCCTTAGTCGAACGAGCGTATTTTCAGTCGTTTGAGCGAATAAATAAATCCTGAAAAAGGAGAACACTGCCTGAGCTGCAAGCAAAATCATCAATAGTATTGCTCGCGTATTGATAGAATCTGGAGTAGTGCTGTCTTTGGCGCCGTTCACTAATTGGCCTATTAGCATTGGAAAAGCTAATGCAGTGGCTGAAGTCAGGGCCAAAAATACGAGTCCTGTTATGTATTTGCCTTTGTCGGGCTTCAAATAGCCAAAAAGTCGCGTAGCTTTTTGCAGCGAAGTACGGTTGAGTTTAGCTTTGGGTAAGTCTTCGGAGGATTGGTTTCTTGCCATGATTTCGGTTGCAAACCTACCAAATTTCGTTGGAGTAGTGGGTAATGAATCAGATTTTGACATTGCTATGACGATTATACCATCGGTAGAGAAATTGAAATGACGATATAATAGTCATAATAGTTTTCAACATATGTGTATTGACGATTAAATAGTCGATATATTTGTTCCAGGAAAAAACAATAATCCTTTTATCTCAATAAAATTGGGCCATGTTAGATCGATCAATTGTACATATGGATCTTGACAGTTTTTTCGTCAGTGTGGAATGTTTGCACGACGATAGATTGCGAGGGAAGCCTTTGATTATTGGAGGGGGAGGCGATCGAGCGGTTGTTGCTTCTTGCAGTTACGAGGCAAGGAAGTTTGGTGTGCATTCTGCAATGCCCATGAAGCTGGCACGAAGACTTTGCCCCGATGCAATCATCGTGGGTGGTGACATGGAAACATACACACGATATTCGGGATTGGTCACAGATGTGGTTAGCTCGTGTTCGCCGGTTGTTGAAAAGGCGTCGATTGATGAGTTTTATATTGACTTGACAGGGATGGATCGCTTTTTCGGTACGTGGAAATGGGCACTAGAGTTGAAGGAAAAGATTGTAAAAGAAACGGGCTTACCCATCTCATTTGCATTGTCGGGTAATAAAACGGTTTCAAAAATAGGCACAGGCGAGTCTAAGCCCAACGGGCAAATGCAAGTTGCTTCGGGCACGGAGAAGCCATTCTTAGCTCCTTTGTCGGTGAGGAAAATTCCGATGATAGGAGAAAAAACCTATACCACTTTGTGTAGCATGGGAGTGAGGCAAATTGGAACCTTACAAGCCATGCCGGCACAAGCAATGGAACGAGTGATGGGGCAGAATGGACTTTCAATCTGGAAGAAAGCCAATGGCATTGATAATTCTCCTGTGCAACCAGTTCATGAGCGGAAATCAATTTCTACCGAGCATACCTTCGAGACAGATACGATGGATGTAAAAGGAATGCGTTCTTTACTTAGTGCAATGACTGAGCGGCTTGCTTATTCATTGCGCAAAAAAGGCAAGCTATGTGGTTGTATCACGGTCAAAATTCGTTATGCCGATTTTGATACACAAACACGGCAAGTCCGCATACCTTATACATCTAGCGATCATACCATGATACGTATCGTGCATGAGTTATTCGAACGATTGTATAACCGACGAATGCTAATTCGATTGATAGGTATTCGTTTAAGCGATTTGATTCAGGGCTCTTATCAAATTAGTTTGTTCGAGGATACTCCTTCACTCATTGGTCTTTACCAGGCAATGGACAAAATGCGCAATCGTTTTGGAGCTACCGCTATTCAACGCGCGATTACATTAGGCGTTGGGTTTCGGGAGTATGATTGATTGAGATTCTCGCACTTGTACTATATTTATGTGTGAAGTATTGTTGCGACTAAACTTTGCTTTGCGCAGTTTCATTTCAACATTAACAAATCAACAATAAATACCACTCATTATTGAATCCTGTTAGGTGATTTCTCCATTATTCAATACAACATGTTAAAAAAAACCTGAAAATAGCATTACCAACACGCATTCTTTAGTAGATTTGCCCCGATTTAATTATTACAATGAGAACAATCCAATTTCGTGAAGCCTTACGTGAGGCATTAAATGAAGAGATGCGCCGCGATGAGCGCGTTTTCCTGATGGGTGAAGAAGTTGCCGAATACGACGGAGCCTATAAAGTTAGTCAGGGTATGCTTGCTGAGTTTGGCGAGAAACGAGTTATCGATACTCCAATCGCTGAGTTAGGATTCACCGGAATCGGTGTTGGTGCTGCAATGAATGGACTTCGTCCTATTATTGAGTTTATGACGTTCAATTTCTCGCTGGTAGCAATCGACCAAATAATTAACTCGGCAGCGAAAATGATGTCGATGTCTGGAGGGCAATTCACCGTTCCTATCGTATTTCGTGGACCAACTGGTTCTGCAGGAATGCTTAGTTCGCAACATAGCCAATCCTTCGACAATTGGTTTGCAAATACTCCAGGCTTAAAGGTAATTGTACCTTCAAACCCATATGATGCGAAAGGCTTATTAAAGAGTGCTATCCGTGATAACGATCCAGTTATTTTCATGGAAAGTGAGCAAATGTATGGTGACAAAGGCGAAGTGCCTGAAGAAGAATACCTTATCGAGATTGGTAAAGGCGATATCAAAAGAGCAGGCACTGACGTAACGATTGTATCTTTTGGTAAAATCATCAAAATATGCTACGCTGCAGCTGAAGAGCTTGAAAAAGAAGGTATTTCTTGTGAGATTATCGACTTAAGAACTATACGTCCAATCGATTACGATATGATTATCAACTCTGTTAAAAAAACGAACAGATTGGTAGTTGTTGAAGAGGCTTGGCCATTAGGAAGTATCGCTACTGAGGTAACATTCAAAGTTCAAAAAGATGCATTTGATTATTTAGATGCTCCAATTTTACGTGTTACCTCTGCTGATGTGCCTCTTCCATATGCTCCAACGCTTATTGAAGCTGCTTTACCAAACGCAAGTAAGGTGATTAAAGCAGTAAAACAAGTCTTGTACAAAGGCTAAGAGATCTCATCTTTTAGAATTGACAATCAACAGGTAGAAATAAGATTTCGAAGTAATGTGTGCTGAAAATGCTCATGTTATTGGATATTTCTTATTTTTGCAACCCTTTTAACACAATCGGCCAACGTAATTACCTGATTATTAACTAATAACGAAGATGTATGAATGATATGCTGATCTACCTTATCCCTGCTTTGGGTATTGTTGGTCTCCTTGTAATGGCAGTTAAGTCGGCTTGGGTTTCAAAACAAGATGCAGGTGATGCCAAAATGCAAGAACTTGCAGGATATATTGCCGATGGCGCAATGGCATTCTTAAAAGCTGAATGGAAAGTACTAAGTATTTTTGTGCTCTTTGTTTCTGTACTACTTGCTTACTCTGGAACAATCCATGAAGTAAACGGAAAAGAAATCCATTCAAGCTGGATTATCGCAATCGCATTTATTATTGGTGCCGTGTTTTCTGCAACTGCAGGATATATCGGAATGCGTGTAGCAACGAAAGCTAACGTTAGAACAACACAAGCAGCAAGAACTAGTCTTAAGCAAGCCTTGAAAGTCTCATTTACTGGTGGTACTGTTATGGGACTTGGCGTTGCTGGTTTAGCAATCCTAGGATTGGGCGGTTTGTTTATTGCTTTCCTTGAAATTTTTAATGATGGTGTTAATGCAAATTATGTAAAGACTGCCATTGAAGTATTGACAGGTTTTTCATTAGGTGCTGAATCAATTGCATTGTTCGCTCGTGTTGGCGGTGGAATTTACACCAAAGCTGCTGATGTTGGCGCTGACTTAGTAGGTAAAGTTGAAGCTGGAATTCCAGAAGATGACATTCGTAACCCTGCAACAATCGCCGATAATGTTGGTGATAACGTTGGTGACGTAGCTGGAATGGGTGCCGATTTATTCGGTTCATACGTTGCTACTATCCTTGCTACTATGGTGTTGGGACAAGAAATTATTATTGTAGATAATTTCGGCGGAATGTCGCCAATCTTATTGCCAATGGTAATTTGTGGTTTAGGAATCCTTTTTTCGATTGTAGGTACTTGGTTTGTTACCATTAAGGATGAAACGTCTAACGTTCAGAACGCCTTAAACATGGGTAATTGGGTATCAATGATCATTACGGTTATTGCCTCTTTTTTCATTGTTATGTGGATGTTACCTGAAGGTGATATCGTTTTGCGCGATGCTACATTTACAAAAATGGGCGTTTTCTATGCTATTTTAGTTGGTACAATCGTAGGAGCTATTATGAGTATCGTTACCGAGTATTACACAGCAATGGGTAAAGGTCCTGTGAACTCAATCATTCAACAATCCTCAACTGGTCACGCTACAAATATTATCGCAGGTCTTAGTGTAGGTATGAAATCTACCGTTATTCCAATTCTAACATTAGCTGCTGGAATTATGGCCTCATATTATTTTGCTGGTCTTTATGGTGTTGCTATTGCGGCTGCAGGTATGATGGCAACTACTGCAATGCAATTAGCAATTGACGCTTTCGGTCCTATCGCTGATAATGCGGGTGGAATTGCTGAAATGAGCCAATTACCTCCAGAAGTTCGTGAACGTACAGACAATCTCGATGCTGTTGGTAATACCACTGCTGCAACTGGTAAAGGATTCGCTATCGCTTCAGCTGCTCTAACATCTTTAGCATTATTCGCTGCCTTCGTCGGAATTGCTGGTATCTCTGCAATCGACATTTACAAAGCTCCTGTTTTAGCAGGTTTATTTGTAGGCGGTATGATTCCTTTTATCTTCTCCGCTCTTTGTATTCAAGCTGTTGGTAAAGCTGCCATGGAAATGGTTCAAGAGGTTCGACGCCAATTCCGCGAAATTCCAGGAATTATGGAATACAAAGCAAAGCCAGAATACGAAAAATGTGTCGCTATTTCAACGAAAGCCTCTCTTCGTGAAATGATGCTGCCAGGAGCTATCGCCTTGATTACTCCAGTTCTTGTTGGATTTACATTCGGTCCTGAAGTATTAGGAGGCCTACTTGCTGGAGTTACCGTTTCTGGTGTATTGATGGGGATTTTCCAATCAAATGCCGGTGGAGCTTGGGATAACGCTAAAAAGTCATTCGAAAAAGGTGTGATGATTAACGGAGAAATGTTTTACAAAAAATCTGAACCACATAAAGCATCTGTTACAGGCGACACTGTTGGAGATCCATTCAAAGATACATCAGGTCCTTCAATGAATATTCTCATTAAATTGATGAGTATCGTTTCATTGGTAATCGCACCTTATATTGCTGTTGTTGGTTCAGAAGGAGTTGCTGGAGCTGATGATTGCTGCAGTAAAAATGTATCAAGTATAGCTATGACGGGTGTTTGCGCTGAAACAGGAAAAACTTGTACTTGGAATGAAGCCACTCAATCTTGCACAGATGCAGATGGGCACGTTTGCTATACCAAACCAATGTCTAAAGATGCTTGCTGTGCTAAAGTTGCTGCAAGAAGCTCTGAGGATGATGTAGTAGAGGCGGTAACAGCGACTGCCGCTAATTAAAGTCTGTCTATAGAGTCCCCTAATGTCGTTGCACTAGTCCGAAAAATGCTCATTTACAAAAGTAAACTGCGCTTTTTCGCCCTTCGTGCGCCTAATCAGAAGCCTCTATAGTTCAAACTCCTGGCTCTGTGGACAGACACTAATTAGAGTCTGTCTAAAGAGTCTCCTAATGTCGTTGCACTAGTCTGAAAAATGCTCATTTACAAAAGTAAACTGCCCTTTTTCGCCCTTGGTGCGCCTAATCAAAAGCCTCTATAGTTCAAACTCCTAACTCTTTGAACAGACACTAATTAGAGTCTGTCTATAGTCACTCCTGATGTCGTTGCACTAGTCCGAAAAATGCTCATTTACAAAAGTAAAATGCCCTTTTTCTGCCTTCTTGCGCTTAATCAGAAACCTCTATAGTTCAAACTCCTGACTCTGTGGACAGACACTAATTAGAGTCTGTCTCTAAAGTTCAAACTCCTGACTCTGTGGATGTCGTTGCACTAGTCCGAAAAATGCTTATTTACAAAAGTAAACTGCGCTACTTCAGCTTTCGTGAGCCTAATCAGAGGCCTCTACAGTTCAAACTCCTGAGTCTGTGGGCAGACACTAATTAATTTAAAAAATCATATTCAAAAAAGCGCTTCAGTTAAAGAGCGCTTTTTTTATGTCTAAACTGTGGATAATTCAATGCCACATTGTTGCTCCATGAGCTCAAATCGCGTAGGTTTGGGCATTCTAATCTTTTATTATGAAATTACTCCAAGACAAAGTTGTGATTATTACAGGCGCAACTCGTGGAATAGGCAGGGGAATCGCTTTGAAATTTGCTGAACACGGAGCTAACGTAGCATTCACCTACCTTTCAAGTGCTCAAAAAGCTGTTGAATTAGAAACAGAACTAAAGGCGTTTGGTGTAAAAGCTAAAGGATATAATTCAGATGCTTCTATATTTGCTGCGGCAGAATCTTTAGTAAATGACGTTGTTGCAGAATTCGGCACTTTACACATTGTAGTCAATAACGCTGGCATCACTAAAGATGGCTTACTGATGCGTATGTCTGAAGAACAATGGGATGCAGTAATTCATACCAACCTCAAATCTGTATTCAATCTTACCAAAGCTGCAATCAAGCCAATGCTTAAAAATCGCTATGGTGCTTTTGTAAACATGAGTTCTGTAGTTGGAGGAAGTGGAAATGCTGGTCAATCTAACTATGCAGCTTCTAAGGCCGGAATTGAAGGGTTCACAAAATCTATCGCTCAGGAATTAGGTTCAAGAAATATTCGAAGTAATGCAATTGCTCCAGGCTTTATTGAAACTGAAATGACTGCAGAATTAGGTGATGATGTGAAAGGAAAATGGATTGAAGGTATTCCAATGAAGCGAGGTGGAACTCCCGATGATGTCGCTAATGCTACAGTATTTTTAGCATCTGATATGGCAGGCTATATCAATGGTCAAGTTTTAAACGTTTGTGGTGGTATGCGCACCTAAAAAATCCCTTGGTGAATAATAAACAGTCTTTCAGTGAGATTTGAATTTGTATACACGTATCCAATTTGGTTCATTCCAGGATGTGTAATTATTGGTATTCTTTATTCCTACATTCTTTATAGGAAAAACCATGGACTAACGGAATTAGCACCATGGATTATTAAAACACTTGCCGTTCTGCGTGCAACAGTGGTTTCCATACTTTGCTTTTTGCTGTTTTCACCAATTTTGAGGATCAACACACGTGAAGTAGAAAAGCCTGTAATCATTCTCGTTCAAGATAACACGGAATCAATCAAATCAGTCAAGGATTCAGCCTTCTATAAAAATGAATATCCAGCGAAGCTTGAAGAACTTAGCAATGCTCTGAGCGAAAGCTTTGAATTAAAACGATATGCTTTTGATGATCAGATTCTAGATTCATTCAAAGTCGATTTTTCGGGCAAGGAAACCGATATTTCTCAGGCTTTAGAAAAAATTGCTGATTTATACGAGAACCGAAATGTAGGAGCAGTAATACTTGCCACTGACGGTATTTACAATAAGGGGAACAATCCGCAGTATATCAATAGATCATTTAATGCTCCCATTTATACCATTGGATTAGGCGATACCACTGTACATCAGGATATTTTTATACAGGATGTCCAACAAAATCAGATTGCCTATTTGAATAATACGTTTCCAATGAACGTTGTTATTCAAGCACAGAAACTACAAGGTAAATCAACTTCGGTTAGAATAAGTCGCGATGGAATTGTTATTGGAGAACAAACAATTCAAATTAATTCTGCCTCATTTATAGCAACGTTTCCTTTCCAAATTAAGGCAGATAAAGTTGGAATTCAACGCTATCAGATTTCAATTAATCCTATTGACGGAGAGTTTAGCCTCAGCAACAATATCAAGGATGTTTTTATTGAGGTGATTGACAGTAGACAAAAAGTGCTTTTACTTGCTGCATCACCACATCCAGATGTTGCTGCTATCAGAAGCAGCCTAGAAAGTAATCAAAACTACGAGGTAACAGCTAAATTAATTGATCAATTCAATGAGTCAGTAAAGCCATATAGCTTGGTGATCATGCATCAACTTCCATCGCAAACAAATTTGTCTTCTAAAGTGAGCCAGGAACTAACCGAAGCTAACATTCCCATTTGGTATATTGTAGGTTCGTCAACCCTAACTGGAGGATTAAATACTATCCAAAAATTAATTCAAATTAATGGAGCTAGAGGTGGAACAAATGACGTCTATCCTACATTAAATCAGTCTTTTGCACTTTTTAATCTATCAGACGAATTAAAATCTGCCATACCTCGATTTGGACCGTTACAAGTGCCTATCGCTAATTATATAGCTCAACCCTCAGCAATTGGTTTATTTAAACAAAAAGTAGGAGCAGTAAGCACGAATTTTCCATTGTTTGTCTTTTCTGCGGATACTGAACAAAAGATAGCACTGCTTGCTGGAGAAGGTATATGGAGATGGAGAATGCAGGATTTTGGAGAACACGGAAATCACCAATTATTCGACGAACTAATCTCCAAAACTGTCCAGTATTTAAGCGTTAGAAATGAGCGTAAAAATTTGAGAATTGTAAACAAGAATAGTTACAATGAAAATGAACGAATCAGATTTGATGCAGAGGTATACAATGCTTCTTATGAACTAGTTAACGCAGAAGATGTTTCCATTGAATTAACGAATGAACAAGGAAAGAAATACCAATATACATTTTCAAGAACCTCTACGGCATATTCCTTAGACGCAGGAATGTTTCGATCTGGAAATTACACATACAGCGCAAAGACCAAAGTTGGGAGTAATGAATATACTGCTAATGGAAGATTTTTGGTAAAACCAGTAACGGCTGAACTTAGCTCTGGCCTAGCTGATCATAACATGCTACAAGCAATGGCTGCAAAAAGCGGAGGCTCTTTTGTATTACCTTCAACCATGTTGAGCTTATCGGAGTTAATTAAAAATCGACCAGATGTTAAATCGGTTTCGCATGTAGAGAGCAAAATGAAAGAGCTTATCCGTTTTCCTTGGATTTTTGTTTGTATTCTGCTGTTGTTATCTACAGAATGGTTCATAAGGAAGCGAAACGGAGCTTATTGAACTCGTGTGTAATATTTAAGCACCTTATATGAATGCGCAGGAATCGCCAGTTTTTTTGCTTTGCCTTCACTTATATAATCGAAATATCCGCTAATAGCATATGTGCCTTTGTTCGCGCTTTCGGGGATTTTCAGCAAGAAAACAACCTCAAGAGTATCGCGAATCGGAAATTCTAACCAAACGATTTTAATCTGGCTCCCAGTTTGACTAACTGACGCTGATTCGCCTGGGTAATTCTCTAAACTCCATCCTTGCGGGATATCAATACTTGCTCGAGCTGGGCCGTGAATAGAGCTGCTAATTATCTGAACTTTAGCTGTAGTTGACATTCCAATTCGTGCTTGATTTGGGCCAACAAGGCTCAATCTTGGCTGCGAAAACAATGAATAGCAGCCCAAAGTGAAGCATAAACTAATTACAAGCTTATTGATGCCAAAATGCATATTCAATTGCTTTTCTGATGGTTTCTAAATTAATTCTAGCATCCTTATTATCAAATAACGAATTCACGGCATCTTCAAGCTCCAAATTGCTTATAAATGAATCGCCATTCTTATCAATAGCTTTAAATTCTGCTGGAAACGGAGTAGCAATATGTTGTTCTTTACTTCGCCATTCTGGATGAAGTTCTAATAATTGATTCCATGCCTTATAATTTGCTTGAGGAATGTATTTTTTTACTGGATATGGACGAGAATTTCGATTTACTCTCCGTAAACTATTTTTAAAATATGCTAAAGAGTCATTTCGGTGATTGATGTAATCTTGATCAGTCCATGCCACACCATTTGAGTAAACTCGGGTATCTGCTGGTGAGTCGATTTGCTGATCTAAGAAATCAATAATGCCGTCATCATCCGTGTCTTTAGGGCATCCAAACTCATCAACTATTGCTCCTTTTGGTGTTCCGTAGCACTTATCATTTAAATCGGAAATACCATCAGAATCCTCATCCATATTGAATAAATTCTGAAAGTCGACATCATCATAATTCGCTGAAGGAGTTGGAGTTTTTACTACTTGGATCAACTGCTTGGGAGGTTTTGATTTTCCTTTAGATAAATCAACATAAATACCCACTTTAATTGCAGAAAGCCTATCCCAGCCTCGTTTATCAATATTTGAATCGAATAAATCTCCTTGAAGTAGGATAACTTGGTAGCTTAACTCCAGCCGCACCCGTTCGTTCAAAGAACCAGTAATTCCGATTGACACAGGATAGTAAATTAGGCGTTGGTTACGCTGGGTAATAGTCTCATAGGTATAATCTCTTCGCAATAATTTAGAAGTGAACTTGTTTTCTGGACTTTCGACTGCATCTCTAATCGAACCATCTGTCCAATAATTGTAGTTTAATCCGGAAGCATCTTTTAAATCGCTAGAACTTGAGAAAAACATGTTACCAATACCAATGCCGATAAAAGGGGACATTCCTGACTTTTCTTTCAGAATCCTGTATTTACCTTGAGCAGCAATTGAAGTGTATGTGGTTTCGAAGTTAGCAGGATTCAATAATATTCGACTATTCCACCTCACGGTAGCATGATCTACTGGAAGTGAGAAGATCCAATTTGAATAATGCAAAACAGGCTCAATGCCGATTGAAAAATTTGAACCCGAAAAATCACTTAGACCTAAATCACCCGAAAAACTTAATATTGACGAAGTTAAGCCCAATTCAGCTCTCAAACCTCCATTCATTCTTGAATTATTAAGTGTTTGAGCAGCAGTGTTTAAGCATGGCATTCCTACGCTCAATAAAGTAATTAGTCCGATTTTTAGGTGAAGGTGCATGAATGCTGTAAAATTGCATAAAAAATCAACTCAATTTTATCAATCTTAATTTTAGATGAATCAACGAATTCTCATTGTCGATTGTTTCGATTCATTTACGTTCAACCTCGTTCATTTAATCGAGAAAGTATTTGATGAAATGCCAAGAGTAGTTCGTGTTGATGAATGCACAATTGCTGATATTGATTCGAGTAAAGCCATCGTATTTTCTCCAGGCCCAGGACTTCCTCAAGAGACTTATCATTTGTTAGAATTAGTGAAGCACGCGTGTGCTTTTAAGCCTGTGTTAGGGGTTTGCTTGGGTCATCAAGCAATAGCGCAATCATTTGGTGCCGAATTAATTCAATTGCCAAAAGTTTACCACGGAATAGCCCGAAAAGCGAATGCGACAGAACATTATCCTATGTATGAGGGGTTTGATGAATCATTCGATGCAGCTAGTTATCATTCATGGACTGTCGCTCCAGAAAGTTTACCTTCCGAAATGATCCTAACAGCGATAGATGATTTTGGTGAAATCTTAAGTTATCGACATAAATCAATGCCCATTTGGGCTGTTCAGTTTCATCCCGAATCTGTTTTATGCCCTAAAGGAATTGACCTCATTGTTAATTGGAAAAATATGCTTGTGGTTAATAGTATCAAGTTTACTTAACTTGTGCCTGTTTGTAATTGGATGATATTAGATCTTTTTTAGGGGTCCGAGTTTAAGCATTCGTTTTATTTTCGTTGATTAATACTAACGCTATTTGAGGCATGCCAAGATTTAAACGCGACATTCTCCGACATTTTGTGTTGGCGCTATCAATCCTATTAACTATTTCAGTTGAAGCACAAATTGCCAATGTAGATTTCCGTGAAAAGAATTTTCCAGGAAGAGAAACTGATTTTAAAGAGGCATTTGATAGTTATAAAAAAGGCGATTTCTATTTTCTTCGCGGTCCTGTCTATTTTCCTTTGGCAATAGAAAATTATCTTAACGCACAAGATTTTAATGCTGACAATGCTGATTTGAATTTCCAAATCGGTTTATGTTATTTGAATCTACAGGTAAATCGCCTCAAAGCACTACCTTATCTCCAAAGAGCTCAGTCAATAAATGCTAATCTAGGCTCCGAGTTCTTTATTGCTCTAGGAAATGCATATCACTACAATTTACAATTCGATCAAGCAATTCGTGTTTACAATGAATATATCCAATTGTCTGAAGCTGGTGGAGATGAGCAAAAAAGAAATAAAGCTCTAAAACACATTCAGGAATGTGAATCCGGAAAAATATTAGTTAAATCGCCAGTTCGGGTTCGAATTGATAACCTTGGACCAGGCGTAAACTCCAAATTCCCTGATTATGCTCCCGTTTTAAGTGCTGATGAAAATAAAATAATTTTCACCTCCAGACGCGAAGGAACAACCGGTGGAATGGTGGATCCTGAGGATTCTCTCTATTATGAAGATTTATATGTAAGCTATAAAATTGATGGAGAGTGGGCTCCAGCCAAAAATATTGGAAATCCAATAAATCTAGAAGAACATGATGCATCTATCAACTTGTCTATCGATGGGAAAAAGCTATTGATATACAGGACTAGAAACGGAGGTGATATTTATGAATCTCAATTGGAAGGGTTTCAATGGACAGAACCCAAGGCTATCAAAGAAATAAATACTAAGGAGTATGAAAATCACGCAGCATATTCCACGGATGGCCGTTATTTGTTTTTCATCTCTAATAGAAAAGACGAAGCAGCTTCTGGTGGCAAGGATATCTATATTTCTGATGTAAGTGAGGATGGCAAGTACAGTAACATAAGAAGCGCTGGAAGTATCGTAAATACGCCTTATGACGAGGATGGCGTATTCTTCCATCCAGACGGTAAATCCTTGTATTTCTCGTCGAAAGGTCATAATTCTATGGGAGGATTTGATATTTTCAAATGTGATTGGGATGGTGAATCCTTCTCGAACCTTAAAAACATTGGATATCCTATTAACTCCCCTGAGGACGATGTATTCTTCGTTTTAAATGCTAGCGGAAAACGCGCTTATTTTGCATCATATCGTGAAGAAGGTTATGGTGATAAGGATATTTATGTGATGAATTTCTTGGAAGAAAATGAGTTATTGAGTTCACTTCATTTCAGCATCAAAGATTCTAGCCAAACAAAGCCATTAAATGCAATCATTGAAATTAGAGATGTCGCAACAGGCGATATTGTTGTAAGCCGAGAAGCTGAGGAAGGTGAAACAATAGCCAATCTTCCCGCAGGAAAAACCTATGAAATAACTGTTTCTTATGATAAATACATCTCTTATAAAGAAGTGCTTCAATTGCCCTTTGATGCTGGTAGCCAAGTCGTAAATAGGAAGATAGAATTAAGCAAACATGCCCAAGCAACTGTGAAAGGAATGCTGACGGATAAGAATTCTAAGATATCCTTAAAAGGGGAAGTCGAATTCTTAGATGCAGAAACTGGCGAAGTAGTTAAAGGAAGTATTACTAATAAAGCTGGTCAATTCGATATCGATGTTCCAGCTGGTCGCGATTATCAAATTCAAGTAAGGTCGACTGGATATGCATTGCTTATGGATAGTTTAAAATTATCCAAAGAATCAAAAGGAACAGAACTAAATAAAGATTTCAATTTAACTCGACTTGATCGCTCTCGGATGTCTGTCCTGAAAGGTCTTGTCTATGATGCTACATCTAACAAACCTTTAAGTGGACTAATAACTATTAGCGAATATGGTGGACAACCAGTAATTGTATATCAAAAAGAAGGGAATTACGATTGCGTGGTTTTCAACGGAGCAGCTCATACTATGGTTATTGATGTTCCTGGCTACATGACCCATACTCAAGAAATTCACATACCAGATACTGATCAAAAGCTAGAAGTAAAGCTGGATATTCCTTTAGTGAAAGCAGAGAAGGGAGCTAAAATCGTACTCAATAACATTTTCTTCGATTTCAATAAATCTACCTTGCGTCCAACTTCATTCCGCTCATTGAATTCGTTATTATCTATGATGAAACGTTATCCTGAAATGTCTATTGAAATAAGCGGCCATACCGATAACGTTGGAACGATGGCTTACAATCAAAGATTATCTGAATCTAGAGCCGTTATTGTGAAGGATTATTTGGTTCGTAATGGAATCAGTGCTAAGAGAATCGGAGCGTATGGAAGATCATTTCGTCAGCCTATTGCCACCAACGATAACCATGAAGGACGTCAACTTAATCGTCGCACCGAGATCAAAATACTTCGCATGCAATAACAGGCTTAGATTGCCTACTTTTGCGCCAAGTAAATTGACATGAGTAAGATAGCTGACGAAATTAAGAAGAGACGAACCTTTGCCATCATTTCCCACCCTGATGCGGGAAAAACAACCCTTACCGAAAAACTCTTGCTTTTTGGAGGGGCAATTCAAACAGCTGGTGCGGTTAAGTCTAATAAAATAAAGAATACTGCTGCTTCCGATTTTATGGAAATCGAGAAACAGCGTGGAATCTCAGTTGCTACCTCTGTCATGAATTTCAGCTACAAAGATGTCCTAATTAACCTTTTGGATACACCCGGTCACAAGGATTTTGCTGAAGATACTTACCGCACTTTATCTGCTGTAGATAGCGTAATCCTTGTAATTGACTGCGTGAAAGGTGTCGAGGAACAAACCCAGAAACTTATGGATGTGTGCCGTATGCGCAATACTCCTGTGATTGTTTTCATTAATAAAATGGACCGTGAAGGTCAAAATCCCTTCGATTTATTAGATGAATTAGAAGCAAAGCTCGATATTCATGTTCGTCCTCTTTCTTGGCCTATTAGCATTGGTGCTACGTTTAAAGGAGTTTATAACCTCTTTGATAAATCGCTCGATCTTTTCAATCCTAATAAAACTAAAATAGAAGAAGAGAAAATCAATATTACAGACCTGAACGACCCTCAATTAGATAAGCAAGTTGGAAAGGCCGATGCAGACCAACTTCGCCAAGACATCGAATTAATTGAAGGTGTTTATGATCCTCTTAACGAAGTTCAATATCGTGAAGGACATCTTGCTCCAGTATTTTTTGGATCGGCGGTAAATAACTTCGGTGTTCAAGAATTGCTCGATACGTTTATTCGTTTAGCTCCAGCTCCTCGCTCCAGAATGGCTGATAAACGCGAGGTTGAGCCAACTGAGAATAAGTTTTCAGGATTTGTATTCAAGATTCAC
>Ga0209284_10002729_pt1 | contig 23381 bp, 25 predicted proteins | sample FRY03_FD_187211 | JGI IMG/M metagenome (GOLD analysis project Ga0209284, IMG submission 187211) | Freshwater microbial communities from Lake Fryxell liftoff mats and glacier meltwater in Antarctica - FRY-03 (SPAdes) (version 2) | ecosystem: Environmental > Aquatic > Freshwater > Ice > Glacier...
TCGCAAAAATATGTGATAATTTGCCTTGTTTTTGCTATTCACAAATGCGATTTTTTTCTATAGGGGTTTTTCGTAGTCATAGAATAGTATTACGGATAAATCATATCAGTTCAACTAGTCTAGACCCTAAAACTATAACAATGTTTTTCATTTTTTTCATTTTTTAATTATGAGATTTTTATTTTTGTATTTTCATCATATCAAATCTTATTTTAAAGTCAAGCTAAATATTGTAATACATATAATGTCAAGTATCATAATTGAATAATGTGAGAGTTGCGAGTATAATAATGTGATTAGATGTATCATATTTACCACTCGTATATCCTGCACGATGTCACAGACGACCACACAGACCATCACTCAGACAGATTGCCAGAAACTACTGATCGATGCAGTCAAATCTCAGCCGCAATTTCGCGATAATATCTCCAAATTGACCCAAGTCGCGTGGGGCACTAGCAAAAACGAATGCCGTACTCTGATGTGATCGACGAGTGATATTCAGCTCTTTGTGCAAGAGTTGCCCAGCGAAGTTCATCCTGCTCCTACGGATATGACTGATTATGAGTATCAGTCAGCCAATTCTATTAGTATCCAGTGACTTTGGTCAGATTTTTGGGGATCAATGGTGTGAGGTGCTACCAAGTGAGCACAAAAAATCACTGATGATTATAATACTAGCACCGGTCAAACCCCTACTCAACCATCAACTAGTCAGATTGGTACGATTATCCAAGATGTAGGTATTTGGATTGTGATTTTACTTACGACAATTATTATTTTTAAATATGCTCGCAAAGCATTTGAGACGTTATATGACATTATCAATGCACATAGAATGATTTACCTCAGAATCTTGCTACCCAGAGGCGATAGTAAGTCCGATCGTGATCGTGAGAAAGAGCTCGCCAAAGATATGAAGGAAAAAATCTGACGTATGACACAGGCTTTTTCTGCGATGCATAAGTTGGGTGAGCTATCATTGTGGGATACGATCATGGATAAGCTCTTCCATAAGCCAAGAGTAAGTATGATGATGCATTATGAAGATGGTCAAGTATCGTTTATTATCGGAGTATATCCGGAGTATCAAGATATTATCGAAGGTGCGATCGGTGCTCAATACGCAGAATCCACCATTGAGCTCATGGTCAAGCCTAACTTTACCTCTCGTGAATACTCTGAAGTAATCGTGATGGAGCCAGTCAAAGATCCGATCTTCCCGATCAGAACATTCAAAACCATGGTAGACGATCCGATGAATAACGTCATCGATACGATGAGTAAGATCAGTAGTGAAGATACATTTACTCTACAGATCAATATCAAACCAACAGGAGAGTGGTTTAACAACAAAGCACTTAAATGGTCAGAATGACTCTATCGTAACGACAGTACCTATACCAATCCTAAATCCTGGATGAGTAAAATGAATCCACTTTCACGATTAAAAGCACTTAAGCCCAAAGACCCCAATGATAAATCAATGACGACAGAGTGAGGTAAGGATTTTGTGCGTATGACCAAATCCAAAGAAGAAGCACTCAACGTAATGGGCGAAGAGGCGGGTAAGCGTGCCTTCAAAGCATCACTATTCCTTATCTCAAGTTCAAATAACAAACAAAGAGTCGAAGAGACAATGAGAAATATGGCATCGACAATGGTCGTCTACAAAGATGAATATAATAATGAGCTCGATCATAACCAGGTCCTTGCAGAGATGTTTGGTTGGTTTTACGGGCCAGTACGGATGTTGGCGGTCAGATTTCATTTGATCAAGTTTTTCTTTAAAGAAAATGTATTTAGTGAAAATGCACTCGCATCACTGTTTCATCTTCCCGATGGATTGTTTAATCGTAGTCAGATCATCAGATGGATGGACTACAAGATCCTTGCTGCTCCTGATAATATGCCAGAGCTTACTCAAGAGTCAGGATATATTATCACTGGCACAATCGCTGAATCATATAAATCTGGTAATCTGACTGCTCTCGTGGCGGACAGTAATCACCGATGAGTATGATCCGTCGATGAAGAACAAGAAACTATCGTACCCTATGACGCCGAGATCCACAAAGATATTGCTGAAGATCAGATCCTCACTGCAGATGATGGTACTCAAACAGTCAAGCAGACCACCACTGTCACCAAGTCAGGACTCAAAGTATTTAAAGATGGTACGCTGATTGGAGTCAATGTGTATCGTAATAAATTTACACCGATCTATATCAAGCGTAAGGATCGTACGAGACACCAATATATGATTGGTAAATCGGGTAGTGGAAAGTCGGTGGCGCTTGAGTTTATGGCGAGGCAGGATGCATGGAACGGTGATGGGTTTTGTATGATTGATCCGCATGGAGATTTGGTAGAGTCAGTGCTTAATTATATCCCACCATCTCGTGCCAAAGATGTGATCTACTTCGATGCGGGTGATGAAGAACGCCCAATGTGACTTAATCTGTATCATATTACCGACATCAATCAAGCGGATAGAGTAGTCAATGATGCGACTCAGATGTTCCTTAAACTCTTCGGTCCAGAAGTATTTGGTCCAAGACTCCAAGAGTATTTTAAATTTGGAAGTCTGACGCTCCTCGAAGATATGGAAGAGGGTGCAACGATACTAGACGTACCGAGGTTGTTTACTGATGAAGCATTCCGTGAGTACAAGTCAAGCAGAGTACAGAGCCCGATCGTGCGTAGTTTCCGAGAAAAAACTTATGCAAACATTGGAGATCGTGAAAAAGAAGAAATCGTGCCATATCTTACATCCAAGTTTGTTGATTTCTCCACCAACCGTCTGATGAGAAATATCATCGGTCAGACGAAGTCAGTGATCAACTTTCGTGAATGTATGGATGAAGGTAAGATCCTACTTGTAAACTTATCCAAAGGTAAGATCGGAGACCGTAATACTAATCTGCTCGGTATGATCATCGTATCGCAGATCGCCAATGGTGCGATGTCTCGTGCGAACATACCTGAAGAACAACGTCGTGATTTCTTCTTATATGTGGATGAGTTCCAAAATTTTGTGACCAATACCTTTGCTGATATCCTGTCTGAAGCACGTAAATACCATCTTGCACTGATCATGGCTCACCAATACATCGGACAGCTCGACGGTGGTGCAGCACAGAATATCGGTGATATGAGTGGTGGTAAGTGATGAGTCAAGGATGCAGTGTTTGGTAATGTAGGAACGATCCAGTCATTTAAAGTCGGTGCACAAGATGCAGAATTCCTCGAAAAAGAATATGCACCAGTACTGTCAGCTCAAGATATTATCGGAATTTCAAACTTTAAATTATATACCAAGCTCAATATCAATAACGCGACTTCTCGTGTGTTTTCACTCGACTCAATCTGGACTCAAGACTATGAAAACAAAAAGGTTGGAGCGATCCTCAGAGAATACAGTGCCAAAAAATATTGACGCAAAAGAGAGTTTGTCGAGGCAGAGATCTCCGCTCGTATCGGTATCTTACCCGATGATCTGGATGATGCGATGGATCTGACTGCAGATATGGTGGTGCCGAGTACTGATGAAGTAGTGGCAAGCGATGAGAGTAATGTAGCGGATGAATCTACGATAGATACTGATGCTACTATGACGATAGAAGAAAGCGGAGAGAGTAATCTTACTAATACTATCAGTGAGGTGGTAACTAATGAGTGAGCATAAATTTTATTTAAAATACTTCAACATGTTAAATTATAAAAGAAATATAACAGTATTAATAATCACGATTATATCTTGAATAATAATTTTTTCAAACAGTGCATACGCATGTATGCCATATATAGAAAGATTTGTGCTTGAAGAATATTCATTTTTAGATCTTTTTACTTCGATACATACATATTGGCTTGTATTAATAATTATAGGATTATATATTAATATATTTAATAAAAATATACAAAAAAAGCAGATATTTATGTGGTTGATCATAATTTTGCTGTCAGTTTGAATGTTTATTTTCGTACAGTCAGCATATGCTTGAAACATCTATAGTTCTTCAGATATTCCAAGCCAACTAGATACTTGTGTATGAATGCCAAATACATCAGGTTTAAATTTTCTGCAGAAAAGTATCAATAATATATTTTATTTTATTAAAGATAATATTTTCATCATATGAATTCTACTTCATTTTATATCGTGATTGATATTAGCTTACAGATATAGAAAACAAAGAACTAATGAAAAAATTATTGAATCAAAATAATACCAAATATATGCCCACAACCACCTCCAAATACCTCAAACTCTGACTCATCTTGAGTGTGCCAATCGTCATCTGACTGTTATGGCGAGGGTTTGCGAGTCTGTTCACATTAGGAGGAAGTGGTGATATGATTGACCAGAATAGTCCTGATCAAGATCCACTACTTGGGTCTGCAGATTCTGATCCTAGCGTACAAGTTTTACCACAACTATGATGATCCAATACAACCACAACTAAAAAAGACTCACTTACTATTGCAGTACCAGATCGGTTTGATATCAGCACAATGAGCAATACCGAACAATCACTCAAGTCAGATAAAATTATGATCAAATGGTATGTCCTGACTGGACTCGAGTACCATAAGACAGTGATGGGTTTGATCTTGAGTGGGACGGTAGATCTTGCCTTGCTCTCAAGTGATACAGCCAATGATTGTGGAGCTGGTTGTGCATATAAGTTTGACTATAGTCAGCCGATCGATGCGTTTGTGCTCAATCCTGTATCTGATGCGATTCGTGATGCATACTGGACGATGATACCGTACTGACTCGACCCGATGGTGACGTTTCACTGACCCAATCATCAAGTCAGATGAAGTCGATCTGCATTACTTAACGATCTACTCATATCAAGTTCTGAGAGTAAAGTGGCAGGATCTCTCCCGCTTGCGATTGGAATAGGAGCTGCCGATAGAGCATTGTTGCGTGCAGGACAAGAACCATATCCATGATATGCAGAGATTGTTCATCAGCTCATGATCCAATTTTCCAATAACGAAACACTACTTTCGCAGTTACTTCAGCTTGCCGATTCCGTTGATCTATGGTCACTGCCACGTATGCGTAAGTCGATAGAGACTCTCACGACCAAGTTCCCAGTGTGTAATGAGACTGTAGCTGCATGTCTGGTAAGATTTACGGTGTCATATTATGGATTTGGATATCTGACTGATCGCATGAGATTGCCTGACTCATGGACTAAGACATTATTATATGATCAATTTCCGATCGAGACAAGTTATTATCCAATGAGATTACGATGATTTGTCGTACCCAAAGCGAGCAATATTTCTGATGATACTATTGGGCGTTTTATCGCTGCATATGTATCAGATATGATTAATAATACTTCTCTTCCTGCATCCTCCCCGTCAAGGGATGCTAACCCGCAGGGTGGTGAGTTTTGAGGTGTTGAAGGCGCAGGGGTTTCGACTCAACTCTTATCCCCGTTTAGTGCTCGCTATGAAGCACAATGATATGATCCTCAATATCAAAACATCATGCGTTATACTGACATGATCCATATCCAGCGTGGATGATCTCAGACGGCACTTGATCGTGCACGCACATGATGACTGATGAGTGTGCTTGAGCGTCGCAGTAGTATTCAGGTCTATTTGAGTCAGCAAGAGATTTATTAAAATCTGGGTGTATGTTGCATTGGAATAGATAATCACTATATTTTCGATCAACCTTACATTTTACGTCAGACTATGCATTATCCCAAACATCTCGCGATCATTCCTGATGGCAACAGAACCCGATCCAAAGCCAATGGCGTAAGCGTTTTTGATGGGTATCTCAAGTCAGTGGATACGACGGTGGCGATTACGGAGTATATTTTTAGTCAGACTGACATCGATGTGTTTACGTGACGATGATTGTCGACCGAAAACCTCAAAAAACGCCCCGACGAAGAAACCAACTTCTTGTTTCAACTCTATAGAGTCTGTGGAGAAGCGCTCGATGAGATCCTTACGAAATATCGCGTTAACTTCAAATGGATCGGTAATGCAGCAGGTATTTCAGAAGATTTTCTCGAATATCTCAACAACAAAACCGCACAATTTCACTATCCTGATAGTCCCAAGACCATGATCTTCGCTATCAACTACTGAGGTAGAGATGAGATTGTCAGATGAGTCAATGATCGAATGGCTGCAGGTAACACTGGTGAAATCACTGAAGAGACTCTCAGCAGCTACATGGATCTGGATTGAGTGCCACCAGTCGATCTTGTCGTCAGGACCAAAGGTGACACATCACGTCGTATGAGTGGGTTTATGTCACGATGGATCGGTTATGCGGAGTTATTTTTCACATCGATCTTGTATCCAGACTTCACTCACACACAGCTTGACGAAGCACTCGTATGGTTCGATGAGATGGTCAAACACCGTAATTTTGGTGCGTAAAAAAAAGAAGCTGGGCAAAACCATGCTTCTTCTGTAAGCTTTCTTTATTTTACCAATTGTACTGCCAAAAAACAGTAGGTTGGAAGATTTTTTTCTCAGTCTCGTATGCTGGATGCAGTATGAGTTTTGAGTTGCCGATTTGAACGGCAACTTGCGGTCCAACGCCATAGAACCTCTGTGCTCGGAATCCGAGCTGTAGAGTTTTATCAGTTCGAGCTAAATACTGGAGTGAGTACCAGTAGTTTTTTGCGTCGTTTAGACCATGTTCGGTAAACAAAGCTGTAAAGCTTCTCTTACCAAACCTCACAATCGAGGGTGCTATACGAGGCTTCGAAGAATACATTTCTCCACCCACAGAGCAACCAAATCTCCATGTAGAGTTAGGTGCAAAGGTAGGACCTGCGTACGCTTCTGCCCAGCGATTTGGTATAGTAAGCGTAAAAGCAGAAATTCCCCACTTTGACTCTTTGAAGTTTTTGGCAACAAAGATTGTTGCCGTTAGATAAGGAGTTCCTCCAGTAGGAATTCTCATATCTAATTGGGTTTGCACAAAAGTTTGTGCAAAGGTGCTCGAACAAATGAGCAAGAAAAATATAATATTTTTCATTTTAGTGTGCTCAATCGAGCTTTTTATTTTATTTTGAGTTACCGATTTTCGGTAATATGTTTTATAATGTTTTAAATACTAAAGTCAACCACATGATATTCATTTGAATTCCACTAACCATAAGTTAAAAAGTATATATATTTATATATTTTGGTGTTTACAGAATTAATTTGATATGTATCAGGATTTTTGATTGCTATTACGATGATCCCTCAGATTATTACTTCGATCAAATCTAAAAACGTAAAATGAATTTCATTGTATATGTTAATATTGTTTATGAAATTATGATCATCTTCTGAGAATTGACATATTGAGTAAATATAAAATAGCTTGAAAAGAGAGGATGAATCGATATAAGTCAATCTCACCAAAAAATAAAAACACAAAAATGGAAACTCTCAAGATTATCTTCGCGGGGACGAAAACGATTGACCAACTTTCAAATGGCTTGAAAGTTCCTCGAGACATTATTCAAAAATCCATCAACTGGATCAGAATCGATCTGATTTTAGGGTTTGCTATAATCTTGCTCTTTCCCTTCTGGGGAAGCTTTCTCGAAGGAATATTCTTTTCACCAAAGTCATGGGGCATCTTCCCATGGATCTGGTCAATGGATTCATTTCGACTCGATGGCTCGATTTTTTTAGGGAAACAAGTTGACCCTCAGCTCAACGAAAAGTATTTGTTTGGATTTTGCATCCTATCGGCACTTGTGTCAAAGTTGTTTGTTCTATCGTATATAAAAAAACGAAATTGGATCGAGAAAAGCCGTTGGTTCAACGGCAAATACATGGAAAGTTTTCGAGAAATCGTTCGAAGATGAGATCAGTATTACCAAAAAAATCAGCCTCAGGTACATCCTGGGGCTTTTAAAAATTAAAAATTAAACTCAATATATTTTACTTTATTCTCGTAATCTTCTCGCCTTTGACCACTTTTTCGTAAACCATTATATTTTAATGTAGTTGACTATGTGTCCCAATATCGACTAGTTCCACAAACTCATAGGTATTACTATTTAACGAAACACTGCAAAACCTCACGATTTACTCTAAAATCATTGTAATCTAGTAAGTCGTGTGTACCCATCCGGGCATCGTAGAAGGTTTGCTGTCATGTGTTCACCGTTACACAGCACGATAGTCCTCGAGGACGACGCGAAGCTAGTGCCTTTGGTGAACACATCTAACACACAAAGTTGTACCACAAGGGCATAATAAATTGATATAGAACAGTAAACATTGTAATCAAGATCCACTTTGATGGTTATTCAGCGTTTCCCTAACTCTCTAAAAATAATACGATAATCTCATGTGACATTGATGCTATGGTAACCATCTCGATTTCACTTTAGTCAATGATTATGCAGAGCAGAATTACGAGGATCTTTTTCAAATAACAATAAGATTTCGTCAGTTTTATCCTGAACGACTCTGGGTAAACGAGCATATGATTTTACAAAAGATTTTTTTCTAACTACTTGCATCGGTAGTTATATTAATGAGGATTTTTTATATTGCTGTAAATCGTTGACCATATCTTGCATTGATACAAAGTGTTTAGTCTCATCAGACCTAGGGATAATTGTGACCAAAATCTTTACCTCATCTTCGGATCATACTTGTGGTAAGTCGATAAACTTGGTTTTATAATTATAGTTTGTTTTGAAAGTAGGATAGCTAGTAGTTATTATGACAATACATTGTTAAAAATAACAATATACTTTCTTATAGCCTGATATTGTTTGAAAACAAGCGATTATTTGATTCTGGTAATCCTTTCTCACTTCACCACCTTTTCGTAGCCAAGCTGTCCACAAGCTCACTTTTCTCCACGGCCGTGATTATCTCTCACGGTGACAGTCAGACCTCATGCTTCACATATATCACGAAACTTGAGGATGACTTTGCGATCTGACTCTTCGAGATCTGGCATCGCTGGGTTGGGGTTGTATGGGATGAGGTTGACATGACCAAGACGATCACGCAGTAGGTCTACAAGCTGATACGCGAGTGCTGGAGCATCAGTCATGTCCTTGATCATGATGTATTCGTAGAAGATTCTATTGCCAGTCGCAGCCACATAATCATCGATCGCTGACATAAGTTTGTCCAGAGTATATACCTTGGAGATGGTGGGGATGAGTTGTTCTCTGAGGGGTTGGTTGGGTGCATGGAGTGATAGTGCAAGTCTGACATCGATCTTGTCTTCGATTAGACGACGGATCCCTGGTACAATACCAGAGGTAGAGATCGTGATATGACGTCTCGAGAGTCATCGACCTGCTTTGTTGTCCAGCATATATCCTATCGAGAGTTTCATGACTTCATAATTGAGCATTGGTTCGCCCATACCCATAAACACGATATTTCTTACTGCTCGACTCGTCCCATCATCTTTGAGTCAGAATTTGGCCTTAATCCAATGGTTAAACCAGATGATTTGTCCCAACGTCTCTGCAAGATTGAGGTTTTTGCCAAATCATAGCTTCCCCGTCACACAAAAGATACATCATACCGGACAACCTACCTGAGTCGAGATACATAGCGTGAGACGGTTGAGCTCTTGAGCTCATTTGCCTTTCGGTTTTGACTTGTCCTTATTATGATAGTGATACATGAGTACTGACTCGATGATGGTATCATCCGGCATTCTAAAACCAACTTTACAGCTCTCGGCTCACTCATGGATCCCATCGACTTCAAACGGGATGATCGTAAATGCTTCATCGAGCTGATTTCTGAGATCTTTGGGTAGAGCAGTCATCTCTTGAAAATCTATCACCGAGTTGCGAAAGATCTCTTGTTCGATTTGTTTGATACGAAATGCCTTGAGCTGGTGTAGCTCGACAAATGCTTCTCTTGTTTTAAAATCAAAAAATGACGCTTTCATGTAATCGTGATAATAATATAGGTCTGACTATACTGATGTTGGGATGATTATCGAGTTCAAAGCATCCAATGCTTTTCTTCTATGACTAATCAGGTTTTTACTTAAAGGATCCATCTGTGCAAATGTTAGGTCATATCAATCAGGTAGAAATACCGAATCCCATCCAAATGACGTATCACCTATTTCGGCTACGATCTGACCCTGTACTTCTCAGGTCACAAAATGAATCTGACAACCATCTCGATATCCAATACTACATACAGCTTTCGCACTTTTATCTTCAAATGAGCTTAAAATATCGAAGAGTCATTGTGATCACATACTCGTAATACACCATTTTACTAATGGTCATGGAAACCCATTGAGCGCTGTACAATGCAATGACACATCCTCCACAAAGAATTTAATCGTTGGATCATACTCATTGTGAGATTGAAGATAATGAATCGCTGACTTGATTTTATGATCCAGCACCTCCATGGAGTCGAGCGATTGTATCTCCGGTAGATCGATATCGAGGATTAGTTGTTCAATCGTCTCACCCAATATTTGACGAGCCTCGCGCAATTTATTTTGATTTCCTGTAAGAAAATAGATCATAATATAGTGTTATTATTGTTATTAAATGTAAGATTTACTTTATGGCTAATGAACATCTCACAGGATAGTGATCCGATAGATTGACCTGATCGACGGTATATTCGATGATATCACATCATTGTGTAAATATATAATCCACTTTGAGTCCTTCTGCAGGAATTCAATTCTGGAATCATGGATGGAGAGTTGGATTGAGTGTATTATGGAGATCGTGTGATGTATCTCGATCCTTGTATAAATATTGGATTACTTGTGCCGTAGGAGTAATATTGCAGTCTAGTCATAGTATCGTGGCGATTTTAGATTCTGATGTACCTACAATATCATTGATAAGCTGAGCATGCTGCACCATGTGCTCACTTTCTTTATGATCAGGAGAAGCTGGGAACTTTGTAGTCATACAACGTACTGATATTCATTCTATATCAATCATACATTCTAATACTCATGATGGTAGGGTCTGATCAATATGAAACGACTCAGACTTGAGATTTGCATCATCGGTCATACCAGTAGCGACCAATGCGTCAGACTCCGATATGATACAATAGTCTCATGAGACATAATACATCTTCTGGCTGATGATCGGGTATTTACTTATGATTGCGTATCACATCTGCGATAGATATCAGTCTGCTGAGATCGTACCATATCTGGGACCAAATGCATAATGATATCACAGTAGATCAGTAAGAGCCACTCAAGGATTATTGATTCACCTCGAAGAAGTCAGAATACCAGTTGCGACTTCTTGTAGACAGATGATGTCGGTAAGCTCTTGAGTTAGATAGTGAGAGATTGCATCATAATGCTTGAAATGTCGAGTGTTGAGTTGGATAATTGATAGAAGTTTCATGAGATAGTAAGGAATTTGCAAAATGTCAATCTTGTGAATATAATTGTGTATTAGTATTATATAATCAACGATGGATAGAAAGCAGTTTTTCAATCATTTGCTCAACACTGGTAAACAATGAGCCGTACTTGTATCTCAAACTCCAGCACGAGTCAAATCTTGAGTCGCAGCTGGCGCTGCATATGGGTTGGGTAATATACCCACCGGACAGAGCGTGGTATCTAAGGAGATAAAGTCGTATCCAGACGTCTATCATCAATGTTTTGCTGATAGTATTAGATGAACTCACGTAATCGAAAGAGATGAAGGAATGATTCAAAAAAGACCTGCGCTCACTAAACAAAATCAGATGCCCGTTATCAAAAATAGACTTGAGCGTGAAAATATTGGAGAGTATATCGCAACACAGTTTGAGCTGTCAGACTTATCACCCTTACTTAAAGATCTCGGTCCGTATATCGTACGACAAGAATCCAAATGATCTTGGACGATCGAGAGTCCTGTAGGAGCAAAAGGATTATGGCAGTTTATGCCTACTACAGCAAGACATTGTAACTTGAATAACAGAGAAAATCCACATCAGTCCACTCGTGCTGCGATTATCTATCTCAATAGAATATATCATAAAATAGAAAATTGCACATGATATCAACAATTACGCTCCATAGTAACTGATGAATGATATGAGAACGGTACCGATCTGTTATCTTTGCTTACGATCAACGCATATAATGGATGACCATGACATATGACTAATGCATTGAGTATTCTTGCTCAAGATCCTCAAACTGCTAAAAAATATATTACTGAAAGATGAGGAGAGTTGTGAATATTTGAGTGGGTAACGAGCGAATATGCTGATGGATATAAAAAATACCAGTCCTCGGCACCATATTATTATCATGAGTCATCATCATATGTCTATGAGATCATGCAACGATATCTTACTGATGCATGAAAAACTCAATCTACTCCCAATACTACTCCGCGTCAAAAAATAGTCTCGATCGAAAAAGATATCGCTTTGGCTCTCGTAGCCTGAGGGTTGTGAGCAGCAGCTGCTTCACAATATCTGAAAAAATCTCGAACAAGAAGAGAGCAATTATCTCATATGTGATACTGAGTAAGGTTATGAATAGTAAGTTATCGAACTGCAAAGCTGGATCTCATCAAACATCCAGCAGAAAAAATCGAAAAAAAGATCGATCAAAAACAAGATAAAACTCTATTAATGTCAGAAGAAGAACTTTATGCAGAATCAGATAAACTAGAAACAATCAAAGAGATTTATTTTTCGCTTATCAAAAACAAAACTTACGATAAAGAAAATCGCAGGATATTACATAAAGATGTAGATTACATGATTCATACGAACTATTATATTATGGATCAACATATCGCTGATCTAGCTTATGAGCAATATAAATCAACTGGTGAGAAACAATATTTGAAAATATCATATACCTTTTATTCAAAAGCTCTCAAAGAATCTCAACTCCAACTCAATCCTAGAAACAAAAAACTTAAACTACCCCACTGATGAGCTCAAGAGGTAGAAGAAAGAATATCATATTGCGAAAATGCAATTGCTCAATTAGAACTTGATAATTAGTTCAAATATTTCAGTAATGCAATCGCAGATCTTTCCTCGTCAATTAAACCATCTAAGCACATTGTTTTGACTGTGTCAATGTCATAGTAGTCATATGTTATAATCTCTCCTTCTTCGAGATGTTGATCTCACATCGTATAATCAGTTATCTCATAATAATGAAGATCCCAAATAATCGTAGCACCGCAGCGAGATATCGATAGATACTTCATAGAGCTCACATCGATACCAACTTCTTCTTGAGCTTCTCTAATCACTGCTTGCTCAATATGAGGGAACACGTCTCAGATATTATCATGATATTCTGCAAGAGTATCAAATACTTTACCACCTGGCAAACGATAATCATAACGATCAAGTTCTGATCTATATTCACGAGATAACAAGATCTTAGCTGGATCATCGAGGGACCTAATAATCATCCTGACTCACGGAGCACGTCTTGCAAACTCAAATACACGAGTCTTACCACCGACAGTTACTTCTTGATTGATGAGTTCTAATAATCTTCATTGAGCGATAATTGTTTCTTTTCAGTGAGTTATAGTTTTCATATAGATTATTTGATTGATGATGTAGAAATTTGCTGCTCAAATTCATCACGATACTGATCTAACTCTGGATGAATCAGCTCGCCTGTAAGATAACGATCTCGTCGAGAGCCATCACATCTCATCATATCTGCGCCTATTGACTTGATGCATGATTGATCGATCTGCGTGACAGTACCATCACTTGCAGTCAGAGTAGTGACTTTACTTGCGTTATCCTGCATGTCTGGCCGGCTAATCTGCCATTGTGTATCATACACGACCTCACGACCATCCACCATCGCATATCGCTCGATGATATTGTTATCCAAATAACGGATCATGATGGTAGGCTGACTGACCTCTTGTGTATCTATCACGACTGAGTCAGGCTCGACCTTGTCTGCTGGGGGAGTGAGACTACAGCCAGATAGGATAAGAAGTAGGGAGATGAGGACGAGTTTATTGATCATCGGTAGATTTATAGATTAAATGTGTCATTCTGTCGATTTTCTCCATTAGTTTGAATATAGTGTTTGATCCTATCGTATTCAAGTTGGTTTCTGATAATACGATCGTGATATCTGGGTTGTCGTGCGAAGACATCATCAAATGGAATGGTGATTATTCATTCGGTAGACTTTAGGTTAATAGTACGCGTACAGATAGATTTGAATGATCAAATGATCACAGATAGTGATCAAGATTTAGGAGATATTCAGGGTTTTGGCTGATGTTTTCAATGATTACCTGCCGTAGGGACAATGCACTGCGTTGTCCTTAAATCCTGAGCCGTAGTAATGAGATATGAATCGTTATTTTCCTTTTCTAGAGGACGACCCAGTGGATCGTCCCTACGCAAATCATATATTTCCGAAATCATCAATAAGATATGAATATGGTTTGGCATCACAATATGTTTATGGATTTCCACATGAGGAAAATGGTCTGGAATTGACTGGATAAAATTATTTATAATATTTCATATATCGTTCAATATTATTATTTCGTTTTCAATTTCTCAGAAATAATGCTGCCTATCCTTACAGCAAATCGTCACGAAATATCATCATGCACTACGATAATCATATTCTGACCGACGAGGAGATTTGCGTGATTTCATTATTCGCAGTCATCAAAAATTGAAGTAATTATTTGTCTATTATTTAGACAGTAAATTTTATATTCTTTGATAATTGATGCAGAACAAGAATATGAATCATGTTCAATATAATAATTACATCTAAACAATCAGTCTGCAAAAAGAATTTTTTTCTCTTCAATATTATTTTTATTTTTAGTAGTAACTAAAGAAAAGAATTGTAAATTATAATTATCGTCATAAACATTAAAATAATTTTTGCTTCACGTTAAAAATGAAATATTTTCTTTAGAAAGAAATATTTTATCACTTACTTTTTTATATAATAAATTTCTGATATTAGGTTCTTGATTTGTAATGACTGATATAATATCGATAGGAGCGTAATCTTCGAATAGTTTTAGCATTCTATATTCTGGATCTATGTATTTTCTATCAGTAATATTTCAAGTTATTTGTCATTTACCATTAAAATATCAAATAAAATTACATCATTTAATTTTACTTCCATCATAAATTCAGTTTTCACAATCTTGTTCATATGATTTAATCTTTGTTGCGGCTAATATAGTTTGAAATCAATTAACTATATATGTTGAAATATTATAAATAGTAGAAATAGTTCCATATATTGAAGCTATAAATGTAACTATGGTAAACAGTATTATAGTTTTTATTATGATATTTCATTCTTCGAACTTCATTGTCATATAATTGAACTGCTTTTTTACGTATTGCCATCAAATAGTAATATAAACATTTATTGTTGAAATAAATTTACTAGTCTGTTCAATGTTAGAGTCTATTTTTTTATCAATCATTAAATATTTGTTTGAAATATGAATGGATAAATACCAATGTGGGCATGCAGATTATTGTTCAATAGCACTTTTAATTCACCGGCTTCATCAACGGAAACATCACGACATCTCTGAGGTTATCTTGTTGAGTGAGGAGAGCGATGACACGATCGACTCACATCCCAAATCCTGCTTGGATCGGCATCCCATATTCCATCGCTTTGACGAACTCCATATCAGCACTTGTGGCTTCGACATCTCCTGAGGCTTCTGCTTTGCTTTGCTCATCGAAGTTGGCTCTTTGTCTGATCGGATCGACGAGCTCTCCGTAGGAATTGATGATCTCTCGACCGTTGACGACGACTTGTCGTTTCTCACATTTGAGTGGGTCAGAGTCACTGATCCTGGCGAGTGGTGCGATGATGCTGGGGTAGTTATATACAAACACTGGTCAGACCAGCGTAGGTCTCAATACTTTCTTATATAAGTAGTCAATCAGCGTCATCGTACCCATCTGATCCATTCACTCAAACTCGATCCCTTGTGCTTTGATATCAGCTCTAAGTGAGTCAGCATCCTCGATCCTATAACTCGTGATATCTAGTCCGCTGGCTTGATTGACTCATTCGACATAGTCGATCTTGGGTCGAGGAGTCGTAAAGTCGACTTCTTTGCTGAGTCCGTTCTTATCTTTTACTTCAAATTGACGTGAGACCTTGAGTGTATCAAAGATGTAGTCAAACATCTCCTGCGTAAACTCCATATCTTCGTGATAGCTGCGGTAGACGTTTTGATGTTCAAGCATCATAAATTCTTGGAGATGACTAGGGTCTGACCCTTCATTACGAAAGTTAGTAGCAATCGTAAATACTTTTTCGAGTCACCCAATTGTGGCTTTTTTGAGTTCTGTTTCGTTACAGATCCTGAGATAATAGTCTTGATCAAAATCATTGTGATGTGTCACAAAGGGCTGAGCAGCAGCACCAGACGCCGAAGCAGTCAGCACAGGACAATCAATCTCCAGGAAGTCATGTTTCCAATAAAACTCTCTGAGCGTCTTAATAAAATTGGATCTAAACTTCATCCTCTCGAGAGTCTCACGATTGAAGATCATATCCAGATATCTTTGTCTATAAGCGGTCTCTTGATTATCTTCTCCGATCCCGTGGAACTTATCTCCCAGTGGCCTGATCGCTTTGGATAATAACTGATATTCTGACACAAACAGTGTTAGTTCTCCTTTGTGAGTCACAAACAGCTCACCTTTCACGCCGATAATATCTCCTACATCAATATATTTTTCAAGAATTTTATAAGACGTTAATGCATTATCTTTTATATCTTTTCAAATTTTCGTATATCGTCTTCTTGATCTTGAAGCTAGTATGTTGATCGTATTTTCTGTTTCTTCTTCACTTCGAATCAGCCATTCCTTATTTTTATAGTATACTCATTTATTATTGTAAAATCCTTCTCAGGTTTTACTCACGAATCAATAATTGAATTTATTATGGAAAATATCCTGAATTTCTTCGAATCTATTAGTACATTCAATTTTAAACTCTCATTCACCGACTCAGTCACTCATATCAAATAAAGATAAATTCTTATCATTAATTATAGATTTAATATTTTCAAACTCTTCTTTAATATCATGTATTGAAAAATAGATATATTGTTTTCTATTCTTGAATTCAGGAAGATTTGATAGATTAGATGTTTCATATTCCCACATGAGCTGGATCTGTCCAGTCTCGTCCATAATCTGACCAAACGCAAGCTTGCCGCTCACTCTTTTGAGCATTACACGACCAGCAGTACTAATCTCACGCATTGGTCAGGCGATGATATCCTCGATTGATCTAAAACCCCTTTGTCATTCGGACATCTCCACTTGTCAAGGGAGAACGTCAGAATCTAGAAGATTTCCGATCATATGAGTTTTGTCCCAGGACTGAGCATATGGATTGATCCCGAGATCTCTGAGAGTTTGGACTTTTTGGATACGGATGTCGCGTTCTGATTGTCTTTCGATCATTTGTGCAGGTAATTAGAGATAGAAGATATTAGGTATTGTTGGATAGATAGTTGAGATAGAGATTATTGATCTTGCCAAATCGAGAAGTGATAGTACTATCATAAAGCTGATCGGGAGTGATGATCTCGATCGCAGATCATTCGTGTAATACGAGATCTTGCTCACTCAGCATCCTGACCTCAAAGATCTCGAAAATGATTCCAGTGCTACTAATATGCTGATCAATGTATATGATTGTACATAATGAAGTATCAAGCTCAAGTTCTTCATCGAGTTCTCTGATGAGTCATTGCATAATAGTTTCGCCATCCTCCACTCATCATCCAAATAATGATAACTGACCAGAACTACCATCTCTCATATTGTCGCTTCTACATTGGAGAAGATAGTTTCAGTCAAGATTGATGATATATGCACAAGCTTTTGTAGACATGATTGATTTGTATCATTTTCTCACGCAAAAACAAGTCGCAGACTCAAACTGTCTCTTGAGTCTTGACCAAACTTCGATATTGACAATATGATGAAAAATATGAATTTGAAAACTTTGCTACTAGTATGATCAGTGTGATTTGGTTCGTGCGTTTGACTACGTGAGTCTACTATCAACACTCAGTCACAGATAGCTCATCTATGGAGTGAGGTTAGGACAACTCCGATCGATGAGGATCATATCATTCAGTCATACTGTGATGACTCTCGACAAGTCAGCCATCAAGATTTACCCAATAGTTGTAGTATTGCAGATATGCAGATGATCATCAATCATTATGCAGATACTCAGTATACTGAGTGAGAAATTACCCAGATGTATCATAATGAGCATCGTCGAGCTGCATTGACATCGCAACATCTTTTTAAGTGACAAAATCCTCATATCGGTAGCATGGCTCGTTTTCTCAATCATCATCTCAGTGATTATGATGCCAATATCTCCAAACAGACTCTCACTCCTGAGTTTCTCACTAAACTTTGTGCATCATGATGATCAGTATTGATATCGATCCATAGTAGCTTATGATATCCACATCGGGTGGTGGTGGTTGGATATCGTGAAGATAATGAATCTTGATATGTTCAGTTTATTAATCCATCATGAATTACAACCAATAAGGATTGAGATACGATAGTATATCGTAATCATACTCAAAATCTTGACTCACTCACGATCAATAATCAAGCAAGAATTGATGAGTGCAAGTTATTGGATTTCAATTTGCTACATATTTATACTACTTTTAAAGCCAAATTTCCTATCTATTTAGTTGAGAAACCCTCATACATTGTAATACAACCAAAAAACAAATCCGAAGATTCGTCTCCGAGGTAATATTCCATTGGAAGTGGATTAGAATCACATCCCTCACATACCGCCCATTCATCACATACCTCATCCACCTCACATTGCTGGTTCAGCAGATTCTGGTTTGGGTGCATCGACGATCGCAGCATCAGTGGTCAAGAACATTGCAGCAGCGCTGACTGCATGCTGGAGAGCGACTCTAAGTACTTTGCTTGGGTCAATAATACCTGCTTGCACGAGATCAATAAACTCACCAGTCGCAGCATTAAACCCATAATTGAACGAGTCAGATTTTTTGACTTCTTCGACGACCCAGTCGCCTTTGTAACCTGCATTGTCAGCGATTTGCTTGACAGGATATTCGATTGCACTCAGGACAATATCAAGTCAGATTTGTTCATCTGGATCAACAAGCTTAGTCTGACTAAGTTTCTTGGCGATCTTGACCAAAGCTGTTCCACCTCCAGCGACGATACCTTCTTCTACCGCAGCACGTGTTGCATTGAGTGCATCTTCGATTTTGTATTTACGGTTCTTCATCTCCATCTCAGTAGCAGCTCCGACCTTGATGACAGCGACACCACCGACGAGTCTTGCGAGTCTTTCAGCAAGTTTGTCTTTGTCATAGGTGCTTGATGTATTGGGTAGCATCATACGGATCTGTTCTGCACGATCTTCGATATCTGACTTATTGCCTTTACCTCACACGATAGTGGTTTTGTCTTTGGTCAAGATGACCTTGTCCGCACTACCAAACATACTCACATCTGCGCGATCTCGTCAGATACCTATCTCATCAGAGATCAGTGTAGCTCCCGTGACCACTGCGATATCTTTGAGATTTTCTTTTTTACGATCACCAAATCATGGTGCTTTGACTGGGACGACGTTGAGGATGCCTCTGAGCTTGTTGACCACGAGGGTCGTAAGTGCTTCTCCATCGATATCATCTGCGATAATAATAATATCTCTTTTGCCTTGCGCGGCCATTCCTTCGAGCATTGGTAAAATATCTTTGATATTGGATACTTTTTTGTCTGTGACGAGGATCGCAGGATTATCAAGAATCGCTTCCATACGAGATGGATCAGTCACAAAATACGGAGATAAATATCACTGATCAAACTGCATACCTTTAACAATCGATTTGGTCAGACCCATTGATTTTCATTCTTCTACTGTCACGACTCCATCTTTGCCGACTTCAGAGATGACTTGAGAGATGAGGTTACCGACTTCAGGATCTTGTGCGGAGATCGTTGCGACTTGTTCGATCTCTTGATCTGTGGATACTTCTTTACTTTGTGCTTGGAGCTCTTCGATGACCATATTGGTGGCTTTATGTAGTCCTCTGCCAAGTGCAAAAGGATTGACTCATGATCTGATATATCTCATCCCTTCGCTTGCGATTGCATCGACCAATACAGTCGTCGTTGTCGTTCCGTCTCCAGCGATATCATTGGTTTTGCTGGCAGCTTCTTTGACGAGACTTGCACCGATGTTTTCAAATTTGTCTTCAAGATCAATCTCCTTGGCTACGGTGACTCAATCGTTTGTCACAATCGGTGCTCCATATGATCTATCTAAAAATACATTACGACCCTTTGGTCCCATCGTCACTTTGACGACGTCTGCGACTTGTTTGATCCCTGAGTAGATACGGCGTCTGCTATCATCTCCAAATGTAATTTGTTTTGCCATGATGTAATAATTGTTAATAAATAAGTGATAGATGTAGATATATTGGGCTGACGAAGTGCATGTGGATGTTTGACCATCGTAGTATGTAGCACTATCGTTTCACAGGTGCTATGATAGTGATATGATTTTTTTTTGCAAGAAGAAAAATCAACTGCAAAGCAGTTGATCTAATTGTAATAATTGATTATATTTTCATCACTTCATCAGACTTGTTGCTGACTGCATCATCGATTTTGGTATTATATTCTTTGACGATGGTTTCAACTTGTTTTTCAAGACTGTCTTGTTCGTTTTCAGAGATTTCTTTGTCGTCGACCATCTGTTTGATCTGTTTGAGGACATCGTGGCGTACATTTCTGACGGAGATCTTGGCTTCTTCACCCATCTTAGATACGATCTTGGTGAGGTCATGACGGCGTTCGGTAGTCATCATCGGTATTTTGATCAAGATATACTCGCCCATTCCTTGTGGAGTCAGACCAGTCTCGCTATCATAGACACCTTTTTCGATTGAGCTGATCGTGCCTTTGTCCCATGGTTCTACTTTGAGAGTTTGAGTATCGATCACAGTTACATTCGCCATCTGAGATATCTTCTGTTCCATATCTCGAGCTGGGATGTAGACGTTGATGTTTTCGATGAGCTTGGGTGATGCTTTGCCGACTTGGAGTCAGAGGAGCTGATCAGCAAAATAATCATATGCTTTGGTGAGTTCGGACTTGAGTCAAGAGATAGGCATGTGTCGATATGTAATAATAAATAAGATAGAGTCAGATTATCTAATTATCATCGAATATCAAGTTGAGTGAATTTTGCATTGCAATTTGTGGTAAAATGTCAATATATTTATCTTTCAGTCAATCAAATAAAATAATTATTTAATAATCACTTACTTGAGAAAATAGATGAATCTTTCTGATACAAGACCTGCTAATATTATTATTTATTGAAGATTTGATGAGGTGTGGAGACAGCTTGAAGGCAAATGAAATATTACTATAGATTTTAGTGCTGAGCTACATCACTTGATTGAAGATAATGAAATTGATCGAGACTATTTTACAAATCTTGTATATTTGCATTGTAGAGGGTTTAATATTAGCATGGACGACGTATATATTATTAGTTATCAAATATTTATATTAAGATCAAAAGTCAAAAGAAAAAAATATGAAACATACTACACACCGATCACAATGTCTTTAAATTAATTACCTTATCATGTCATTTACTAAACCTTTAATAATCCCACCTGATCAAAGAATAATTTCTTTAATAGAAAGCGCAATAGCTGAGATCGGTGGGAGTAATCGTATTATTAAATTAGTTTTATTTGATTTGCTGAGTGAAAATGATGTTGATCATAATCAATTAGATATCATTGTAAGAGAATATTGCAGATTAAATGAATCTTTGGGTTTCAGAATAACGAGAGAATTTCGAAGTATAAAAATCTCTAGATCCACTCAATAAAATTATTAACTAGCATGCCCTAACTGCATAATATATTCAAACTCATCTTCGGTGACTGGAGCTACGCTCAGACGAGACTGACGGATGAGTATCATCTCTGACAGCTTTGGGTCTGACTTGATCTGAGCAAGTGTCACTGGACGGGGGAGTGGACTCACCGGTGCGACATCGACCACCACTCGGCGATCGTCGTCAGTCGTTGAGTCAGGATATGATGCCTTGGTGACTTGACATACTCCGACAATCTCCTTGCCAATGATACTATGATAAAACAGACATAAATCTCACAGCTCCATCTTTGCGAGATTATTACGAGCCTGATAGCTACGCACACCATCTCGCGTGCCAGATTTGTCTGCGACAAGATCACTTCGCGAGTAGCAAGTAGGTTCAGATTTGATGAGTCGGTAGTGCATTATTGTTGTACTTGTACAGCATAATTAATAAATAGTCCTGATTTTGTAAGTAGTTCCAGAAATTTATGATCTAGTTTGAAATGTCACACATTACCTTGTCAGAAGTCTGTCCAACAAATGACAAATACTCTTTTATCCCACTCATGGTTGGCAAGTTTTGGGAGATCATTTTCAATAAATTGTTTGAGAGTTTCGTTGGGAGATAGATACGGAGGATATTTGCTGAGATACGAATCTACTTCATCATCATATCGACTCGATAATTCGAATCGAGGACGAGTAGTGGTGTATTCATTTTTTTTAGTAACACGTGTTTCAATAAAAAATTTCCTATCTCCTTCAACTTGATATACAAAATATTCCATTTCATCACAAAATCCAGAATGCAATAATTTTGGTAATCAATTTTCAATAACTGCTTTGGTGTCTACAAAATATCATTGAGAGTCACCCATCACTTCAAGAGTTTCCTTATTTGCTTTATCCAGATTAGTCATGATAATTTCATATTTTATAATTTTATTATTTTTATTAAATGATTGTAGAATTACAATACATGATACAAATTTCCTCTAGCAGAAAATAAAAAATCTCTTGATATATATATAGACTTAAGTAAAAAAGTGTTTGCAATCTTGCAAATAAACAAAAATACTGTAAAAAATAGCAAATCCTAAAAAATTAAGTGATGCTGGAGCAAAGCAAGCAGCTCAAGAAAACGGGTATGACGATGAGCATGATTTCAAAAACTCTCAAGGTTATGGCCGAAGTGAAGCTGACATGTGTGTCGATATAGACACTAATGAAATCGTATTACGACCAACCGGCACTAGTGCTAGTGCTGTTGTAGAGACTGGTATGTACACTAGTGCTCGCTGAATTTGCTTAAGGAAACAATGAATAACCTATAATATCCATCTCATTACCAATATCAATCAATATTTTTCGAAAATTATCATTATTGGTGTCTTTTTAGATCTCCATTTCGGAGATCTTTTTGTTTTTGATGGGTTTTA
>Ga0209284_10002738_pt1 | contig 23320 bp, 19 predicted proteins | sample FRY03_FD_187211 | JGI IMG/M metagenome (GOLD analysis project Ga0209284, IMG submission 187211) | Freshwater microbial communities from Lake Fryxell liftoff mats and glacier meltwater in Antarctica - FRY-03 (SPAdes) (version 2) | ecosystem: Environmental > Aquatic > Freshwater > Ice > Glacier...
AATACTGCGTAAAGAGATTGAAAGCGCGTCTTTTTTCCTAATTTAGCACCTCAATTTTTGCTTATGTCATTATTCGAAAAACATCAGGAAACCATCTTCAGAGCCGTACAGGCCAATAAAGAGCGTAGTTTTTATGCCCATTATCATGAAAACCCAAAGACCTATGGCGAAGAAGCACCTGCCGCCGGCTTGCATGCCTTTCAGATAAGCATGAATACAGATTTTTCGGAATTGCTTCAGCAGCAACCCATTCGATTTGAAGGGGAAGAAGTTTCGCCGTATTTGCAAACCGGCTTGGGTATTCGTTACCCTGTTTTTGCTGATAAAATTGTTGTGGCACGCTCAAAGGAGGCATTTGCCGATTGGAGAAAACTAAGTGTGCAAGCACGTGCCGCCATTTTAGTGGAAAGCTTAGACAGGATGCGCAACCGCTTTTTTGAAATCGCGCACGCAACGCAGCACACCACAGGCCAGTCTTTTATGATGTCGTTTCAAGCTAGTGGTCCTCATGCTGCTGATCGCGCCTTAGAAGCCGTAGCAATGGGTTTTGAGGAGTTAACTCGCTTTCCGGCTGAAGTCATCTGGGACAAGCCAATGGGCAAATTCAACATTACTTTACGCAAAACTTGGAAGCCTGTACCTAAGGGCATTTCACTCGTGATTGGCTGCTCTACATTCCCCACGTGGAATACTGTACCTGGTATGTACGCCAGCTTGGTAACTGGCAACCCAGTAATTGTTAAACCGCATCCAAAGGCAGTGCTGCCGATCGCCATTGTAGTGGCCGAGTTACAAAAGGTATTGGCTGAAAACAATTTGAACCCGAATATCTGCCAATTAGCGGTAGATAGCACTAAATTCCCCATTGCAAAGGAATTTGTGCACCATCCTGACGTAAAATTAATTGACTTTACTGGTAATTCTGTATTTGGCAATTGGTTGGAGACACAGCAAATTTTCGGCAAAGAAGTTTTTACTGAAAAAGCCGGTGTTAACCCTGTAGTAATTGATTCTACCACAGATTTGAAGCTCATGTGCGATAATTTGGCTTTCTCGGTAAGCTTGTACGCTGGTCAAATGTGCACAGCACCTCAGAATTTCTTTATACCTGCCACCGGTATTCAAACATCTGAAGGACATATTACTTATGATAAAGTAGTTGAAGCATTAGTTTCAGCCATCAAAGGCATTGCTGAGCACCCGAAAATGGGTCCTGGTGTTTTAGCTGCCTTGCAAAACGATGCTACCGCTGATCGCGTAAAATCGGTGGCTGCTGGTGCCAAAAAAGTATTGCTCGGCTCACATAGTATTTTAAACGAGGAGTTTACTGAAGCCAGAACAGCCACTCCTTTGATAGTTGAAGTAGATGCAGCCGATAAAGCAGCCTATGAAAAGGAGCTTTTTGGTCCCATTGCGCTCATTATCAAAACTGCCAATACCAAAATGTCAGTACAATTGGCCAAAGAACTTACCTCCGTGCATGGCGCCATTTCTTGTGGCGTTTATTGCACCGATGCTGCTCTTTGTGAGCAAATTGCTGATGAAATGTCAGAAATTTTTGTGCCTGTATCGTTCAATCTCACTGGTCCAATATACCTAAATCAACATGCTGCCTTCTCTGATTTTCACGTTACAGGCGGAAATGCCTCAGGAAATGCCAGCTTTACCGACCCTAATTATGTAAACAGACGTTTTGTTTGGGTAGGACAACGTTATCCGGTTCAATAAGCCTTCAAACTATTTAAACGAGGCCGATATTTCGAAAGAAGTGTCGGTTTTTTTATGCTCTAAAGTCCTTTCCTGCCAAATTGATACAAAAGCCCAAACTAAGTTGGCCAGCTAACGTTATCTTTGCAACACGAAATTACCAGCATGCAAACGATTAAATTAGCAGTAGAAACCATTATTCGCGATACAGAAGATGCCATCGCCATTTATTTCAGAGATGAATTAGGACAAATACCACACTTTTGGCCTGGCCAGTTTTTAACCTTGGTGATAACTGTGAAAGGACAAAATGCACGACGCTCTTACTCCATTTGTACATCTCCCACTGCTTTACCGACCATTGGCATTTGCTTAAAACGTGTGGAGGGCGGTTTGGTATCCAATTATTTGCTGGATGAATTGCAAGAAGGTGACATACTCGAAGTGTTGGAACCTTATGGTACTTTCACGCTCAATTACAAAATGGCTGCATTGCCGACTTTAGTATTGATAGGTGCCGGTAGTGGCATTACGCCATTGATGTCGATCATTAAGAGCACTATTGAACAGCCCCGGGCCCCTAAAATTCATTTGTTTTACGGAAATCGCAGCGAAAGCAGCATTATTTTTAAGGAGCAGTTAGAGCAGTTAGAAGTCAAATATCCGGGTAAATTAGAAGTTACGCATTTGTTGAGTCGTGCCAGTGAGGGCTACACAGGAATCAGAAGCCGCATTGAATCTAAGATTATGAGCGCGCTATGCAGCGAAAAGGCCATTTTTGAAGATTCGACAGCCAATTATTACGTATGTGGACCCGATGGTATGATGCACGAAGTGCTTCATATGCTTGAAGTTCAAGGCATACCCAAAGAGCGTGTGCACAAGGAAAGTTTCTTTTTAGCACACAAGCCAGCGGAGGAAGTAGCAGCAGCCTTACCCCCCGCCGACTTCAATGACGATGGTAGCCGCGTGATCAAACTCAAGTTGGATGGCAATGTGCACGAGATTAAGGTACCTAAGGGGAAGTACATTCTGGAAACGGCTTTGTCGCATGGACTCGACCTCCCCTACGCTTGTACCATGGGTGTTTGCGGCATGTGTCGTGCGGTAAAGGTGCAGGGTGAGATGTTTATAGAAGAGCAAGAAGCCATATCCGAATCAGAAATTGAAGACGGTGCTTGCCTTACTTGCGTAGGCATGCCCGTTTCACACGATTTGCTGATTGATTACGACGCGAGGTAAACTTACAATCGAGATTTGAAGTCCTGATAACCAAAGGATTTCAAATGCTCATACACCCCTTCTTGCTTCCAAATGCCGATGTGCGGCAAGTTGATGCCATTGAAAGTGGTGGTTTTAACCATGGTATAGTGCATCATATCGTCGAAAATAATTTTATCTCCGATTTTTAATTTTGCATCGAACGAATAGTCACCCACAAAATCTCCCGCTAGGCACGTTTGTCCACCAAAACGATACGTTGGCTTATCAGCCATCGGCTCAGTTGCTCCGTGTATTTTAGGCTTATATGGCATCTCTAGTACATCGGGCATGTGCGCCGAAATGCTACAATCAAGAATAGCCACGTCTATGCCTTTTGAATGCACAATATCGAGCACGGTGCTAATCAAATAGCCTGTTTGCCAGGCCACCGCAGAACCGGGTTCTAGAATGATCTCTAAGTGAGGATGGCGGGCTTTAAAGGCCTTTAAAGTACTTATCAAGTGTTCTACGTCGTAATCTTCACGGGTCATTAAATGACCCCCGCCTAAATTGAGCAACTGTACGTGCGGCAAAAAACGACCAAACAGCCGTTCAATGTTGTGTAACGTTTGTTCTAAAGCAAAAGAATCGCTTTCGCACAAGTTGTGGCTGTGTAAAAAACCAATTCCTTTTGGAAGGCTTTCAGGTAAATCCTCTGCCCTAACGCCCAAACGCGAGCCTGGAATACAAGGGTTGTACAAATCAACGGTTACCGTAGAATATTCTGGATTGATGCGCAAACCAGCCTGCGCTTGCGGCTTGCTGCTAAACAGTTTATGTTGAAACTTCTCAAACTGCGCCAAACTGTTGAACGAATAATGATCGGCATAGCCTAACATTTCATCAAATTCATCTTCGCGGTAGGCTGGACTGTAAACATGCGTTTCACCACCAAATTCTTCAAAACCTAAACGAGCTTCATGCAAGGAGCTGCTGGTGCAACCTGGCAAATACTGCCGGATCAAGGGAAACGTATGGTACATCGAAAACCCTTTCATTGCCAAAATGATTTTAATGCCAGCCGCTTGCTGTATGTATCGCAAGCATTGGAGGTTTTTGATAAGTTTTTCCTCATGCATCAAAAAAATGGGTGACGGCATCGAGTCGAAAGGTATTTCCATGCAACAAATTTCCGAAATAGGTTGGATAAAATTTAATTAAAGAATAAAAACGTTTCATTTCATGCATTTTTCTCGTCTAGCGTTTAACTTAGAGGATCTAAAACATGTTCCTATGAAAAACAGTTTACTTTGTTTAGTTGCAATTGCCACTTTCGTATTTAACTCTCAATCTGGCATTAAGGCACAATCGGTTACTATTGGCAACAACCAGTTTCCAACCTCCTTTACTAACAACAATGATTTTGGGCCCATTCGTAATTTGCCAACTACTGCAGCTGCAGGCCGGTGGGCATATATTTATGCCGGTAGTTTGTTCAGCGCAATGCCCACTGGGAGTCAAGTTTCAAGTTTGGCCTTTTTTCGTCGTGGTGCAGGTTTGGTGATGGACTCAGCTTTTAACGCAAATTTAAAGATTTATATCAAAAACAACGTGAACGACACCTTTCCAGCAGGTGCGATTAATTGGGTGGACAGCGCTAATACTGCTTTGAAAGTTTTTGATGGAAGTCCGGCCCAGTATTTAGGTTCAATGGATGGATTTGTCACATTTCCTCTAGACACTTTTTTTACATATACTGGTGCTAACGTTACCGTGTACATTCAATATTCGCAAACCACAAGCGGCTCTGGCATTCCTTTTGGTTACGACAATGCTTCGTCTGTACCTGCGCATTTAAACAATAGCACAAAATATGTTTTAGCCACAGTTGATACTTTTGCGTCGAATTTAACCACCTTAACCAACCAACGTAAACCTACGATTCGCTTTAACTTTCCATCACCCATCAACATTGCCATTGCTGCCAATCGTGGTCAGCAGTTTGGGAATATAGGCGATGTGCTTTTTCCCAGTATTAGCATAGTAAATTCTGGATCACTCACCGCAAATAGCATTTCAGTAACAGCTAGTGGCCCTTCAGGTTATCTTTCATCGCGTCTAGTAGCTTCCTTACTCAAAGATTCTACAGCACTTGTTACTTTTGACTCAGTGGTAATCAACACGATTGGAAATTACCAACTTACCTACGTGGTTTCTGTAGCCAACGACGGCAATAGTTTGGATGATACTTTAAGGTCGCCACTCGTGTTACAAAACCCGAATGCTACGCCACGCATATTTAATAATGGCCCACTGATTACACATCTAGGTGGTGGCTTCAATGGATCTGATTTAAGTCAACTAACGCCACCCCTTTCTACTTTGGGATCTAATGCTAGTTTAAATTTCAAGATTGTTGATGACTTTGTTTTACCTGGAACAGCGAATTATTTATTGGATTCTTTAGGTTTTTGGGGTTATCAAACAGGCTCAGGACAATCGCCTAGCTTTACAAGGCTATACGCCACTATTTGGGAAGGAGACCCAAATAAAGGTGGCACACAAATTTACGGGGATGCATTAGAAGATATTTTGGACAATTTATACTTCTCGAATATTTATCGTGCCTCATCTACTACACCATTAGACTCTAGCCGCCCCCTCATGAAGTTGTTGGGAGTTTACTTTACTCCAGTTCAGCTAGTAGGAGGTACACATTATTTTATAGAATGGAATTTCGAAGGCAACCTTGCATCAGGGCCTTGGCAATCTGCCATAGCCGTTAACGGTTTACAGATCACAGGTAATGCTCAGCAAAAAACCTCTACCGGCTATCAAGCCTTAGATGGCGGTGGTACTGGATTTCAGCAAGGCGCGCCGTTTGAAGTGCATTATCGCTTAAACACTACTTCTGTTGCTGAAGTTAATGTAAATGTAGCTTCTTTTGGCAGGCCCTACCCGAATCCAACCACAGGTAACGCCAACATACGAATGGAACTGAAGGAAGATCAAGCCGTAAGTATAGAAGTTTTTGATATCACAGGTAAAAAATCGCTCGCCGTTTCTGAAATGAATTATGCTGCAGGCAATCATACGTTGCAACTACCTGTAAATGCCTTGCCTTCGGGTATGTATTTGATTAAAATCAAAAGCGGTAACGATGTGGTACATCGCAAGCTACAAATACTCAAATAATAGCTAATGATGCAATACACGGCGCCTCGGTTATCCCGGGGCGCTTCTAGTTTAAGCCACCACGGAAGGTATTAAAGAGGTGGTCTCCTGTTCTTTCGCTTACCAGCCCATAGTTATTCGCAGCAGGTCAAAATCCTGAGCTAATATTTCTTTATTTAAAAGTAGGCAATTGCCTTTTGCATCTTACAAGCCTATGCCGGGTTAATTAAAAGTCATTTTAAGCCCTTAGCCATGAGTACTTCTAAGGATTCTGTATTTATTAAGTACGTTGGTCGATATGCAAGAAAACCAAAAGTGCTTTAACACTTTTATTACTTGAAAAGTAGCAACAACATATATTTCGTAAAAAAATCGTCTCCTAAATGTATACCGGAAAGCGGATGAAATTCGCTGCTTTTTAGCGCAACTGTATTTTACTTACTCAGTCCTTTTTTGCTTCCCCTTATTTGAAGAATAACTGGCAAGTCCGCCAATTTTAAGATATCCAAGCGGCTCCAAAATCACAAATCATTCTTTACGAATGTTCATTTTTTTACTCATTGATACCCTTTCAGTTATCCGCGAATTACCACTGGACAGATTTATGCACCTTAAATGGGCTTGAATAGTAGGATTATTATCATGGCATAATACCCTTTAGAGCTTAAGAACTTGCTACACCGACCATGTGAACAAAGAGTGCTTAAAAGTAAAAAATAAAAAATCCCGGTTTTACCGGGATTCATTTATAAATTATAGTCGCTAAACGCCAATGGCTCATTTACAGCTTCATGCCAAGGCAAGCCGTATTTTGGAAGCATTTCCATAAATGGATCTGGGTTAAATTCTTCCACGTTAAACACGCCCCTGCCCGTCCATTTACCCGTTAACATCATCATTGCGCCAATCATCGCTGGTACCCCAGTGGTATAGGACACTGCTTGTGCTTTGATTTCTTTGTATACCAAAGCATGGTCGCAGTTATTCCAAACGTAATACGTTTTTTCTCGACCGTCTTTAATGCCTTTGATTTGGCAACCGATTGAGGTTTGTCCTGTGTAGCCTGCACCCAAAGAAGATGGCTCTGGCAAAACAGCCTTGAGGAACTCCAGAGGCACAATGTCCCTGCCTTGAAACTTCACAGATTTGATACTGGTCATGCCAATGTTCTCGAGTACCTGCAAATGGTTGATGTAGTTTTGGCTGAAAGTCATCCAAAAACGGGCGCGTTTGATGGTCGGGATATTTTTAACCAACGATTCTAACTCCTCGTGGTACAATAAATATGATTCTTTGTCACCGATTTCCGGATAAGAAATAGGCATATGAACGCTCAAAGGGTCGATTTCAATCCATTCGCCCTGCTGCCAATACTTACCGCGTTGGGTAATTTCTCGAATGTTGATTTCGGGATTAAAATTCGTAGCAAAGGCTTTGCCGTGGTCGCCTGCATTGCAATCAACAATGTCGAGATAATGAATTTCATCGAAATGATGCTTGAGGGCATGGGCTGTAAATACACCAGAGACGCCTGGGTCGAAACCACAGCCTAGCAAAGCCATCAAACCAGCCTCTTTGAAACGGTCGTGATATGCCCATTGCCAGTGGTATTCAAATTTAGCGACGTCCTTGGGCTCGTAATTAGCGGTATCTAGGTAATGAACCTTGGTGCGTAAACAAGCTTCCATGATGGTTAAGTCTTGGTAAGGCAATGCCACGTTGATAACCATGTCTGGACCAAAACTTTCGATCAAAGCCACCAATTCATCAACATGATCTGCATCAACTTGAGCCGTTATAATTCGATTACCGCCTACTTCAGCAGCAATTTTATCGCACTTGGACTTGGTTCTACTGGCAAGCATGATGTCGGTGAAAACATCGCTGGCTTGAGCACATTTGTGGGTAACAACGGCTCCAACGCCACCTGCACCAATGATTAATACTTTTCCCATTTGCTTTTTTTTGCTTCACAAAGTTAGAAAAACTGAGTGCTCGTTGTGAGATTTTATATTAGTTATCGTTTGATTTCTGTTGTTGAGATAGCCAAGCCTGATTAGCTAACCGGTACAGCACCCTGGCCCCTACATTTGCGTCCCAATCGCTTTTTTTGCCCGGAGCTACTTCGCATAAATCGAAGCCTATGATGGTGCGGCCGCTTTTTACTACTGCTTCAATGAGGTACATGGCTTGTTCAAATTCAAGTCCACCAGGCACTGGCGTGCCAGTATTTGGACAAAGTTTTGGGTCAAGACCATCAATATCAAAGCTCACATATACTTTTGGCGGTAGGGTGGCTACAATCCGTTCAACGGTCATAGCCCACTTTTCTCCTTCAAAAGCCGCATTCGCCAAGTCACGATCATAAAATACAGTAATTCTATTGTCTTTCTGTGCCAATTCGGATTCGGCAAAGCAATAGTCGCGGATTCCCACTTGGGTTAACTGACTAATTTGTGGGATTTTGAGTGCATTAAACATGATAGAAGCATGGCTATACGCAAAGCCTTCGTAGGCATCCCGTAAATCCATATGTGCATCGATCTGCAAAATGCCAAACTGCTCGTTTACATCTGCAAGCGCATACAGCAAGCCTAAAGGACTGCTATGATCTCCGCCTAAAATGCCCACAATTTTGCCTTGTTCTAAACGAAAGCGGGCCGAAGCCATCACCCAATCCAGTAAGAAGCCGCATTTTTCATTCACATCCGCCAAAATCTCCAGCATGGCATTTTGCTTTGACTCAGGAGCTCCTTTTTCAAGCCATTGAATGTATTTGCTACTCTGCTTGCGCAGTGATTTTGATCTTTCGAGCCATTTAGTATCAATTTCTTGCATGGCCAAACCTACCTTCCAAGCATCGGGAATGACCGGATCGCACAAATCCATTTGCGGAGATGCTTCTAGTATCGCTTGAGGTCCTTGTGAACATCCATCTGCATAAGAAACAGTTACATCCCAAGGAATGGGAATAATGGCAACAGCTGCCGCTTCTATGTTAAAAGGCAATCCGAATAAGTTACCATTCGCTTGTCCTACCCCATTAGGATCGTAAATCGGCTTAGACATGTTTAAACGTTGAATCGAAACAGCATAATGTCACCGTCTTGAACCAAGTACGACTTGCCTTCGATGCCGACCTTGCCTAATTCACGGCAAGCAGGCCATGAGCCGTATTGTATAAAATCGGCATAATGAATTACTTCTGCCTTTATGAAGCCTTTTTCAAAATCTGTGTGAATGACTCCAGCCGCCTGTGGAGCCAAAGTGCCCTCAGCTATCGTCCAAGCCCGCACTTCCTTTTCACCTGCGGTGAAGTAGGTTTGCAACTCCAAGAGCTTGTATGCGGCGCGAATGAGCTTTTCAACGCCACTTTCGGTTAAGCCGAGGTCTTCCAGAAATAACTGACGGTCTTCAAAACTCTCTAATTCGGCAATGTCCGATTCAATGGCTGCGCAAATCACTAAAACGCCCGCGCCTTCTTCTTCAGCCATCTTGCGAACCTGCTCTACAAAGACATTTTCGGTTTTGAGAGCTGCCTCATCCACATTACAAACGTACATCACAGGCTTTTCTGTCAACAAAAACAAATCTGCGGCATGTTCTCTTTCTTCCGGTTCAACCGGTGCAGTGCGGGCTGAAAGGCCTTTTTCGAGGTGCTGTTTGTAGCGGCTCAAAACGTCAAAAGACAATTTACCTTCTTTATCGCCTGTTTTTGCGGCGCGTTCTGCCTTTTGAAGCTTTTTCTCAACCGACTCCAAGTCTTTGAGCTGCAATTCTATATCGATGATTTCTTTGTCGCGGATAGGATCAACATTACCATGTACGTGCACTACATTGTCGTCGCTAAAACAGCGTAAAACGTGTAAAATGGCGTCTGTTTCGCGGATGTTGCCTAAGAATTTATTGCCTAAGCCTTCGCCTTTACTTGCGCCTTTCACCAAGCCTGCGATGTCAACAATTTCGATAGTGTTTGGCACCAAACGCTCTGGTTTTACCAATTCAGCGAGTTTGTTAAGCCGCGTATCCGGAACGGTGATTACCCCTATATTGGGCTCAATAGTACAAAAAGGAAAATTTGCCGCTTGCGCACGAGCGTTCGACAAACAATTGAACAAGGTTGATTTACCAACGTTCGGCAAACCGACGATGCCACACTTTAAAGCCATGATTTTGATTTAAGCGGCAAATATACGGGCTAATTTTGGGCTTATCTACGACGATTGCGGTCGTCTTCGTGTAAATTGCCGTAAAACAATGGAAAACTCATCTTTCCAAATAAATAATAGGTGCCTGCAGCATACCAAGGCAGTACTTCGACGCCAGCTTCAAAATTGATGTGACGCATGTTGAGCGGAACAGCAGCCCCTACTCCCAAACCCATTGATCCGCGTTTGACGGTGAGAGGTTCAGCTAAAATACGCACAAAACCCGCATAGGGATGCACATATACCATTTTGTAAACAAAGGTCTTGATACCGAAATTCATGATGGTATTGTTGTTCTCCGTGCCATACACATTAAAATTGTAGGCCAAATTGACGAATAATATGCGGTTGATGTTTAAGTCTGCCGAAACCGAAAGGCCCAAACCTTGACTGTTGGCACGATCGCGGTAATTTGCGGCACCTCCATTGATGCCGACATTCAAATAATCAGCCCGACGCATTTGGCCTAAACTATCCGTGGCGTTAAACAAAAAGAAGAGCAGAAAAAAGTATTTGGACATAGTTTAATAATGAATCCTAGGCAAAAATATTATATGCAATCGACAAACCGCTCATTAATTACGAATTCTGGATAGATTTGAACCTTTGGACCGCAATCCACATTTCGTTAATTCATGGATATTTTATACAATTATCTCAAAGGCTATTGGAAGTTGGTGCTTCTAGCGTTGGTTTTAGCTACCATCAACCAAACCTTTTCTTTGCTTGACCCGTGGATTTTCCAAAAAATAATTGATCAATACGTGGTTGCTGATGGGGTGAAAAGGCCAAGCGATGCCAAAGGATTCATTGAAGGTGCGGGATTGCTCATTTTAGCAGCTATGGGCGTTGCCATGATAAGTAGGATCGCAAAAAACTTTCAAGATTATTATGTTAACGTAATCACCCAGCGTTTGGGGGCACAAATTTACACCGATGGACTCACCCATTCGTTGGATTTGCCTTATCAAGATTTTGAAGACCAGAGGTCAGGCGAAACCCTAGGAATTCTCCAAAAAGTACGCAGCGATGTTGAAAAGCTCGTTTCCGCAATTGTGAACATCCTCTTTACCTCTCTTGTTGGGGTAATTTTTGTGATGGTGTATGCCTACAATGTATACTGGGCCATCGCGCCAGTATATTTCGCTGCAATTCCTATACTTGGCGTTCTAAGTTCAGTTTTGAGTAAGCGGATCAAACGCATTCAAAAGCGTATTGTGGGCGAAACTACCGCTTTAGCAGGCAGCACTACTGAATCGTTGCGCAATATTGAACTCGTAAAAAGCTTGGGTTTAGCTAGTCAGGAAACCAAACGCTTGAATAACATCACAGGCAAAATCCTCGATTTGGAGCTTAAAAAGGTCAAGTACATCCGCAGTCTCAGCTTCATTCAAGGCACTTTTGTGAATTTAATGCGCAATGGTATTTTGATGATGATGCTGTACCTCATCTTCAGCGATAAAATCACGGTGGGACAATTTTTCAGCTTATTTATCTACAGCTTCTTCATTTTTGGTCCTTTGCAAGAGTTGGGCAATATCATTAACATTTATCGTGAGGCAGAGGTCTCACTTAATAATTTTAAAACTATTCTCAGTCGCCCAAAGGAAGAAAAGCCGGCATCTCCGCAAAAGATAGGTGCTATGAAGAAGCTTTCTTTCGAAAAAGTTAGCTTCAAGCACCGCTCAGCTCGCTTAGCGGCTCTGGAAGAAGTGAGTTTTGAAGTAAAAATGGGTGAAACCATTGCCTTTGTTGGTCCATCTGGCTCTGGTAAAACCACGCTGGTGAAGCTGCTGGTGGGACTTTATCCCCCACAGCAGGGCGAAGTGCGTTACAACAATATATCCAGCTCCAATATTGATTTAGATGAGCTGCGAGCGGGTATAGGCTTTGTAACCCAAGACACCCAGTTATTTGCAGGTAGTATTCGTGAAAACCTGCTTTTTGCCGCTCCTGACGCGACCGACGAGGCTTGTTTGGATGCCTTAAACAGGGCCGCTTGTTACAATTTGATGGCTCGTGCCGATCAAGGTCTTGACTCCGTAATTGGTGAAGGAGGCGTAAAAGTCTCAGGTGGGGAAAAACAGCGTTTGAGCATTGCCAGAGCACTTTTAAGAAAGCCGAAGCTTTTGGTTTTTGACGAGGCTACTTCTGCCCTCGACTCAATCACCGAAGAAGAAATAAGCAAAACGGTACGGGAATTATCGGTGCAAGAAGACCACATTACTGTGCTCATTGCCCACCGGTTGAGCACCATCATGCATGCCGATCGCATTTATGTGCTCGAAAAGGGCCGTGTGGTTGAAATGGGCAAGCATGCAGACCTGATTGAACTCAAGGGGCTGTATTACGCCATGTGGCGCCAGCAAATTGGTGAAAGAAAAATGGACGAGATTATGGGTTAAAACAAGCCCGTAATCTGTCCTTGGTCGTCGATGTCAATGCCTTCAGCGGCTGGGGTGTTTGGTAAGCCAGGCATGCGCATGATTTCGCCAGCAATTGGAATCACAAATCCCGCCCCTGCGGCAATTTCTATTTCACGAATGGTGATTTCGAAATCGGTTGCCGTACCAATAATTTTGGCATTATCGGTAAAGGAATATTGGGTTTTGGCGATACAAATGGGTAAATGACCCAACCCTAACTTCTCAATCAGTTTCAAATCTTGCAAAGCTTTGCTGGTGTAATTTACTGCTCTAGCGCGGTAAATTTGGGTGGCAATGCTGCTGATTTTGTCGACCATACGGTCACCATCGGCATATAGCAATTTATGTTTTTGGGGATGGCGAGCATCGGCAGCATCGGCTACTAGCGTGGCCAGTTCGGTAGCCCCCAACCCGCCTTGTGCCCATACTTCTGCCACCGCAGCTTTGATTCCCGCTTTTTGGCACCACCCCTGCAAGGCTGATAACTCTGCAGCTGTATCGCTCGGAAAACGGTTGATGGCGATGATCGGCGATATCCCAAATTTGAGTGCATTTTCTGCATGACGTTGGAGGTTTGTAAATCCTTTTTCCATAGCTGGTATATCTTCAGCGGTAAGCTCTTTCAAGGGCTTCCCTCCATGGTACTTTAGCGCTCTTACGGTACTTACAAGCACGATGGCACTGGGCGAGAGACCAGCATAGCGACATTTGAGATCTAAAAACTTCTCACCACCCAAGTCAAAGGCAAAGCCAGCTTCTGTAACCACATAATCGGCCATGCTCATGGCCATTTTAGTGGCTAAAACGGTGTTGGTACCTTGAGCGATGTTGGCAAATGGACCTCCGTGAAGCAAAACAGGATTGCCTTCTAAAGTCTGCACCAAATTCGGTTGAATGGCTTCTTTGAGCAAGGTAGCCATGGCTCCCTCGGCTTTGATGTCACGGGCAAAAAGCGGGTTACCTTCAAAGTCGTTGCCAATGTAAATGTTACCCAAACGTTTCTTAAGGTCTGAAATACTGCTGGCAAAGCACAAAATGGCCATAACCTCCGAGGCTGCGGTAATGTCAAAGCCAGTTTCACGCAAAAATCCATTGGTTTTGCCCCCCATGCCGACCACAATTTGCCGCAGAGCCCGGTCGTTCATATCCATAACTCGTTTCCAACGTACGGTCCTAGGGTCAATGTGTACATGCGGGTTTTTGGCTTGAATGGCATTGTCGATTAAAGCTGCCAACAGGTTGTGCGCCTTTTCAATGGCAGCAAAGTCTCCTGTGAAGTGCAAATTGATCTCTTCCATGGGCTGCACCTGTGCGTGGCCCCCGCCTGTTGCTCCCCCTTTCATGCCAAAAACCGGTCCCAAGCTTGGTTCGCGCAAGGCAGCCATGGCTTGTTTACCTATTTTATTAAGGGCATCGGTTAAACCAATGCTGATGGTAGTTTTACCCTCGCCCGCTGGCGTTGGTGTTGTAGCGGAGACCAAAATCAGTTTGGCGGTTTGTAGTTTATCTTCTCGAATAAGAGAAAGTGGCAACTTGGCTTTGAAACGACCGTATGGAATGAGTTCTGAAGGATTAATCCCAGCTTTGGTTGCAATTTCTTGTATGGGTTTTGGCGGGAATTTCCGCGCAATTTCGAGGTCGGTTGCCATAAATTTTTATTTCTGCCCTGAAATTAGGATGAAAACATCTAGTTTTAAGAAAAAAATTGACATGGGGCAAAAAAACATTGCCGTGCTATTAGCAGGTAGCGGCGTTTACGATGGATCTGAAATTCATGAGGCAGTTTTAACACTTTTGGCGTTAGATGAAGCTGGTGCGAGCTACCAATGCGTGGCGCCCGATAAGTTGCAATACCATGTGGTGAATCATTTGACCGGTGAGCCCACGTTGGAAAGCAGAAATGTACTGCTGGAATCGGCCAGAATTGCTCGGGGTAAAATCAAAGCCTTAGAAACCGTAAAAGCTGCTGATTTTGATGCTTTAATCATTCCTGGAGGCTTTGGTGCAGCTAAGAACTTGAATGAATGGGCAATCAAAGGTCCTGAAGGTGCCATTGACCCAGCTGTGAAAGCCTTTATTCTCGACTTTTTACATTTTAATAAGCCCATTGGAGCCATGTGTATGGGACCGACCGTGCTTGCCAAAGCGCTGGAAGGTAGTAATTACCATCCCCAATTAACGGTAGGTAGCACAGCAGCCCCATCTCCCTACGATATTGCAGCGATTTGTGCTGGTATGGAACTATTGGGCAGTAAAGCCGTGATGCGGACCGTGCAACAAATTGAAATAGATGCTGCCCATAAAATTGTAACCGCCCCTTGTTACATGATGGAAGCCAGCATCAGCGATATCCGAAACAATACAAAACAACTAGTAGCGGCTTTACTTCAATTGTAAAATTTAACCTTCATTTCACATTGGAAGCCGAACTTTAGGGCATGAAATCGAACGCCATTTCAAAAAAAATGAACGCTATGCTCACTGGTAATCTCAGTGCGCATACTTGGGCTGTTTCAGTAAGTTTTGGCATGGTCGCGGGCCTCTTTCCTATTATAGGGCCTGTGAGCTTGCTGAGTTTGCTGATAATTTGGTTGTTTCGTCTGCATTTACCCTTGGTTATGCTGCTGGTTTACGGGCTTTATCCCCTTCAAATCGCATTAATGGTGCCCTTTGGGATTTTAGGACAGGCTATTTTACCCCCTGCTGAGGTATCCAACGCAAGTGTTTCAGACGGTTTTTCTTGGCTTTTTAAATTGGGAGACTGGGCTTTTGCCGCTTTATTGGGCTGGTTACTAGTGGTATTGCCTTTGGCTTTGCTTTGCTATCGATTGGCATTCCGCTATGCGCGAAAAAAAGAAAAACAAACTATAGCTGCGGCTCAGACCGTTTAAATCAATTAAAATCAACTTTGCTGCCCCACAAAATAGCTGGCTGGCATTCGTAAATGGCGCAAAAAATCCTTAAAATTGTCGATCTAATTTATTGATAATGCAAAAGATTAAAGTTGCCAATCCGGTAGTAGAACTTGACGGAGATGAAATGACCAGAATCATTTGGGCCTACATCAAGGACAAATTGATTTTACCTTATTTGGATTTGGATATTAAGTATTATGATTTGGGCATCAAATACCGCGATGCTACTAACGACCAAGTAACCATTGATGCAGCAGAAGCCATCAAAAAGTATAACGTGGGCATTAAATGCGCCACCATCACCCCTGATGAAGCTCGCGTGGAAGAGTTTGGCTTGAAACAAATGTGGAAGTCGCCTAACGGCACCATTCGTAACATCCTCGATGGAACGGTTTTCCGTGAACCCATTGTGATACATAACATTCCGCGCTTGGTACCTAACTGGACCGCTCCTATTTGCATTGGCCGCCATGCTTTTGGCGATCAGTACCGTGCTACAGACTTTGTAACCAAGGGAAAAGGCAAGTTAACTGTTAAGTTTGAAGGCGAAGATGGCACCGTACAAGAGTTTGAAGTTTACAATTTTAAAGGTGATGGCGTGGCTTTGGCCATGTACAATACTGATGAATCAATCAAAGGCTTTGCCCATGCTTGTTTTAACCAATCACTTAGCAAAAAATGGCCTTTGTATTTGTCCACCAAAAACACCATCCTTAAAAAATACGATGGTCGTTTTAAGGATATCTTCGAAGAGATTTACCAGGCAGACTACAAAGCCGCATTTGAATCAGAAGGCATCGTTTACGAGCACCGTTTGATCGACGACATGGTAGCTTCTGCCCTCAAGTGGAATGGTAATTTCGTCTGGGCATGCAAAAACTACGACGGTGATGTACAGTCTGATACCGTGGCGCAAGGCTTTGGCTCCTTAGGATTGATGACTTCAGTGTTAATTACGCCGGATGGGAAAACCATGGAAGCGGAAGCTGCACATGGCACGGTAACCCGTCACTACCGCAACTACCAGCAAGGCAAGGCTACTTCTACCAATCCAATTGCGAGTATTTTTGCCTGGACCAGAGGTTTAGAGTTCAGGGGCAAATTAGATGGAAATCAAGCCCTTATCGATTTTTGTCACAAGCTCGAAGCGGTGTGTATTGAAACTGTTGAGGCTGGATTCATGACCAAAGATTTGGCCGTTTGTATACACGGAAACAAAGCGAACCACGGTGAACACTACCTCAATACTGAAGAGTTTTTAGAAAAGTTAAATAGCAATTTGATTACTCTGTTAAGCTAATCAAGAAGCCAAGCTACAAAAATGAAAGCCCCTCTACCAAACAATAGAGGGGCTTCTTTATTTAAATAGTTCGACTTAGGCCTTCAACCAAGCAGGTTGCGCTTTTACAACATAAGCATATGCACTAAATAGCGCTGCACTGTAAATTAGGTCACTAGCAAGGGTATATTGTAAGAAAGGTAATCCGGCTATGTAGGATGTCATCAGGCCAGCCATATCTAAACTATACATGCCACTACCCTTCCACACCATAAAGTTGGTTACTAAAAAGAAAATGAGTGAACTCAAAATGGCCCTGCCGCCCACACTTGGAATACTCACCGACTTGATGCTGCTTCCGAACATGCCAAAAAGCAAATAACAGGCATAAATACTCAGCGTGCCGCCATTTACAAAATAGCCCAGGCTGTAATAACTGTAAATAATGGCATTTACGAGCAAGTCACTGAACATGGCGGCCAACAAAATAGTAAGCATGGCCCATTTGCGATTGCCCAATTGCGCACCGGCGAACAAGGCAATGGCGGCCATGGGACCAAAATTCACAGGGTGAGGTAACAAACGCGTGACGGCTGCTACCAAAATCAAAGCAGTGATGAGTATGTTCTTGTTGATTTTCATAAACGATTCTAAGATTTGGCAAAAATAAGGAATTAAACTTTAGCGAGCGCTTTATCTGTATGTGCTTCGGTACGCATTTTTTCAGAAAGTTCTTTTCCGAGGTAGCGATCAATCAACATGTGCGCGGCATAAATGAGGGGAGTGAGCACGATGGCAGCCGTAAATTTGTACATATAATTTACAATACCAATGCCTAGCACTAATTTTAAAGACCAGTCAGCACCAATGTAAAATGCTATGAAAAGCACAACAAAACTGTCGATAAACTGCGAAACCAAAGTCGAGCCCGTGGCTCTTGCCCAAATATAGCGTTCACCTGTGATCAATTTAACTTTGTGAAAGACGAATACATCTACCAACTGACCGACCAAAAAAGCAGTGAGTGAGCCTGCTATAATCCACAAACCTTGTCCAAAAATCACTTTATAGGCCTGCTGAAGGTCTACTATGCCCTTTTCACTTTGCGAGCCTGGCCAAAAATCTGCTGGAGTCAGCTGAATGGCTAAATACACCATGGCAAAAGAGTAGATAATAAGTCCTATCGTGAAAAAAGAAAAAATCCGTACCCCGCGCATGCCAAAATATTCGTTGATGATGTCGGTCATAATAAAAACCACCGGCCATAGCAATACGCCAGCCGTGAGGTTAAATCCTAGGTCTTCAAAGCCAAATATATTCATCTTAAAAGATTCATAACCCAGACTTTTTTCTAAAGAAAAAATTTTGACACCAATAAATTCTGCCAAGAGTGCATTGGCGATGAAAAAGCCTCCCAAAAACAAAAAGAGGTAAACCTTTCTGGGGTGCCAGTGTTGCATATTCTTTAAAAGGCTCATATAAAAATCCGTTCTTTGGATGTAAAAATGTAAAACCAATAAGGAGTACCAAAGTTTCATGGAAAATTTTTCAGCATATAATCCTACTCGGATACAATTTGGCCGCGATTGTACCAAATCTATTGGCACTGATGCAGTTCCCCTAGGCAAAAAAGCCCTCCTCCTCATTGGCAAAGGCTCTGTGAAGAAGCATGGCATTTTAGCAGAAGTTACTTCGCATTTAACGGCTGCAGGTATCGTTTTTGAGGTATTTGAAGGGATTAAATCCAACCCCGAATATCAAGTCGCGGATGCTGCTGTGGCGCATGCGAAGCGGTTTGGCGCCGAAATGATCATTGCTGTAGGCGGTGGTTCGGTGATTGATACTGCCAAAGCCGTTTGTGCAGGTTTTTACAGCGATCATTCGGTTTGGGAGTTTTATAGCGGCAAGGGCATCAAACCAACGGCTGCCTTGCCCCTTTTAGTGGTTCTTACCCTTGCCGCAACTGGCACAGAGATGAATCGCTTTACGGTGCTGCAAGACACGGCCAACAAGCACAAACGCGGTTGGGGCAACGAATTGCTGTATCCTTACATCAGTTATCTCGACCCTGTTTATACCTTTAGCGTTCCCACTGGTTATACAGCCTACGGCATCGCCGATTTAATGGCGCACACCTTTGAATTGTATTTTGGAGTAGATGAGGCGCCTTTATCGGATCATTTGGCCACTGATATCATCAAACTTGCGATGGAATTTGGGCCGAAGGCTATTGCACATCCTGATCACTACGATGCGCGCGCGAATCTTTTATGGTTGTCGACAGTAGCGCTCAATGGCACCCTAAATGCTGGCAAACGAAATGGCGATTTTGGCGTCCATGCTTACGAGCACGTTTTGAGCGTGCTGTTTGACATTCCGCATGGAGCTGGGCTATCAATCATATACCCAGCTTGGATGAAGCACTTTTACAGCCAGATTGAAGCTAAAATGGACTTTTTGGCAGCAAGAACTTTGGGGCCAGGTAATACTGGCAAAGACTTCATTACAGCATTAGAGTCTTTTTACGACCAAATCGGAACGCCGAAAAGACTTTCAGACTGGAAAATCGGAAGCGATCAGCATGCGCTTATTGTACAAACACTATTAGAAAATAAAGTGCGCGGTAGCTACTTCGACATGCAAAAAACAGATTATGAAGCCATTTTAAAGCTAATGGCTTGATGCATCAATAAGCTACGAGAGAATAAAAAACCGTCTTTTTTATTCATAAAAAAGCCACTTTTTTATGTTAATTGTCAATGGTACCGACTAAACAAGCCTGTGGCCATCCATTGTGCTTCGTGCAATTTGTCGATGTTCAAATTCACTTGTATTTTCTTCTTTCGGCTAAAAGCAATTAGATTTTCAGTGGCCATGTTCCCTACCATATCGTCATTGGCCAAAGGGCAGCCACCAAAACCTAACAAGGCACCGTCAAAACGACGGCAACCACTTTCATAGGCGGCGGCAATTTTTTCATCTCGCGTGTCGGGATGCGAATGCAAGTGCACGCCAAAAGTCACTTTTGGGTACAAAGGCGTAATGTGACTATACAGCGCATTGATGTTTTCAGGCGTACTTATTCCTATGGTATCACTTAACGACATGATCCGTACATCAATGCTAGCCAATTTATCCACCCAATGGGCTACAATTTCAGGACTGTAGGCTTCCCCGTAAGGATTGCCAAAACCCATGGACAAGTAAAGCACCATTTCTTTGCCCGTTCTTAGGCACAGCTCCTGCATGTGTTGTACTTGTTCAAATGATTTTGAGATACTGCTGTTGGTATTGCGTTGTTGAAAAGTTTCGCTTACCGAAAACGGAAAGCCTAGATATTTGATTTGTTCATAAGGTGCGGCTTCCTCTGCCCCTCTTAAATTCGCTACGATGGCCAGCAATTTTGTTTGACTGCCCATGAAGACCAGTTTTTCTAGCACTTCTTTGGTATCTTTTAATTGCGGAATGGCTTGGGGAGATACAAAACTACCGAAGTCCAGCACATCAAAACCCACTTCCAAGAGCAAATTGAGGTATTCTACCTTTAGTGCGGTGGGTATAAACTCGTGGATGCCTTGCATTGCATCACGTGGACATTCTATCAGTTGAAGGGCGTAATCAGTCGGCTGCATCTCTTATATTCGTTCTAAAAGCGTTTGTTTTGCGGGTTTATCTTTGAGATTGGCTCGATTCGTCGTAATTTTCAGCGTTTTTTCAAAACACCGCCATTAAGCGTACATCGATGATCCATTCAGAGCACAAAGAAAACACATCCGAAGGATTTGAAGCAGACAAAAAAGCTACAAATTCTTACGAAGACTCTCCAGAAGCTAACAAAGTTGAGAAAGAGGAAATTCCATCTACAGCGGATACGCCTGTAGCAGCAGAAAAACCAGCCAAAAAGCGCGCAACCAAAAAGGAAACCGCATCAGCTAAAAATGTTGCACCCGTCGTTTCAGAAGCCGAAGCGGTAGTTCCAGAAACGACCCCAGAAGTAGTTCAATCCCCTGTTATACTAGAAAAACCAGTAGAGGAAATAGCAGCCGCGAGTCTTTCGGAAGTGGAAGAAAGTGAAGAAACCGAAGAAGAACAGGAAGAAGAGCAGCATGACGAAGAGGCATATGCCAATTTATCGCTAGAAAAGCTCATTAGTCTCTTCGTTGAAACTTCAAAAGAAGAAAACCTGTCCAACATTCGCACTAAGATGAATGTGTTGCGTGGTATGATCGAACACCACTTTGAGCGAGAGCGTGCCGAAAAGCTAGCTGCTTTTGTGGCAGATGACAATAAGGAAGAAGATTTTGCACCAACTCCAAATCCTTTGCATTTGCTGTTTTTGGAGACTTTGTCGAAATACGGTCACCGGCGCACCAAAGAAAAAGAAACACGTGAACAGTCGTTGCTTACCAATTTCCGTGCGAAGGAAGGTATGTTAGAGCAGCTGCACCAGCTTATTGAGGACGAAGAGACAAAAGGTATTACTGATATCGACAAACTGCGCAGCATTCAGCAGCTTTGGAAAGAAACGGGAGCGGTCCCACCTTCCCATCGCAATGAACAGTGGCAGAAATACCATTTTTTAATTGATAAGTTCTACGACAATTTGCGCATCAACCGCGAATTGAAAGAATTGGATTTACAAAAGAATTTAGAGGGTAAGGTAGAACTTTGTGAAAAAGCGGAAGAGCTTTTGCTTGAAGTATCCATTAAAAAGGCCATCGAAACGCTGAATGTATTGCACGAGCAATGGAAACAGATTGGGCCAGTACCACGCGAGCAAAAAGATTCAATTTGGGAGCGCTTTAAAGCCGCCTCTGATAAGGTATACGACAAGCGCAAGAGCTATTTCCAAACGCTCGATACCGAGCGTGAGGGAAATTTCTTAAAGAAAACGGCCCTCTGCGAAAAGGTAGAAATCATTCTGGAAACCCCAGCCAAAGAACACCAAGGTTGGCAGAAATTGAGCGAGCAAGTGGAAGCCCTTCAAGCCGAGTGGAAAACCATTGGTTTTGCACCAAAAGCTACAAATTCAGTTGTTTGGAGACGTTTTAAGCAGGCTTGTGATCAGTTCTTCACCTCCAAAAATCTGTTTTATCGCACGATTCGTCAGGAGCAAATTGAAAACTTGCAAGCCAAAGAAGCACTTTGCGTTCAGGCAGAGTCACTGATGGAGAGTGAAGATTGGAAAGGGACCACCGAAACAATCATCCGCTTGCAAAAGGAATGGAAAAAGATTGGTGCCGTGAACCGCAAAGCCAGCGACAAAGTGTGGCAGCGTTTCCGAAAGGCATGCGATCAATTTTTTGAGCGCAAAAACCAGCATTTCGGGGGACAAGATGCACGTCACGATGAAAATCTGAAGCTCAAAATAGCTTTGATTGAAAAAATAGAAGCCTTTACGGGAACTGGCAGCCAAAAAACGGATTTAGATGCCCTCAAAGACTTCCAGCGTGAATGGTTGGAGATTGGCTTTATTCCGTTGAAGGACAAAAAAGACATCAACGACCGCTATCGCGATGCCTTGAATAGGCATTTTGACGAGCTGAAAATTTCAGTGCAGGAAAAAACCAAGCTCAATTTCCAACAGAAAATAGAAACGATTAAGTCTGGTAAAGACGGCGACCGCGGCTTACGCAAAGAGCAGTTTCAAATTCAAACCCGCATCAGCCACTTGAACAACGACATACTATTGTGGCAAAATAATATGGAATTCTTTGCGAAATCGAAGAATGCAGATATGTTGCGTAAAGAAATCGAACAAAAAATAGAGCGGGCGCTCAATGAAATGGCTCAGTTAAAAGAAAAACTGCTGCTGCTTCGCGATGTATGAACCCAACAATTATTTTTGACGGACATTGCCGTTTGTGTCATTGGTCGGTGCAGTTTTTAATCCGGCATGATCACAAACGGCTTTTTCGTTTTGCTACCTTAGACAGTGCTTTTGTGCGAGGTCTCGATGCTCAGCATTTGTCTGCTCAAGGCGATTCCGTGCTTCTTTGGAACAAAAACAAGCTTTACGAACGCTCTACTGCAATAATTCATATGCTGCGTTTGTTGGGTGGCTTTTGGCGATTAAACGCCATCTGGCTGGTAATACCTGCCTTTATACGAAACTGGCTGTATGATTTAGTGGCCAGTAATCGCTATCGCGTTTTCGGGAAATTCGATAGCTGCCCGCTTCCCAGCCAAGAGCAACAAGATCGTTTTTTACTTTAAGCCTCGTTGTCGTAATAAATCTTGTAGAATTTACGCCCATCAGGATCGGTACCTTGCTCAATTAACTCTCTGTTGCCGTGTATGTAGATGTGGAAATTCTTATCTAGTTTAAGCACGCTTTTAAAAATACGCTGTTGTTTTTTAACTGCAATGGCTGAAATATCAAACTGATCGGCCAATTCCCAATCGGTT
>Ga0209284_10002739_pt1 | contig 23310 bp, 20 predicted proteins | sample FRY03_FD_187211 | JGI IMG/M metagenome (GOLD analysis project Ga0209284, IMG submission 187211) | Freshwater microbial communities from Lake Fryxell liftoff mats and glacier meltwater in Antarctica - FRY-03 (SPAdes) (version 2) | ecosystem: Environmental > Aquatic > Freshwater > Ice > Glacier...
TTTTTAAATTTGCTACAACGGTTAGTATATGAAAAGTAGGCGATTGCGAAGCACAAAACTTTCAGTTAAGCACGAACTTTGATATGAGCTAAAAGCCTTTCGTTTATTACTATTTCGCCTATTTTTCATATACATTGTTATGCCCTTTGTTTCTTTTATTTTTTGACATCAGGTTGTCAATTTCATTTACAGCTTTTTCAAACCGTTGATTCCAATTTCCACTAATTTCCACAAAGTCAATATTATATTGTTCTAATATTTCTCTGTGTGAAATATCTAATGAATTTCTATCAGCTTCGTTTAACCTTGTTCCGTCTTGAACATACTTCACGTCATTATTGAGGTAAATATACAAATCTCCTTTGTTTGAATTATATATATCGTCATTTACATTTAGTTCTTTTGCGAATGTAAATTTGGAATAGGACTTTGTAATGTGAATATCTGTATCAATTATGATAAGCGGATTTTTACCCAAAACAGCATTATTAATTCGTTTGGAGTGTGCGTAAGCTATAAGGTGTAGAGTTTCAAATTGAAATGAATTTGAGTTTTCAACCAATTCTCTACCTACTTCTGCAACAATGCTACAATTGTAATATTTTGCTAGTTTTTCGGATAATACAGTTTTCCCTGCACTTTCTGTTCCTAAGATGATAATTTTGATTGCAAAATAAGGTTTAACGCTATCGGGTAAAAAATTCCAGTTCTTAAATAAATCTTGGCGAATACTGGTTGCTGAAACAGGATTTATTCGCCTTTTATTGTCAAAAGAAATATGTTTTATATCCATAAAATCGGCTATATAGTTGCCATATTTTTCTGAAGTGATAACCAAATCATAATCTGGTAATATATTTTTAAATGTCTCAGACCAAATTTTTGAAACTTCTGAAGAGGATATGGAAGTATTTGGTAAGTCATTTTCTAGGTAATTAAACACTCTTACTTCAATATTTCGAGCTTCTTTAAAAGTAGATTCAATCCAATTTTTTCTAATTGTATTTGTGATTTTTTCTTTGTCGCTACAACAGATAAGTACAGTTAGAAAATCACATTTCGTTAATGCAAAACGAATCATTGCTTCGTGTCCTTTATGAAACGGCAAAAACTTCCCAAAAACAAATGCTTTAATCATTGTTCAGTTGTTTTTTCCAGTTCAATAAACCATAAATTACCAATCCAAGAAATATAATATATTCCAAGCCTAAAAAGACTATTCCTTTTTTGAAGAATAAAAACACACAAATTACATCAACTATAATCCATAAATACCAAGTTTCTAATTTCTTTTTTGCAAGTAATATAGTTGCAATAATACTTAGAACCATTACCAAAGAGTCGATATAAGGGTAGGTAGCTTCTATTTCAAAGTATTGTGGTAAATACCTGTGAATATTACTAAGTAGGTAACCTGCAATTAGTGTCCCTATAATTATTATGCTAGCAATCCAAGTTTTTGTTCTTAAATTGATTGTAGTTATACTATTTTTATTAGGTGTCTTTTTCCAATTGTACCAGCCGAAAAGCGTAACTACAAAAAAGTAGATTTGCAGAAACATATCAGCATATAATTGTACTTGGAAAAATAAAATGAACAGAAATAATTCATTTATAATTCCAGTTGCCCAAGTAAGAATATTTGTTCTTGTAGCAAGGTAAACAGAAACTAAACCGAATAAGGTGGCTATTAATTCAACATAACTAATAGGATAGTTTAGAATTTCAAAAGCAACATTATTTATATCAAAAATTTGCATTAAAAACGATATTGAATTGAAGTGTATAAATTAATAGGAGCTTGCACAAAATACTTATTGCTTCCGTCAAAATCAACATAACCTTGGTTAAAGTATTTTGTATTGGTAATGTTATTTAAAAACAATGAAAACTGAAAACCTTTGTTTGTATAACTCACACGACTATTCAATAAGAAATAAGATTTTACAGATTCAGTATTAGCAAAGTCTATAAATGAACTATGTTGATACCTTCCCGATAATGCAATCGTAAAATTGTTTTTCTCAAAAATAACTTCTTGATTTATAATAATTGGCGGAGTCAATATTGGACTAAAACTTTCAGATTGTTCTTTTATCCTACTATAGTTGAAAGAGGAATTATTGACAATAGAAAAATAAGTATTGATTTTGTATGAAATAGTTGTTTCAATACCTGTTCTAATACTTTGTTCGACATTATTGGTAAGTGCCAATCCATTTGGTCCAAATTTTCCATCCAATACAATTTCATTTTTGAAATCCATATAGTAAATATTCAGATTTAAATTCAACTTCCTTTTTTGATATCTAATTCCCAATTCGTGATTAAGCACATATTCGGCTTTTGTATTTGATAAAATAGGATTGCCAAAACTATCTGCTAATAAATCATCATTTCCGCCAAACATATCATTTCTCGTTGGTTCTCTACCTGTACTACCTATACTATAATAAAAAACTGAATTACGATTGGGAGAGGCACTTAAACCTGCTTTTGGATTGAGAAAATTCCAATTTAATTTTTGTAAAGATACGTCCCCAGTATAATCAAAATCTACATAGCGATATTGGATGTCTGCAAAAATGCTTAGCCACTTAATGGAGTAGTCGGCTTTAGTAAAAACACTTACTTCATTTTTGAAGCCAGTGTTTTGATATAATTCGCCTAAGCTTTTTTCACTTCCAGTGTGTTTTCGGTTGTAAATATTACCGTGAACTCCAGTTTTTAAATTAAATTTCTTTTTTGAAAAAGAATAATTACTGTAAAAACCAACAAGGTTAGATTGAAATGCATAATTATATAATTCTTCGGTAGAAGCTAATCCTAAAAAATTATTGAAGTCAAAATCATAATTCCCTTTTAAGAACGTATAGTAAACACTAGATTGGAGGAAGGAAGATTGATTAATCTGCCAATTGTTTTGAAGTTGGACTAGGCTTTGAAAGAATCTGTCTTTTTCTTGCTTAGAATTCGCATTACTTCTTTTATCTATATCTATTAATGAATCAGCAACACCAAGCCAAGCCATTTCATTTTTTTGTTGACCAGCCAATACATTTAATTTCCAAGTAGACTTATCATAAAATAAACCACTACTTACAAAAACGGATTGCGAATTATTAGAAGAATGATATTTATAACCGTCAGAATATACTTGTGAAGCTCTTACATAAACTGCTTTTTTATTTTTAATTCCACTATTATATTCTCCAAAAGCACGTAAACTATTGAATGAACCATAGCTAAATCCAAAAGTTGTCTTGGTAGAATCTCTGAGGTTAGGAGAGAATAGTTGAACACTTCCTGCATAACTTGCCGCTCCATTTTTTGAGGTTCCAACTCCTCTTTGAATTTGAATTCGGCTAACTGAATTTAGTATGTCTGGATAATTTGAAAAATAAGCCCCTTGGTCTTCAGGTTCGTTTAATGGAACTCCGTCTAGTGTTAAATTTATTCTTGTTTGGTCAATCCCTCTTAATCTAAAATAAGCGTATCCTTGAGAGTTTCCTCCGTCCGAATAATTGGTAATAGAAGGAGTTTCTGATAAGATGAATGAAGGCTCTTGTCCAGTTGATTTTGCCTTTAATTCTTTGAGGTTAATGTTTTGATAAGTGATAGGAGTAGACTTATCTGCTTGGTAAATCATTATTACTTCGTCAAGTTGTTTAATTGTGTCAAGTTTTAAAGTGTCTTGAGCAGATAGTGTTATACTTGATAGAATTGTTAAAATAATTATAATAAAACGTTTTGTCATTTTTTAAATATGTCTTTTTTTTAACTCAAAGTAGGTGTTTATTTTGAGTTCGATTTTTACATTGGGCATAACATTAGTATAAACGCAAGTATACGAATTTTGTAGCGTTTATATGCCCTATAAGAGGGATAAACGCCACTAACGTTCGTTAGCTGTTTTTATTGCTTCAATTGCTGTTTAAGCTTTCACACTTTACCTTTCTACTTTTACCCCTTAGCATATGAACGCTTTTACTCTTTCACACTTCCCACTATCCACCATTCCACTCCCCTTACTATATTTGCCCTATGTCTTCCAGACTTCATATATACAATACACTAAGTAAGCAAATCGAACAGTTCTAAAATAAAAGCACTATCTTATTAGTTAGAAATAGAGATGTTAACTAAAACAAAAGTAAAAGAGCATTTAAAAGACTTTCCTGAGGAGTTTTCATTAGATCAATTGGTTGAGAAGCTGATTTTCATAGAAAAATTGGAAGAACGGATAAAAGAGTCTGAAGATGGAAAAACAATGACTGAGGAAGATGCTAAGATTGGGTTTTAAAACTCTTCACTATATTTGTGAAACAATGAAAGATAGAATAACCATAGACTCAGAGATATGTCACGGAAAACCTTGCATACGTGGCATGCGTTGGCCGGTAGAGGTTATTCTTGACATGTTGGGCTCAGGAATGTCTACAGATGAAATTATAGAAGATCATCCTGAATTAGAGAAAGAGGACATTCTAGCGTGTTTAAATTTTGCTAAGCTCTACGTCTCTGGCAACAATCTTCAAGATGTTGCATAGTGAATATTTTATGTGACGTCCATATTTCTTTTAAGGTTTTTAATTTTTTAAGAGACCAAGGGCTGAATGTGAAACATGTAAATGAACTCCCAGATAAATGGAACACAAAAGACGCAGTCATTTCTCGATTTTGTGACGAGAACGACTTTGTCATTTTAACCAAAGATAAGGACTTCAAAGACAGCTTTTTACTTAAAAGAAAACCGAAGAAAGTCTTAAAAGTTAATTTAGGGAACATTTCTAATGAGCAGCTAATACAGATTCTGTCTGACAATATAATTGGACTACAAAAAATAGGTACAAAGCCTTCGTTTCTATGTGAGATAAGTAAGAGTGGGATTTTATTTCAAGAGTAATCCAAGATATAGTTTTCTCTTTAACAACGTTTCTTCTCTCTCTTTTTAACTCATTTACTCTTTCACACTTCCCGCCATCCACCATTCCGCTCCCCTTACTATATTTGCCCTATGTCTTCTAGACTTCATATATACAATACACTAAGTAAGCAAACCGAAGAGTTCCAGCCTATAAATTCACCTTTTGTGGGGATGTACCTCTGCGGCCCTACGGTATACGGAGATCCACACTTAGGGCATAGCCGCGGTGCAGTGATGATGGATGTGCTTTTTAGATACCTTACACACTCGGATTATAAGGTTCGCTACGTACGAAACATCACAGATGTGGGCCACCTGCTAAACGATGCAGACGAAGGAGAAGACAAGATAGGAAAGATAGCCAAAGCTAATCAGGTAGAGCCTATGGAAGTGGCTCAGCAGTATACGAATGCATATCACAATGCTCTGCAAAAAATGAATGTATTACCTCCGAGCATAGAGCCTAGAGCCAGCGGTCATATCATAGAGCAAATAGAGATGATACAGGAAATCATTACCAATGGATTTGCATATGAGAGCAATGGTTCGGTGTATTTTGATGTGTTGAAATATGCAGAAACAAACGACTACGGTAAGCTAAGCGGACGCAAACTAGAAGACCTGATAGCGGGAGCTGGCGAAGACAGAAGAACTCTTGCTGGTCAAGAAGAAAAGAAGAATCCAAATGACTTTGCTCTTTGGAAAAAAGCAACTCCGGAGCATATTATGAAATGGAATAGTCCGTGGAGTCTTGGGTTTCCAGGGTGGCATATAGAGTGCTCCGCTATGAGCGAGAAATATCTAGGTAATCAGTTTGATATACACGCAGGTGGTATGGATTTGCTCTTTCCACATCACGAGAGTGAGATAGCCCAAACGACGGCTTGTAAGCACAACACTCCAAAATACTGGATGCACAATAATATGATTACTATCAACGGTCAAAAAATGGCAAAAAGTTTGAATAACGGCGTGTTGATAGAAGAACTATTTAGCGGAGACCACCACTTGTTAGAGCAGGCGTACACTCCTATGACTTTGCGTTTCTTCTTGCTGCAAGCACACTACAGAAGCACCCTAGATTTTAGTAACGAAGCACTACAAGCAGCAGAAAAAGGCTATCAACGACTAATGAATGCAGCTGCCAAGTCTGAAGGGCTACCGACTTCTGAAAGCAGTGACATGGACGTGCAGGCTTGGAAAGATAAACTCTACGAGCAAATGAATAATGATATGGCAACACCGCAGGCGATAGCTACATTATTCGAAGCGGCTAAATGGATCAACGAGATAGACGCTAAGAACCTAAAAATCAAGTCAGAGGAGAAAGCTATTCTTCATGAGACCTTTCATACATTCACCTTTGGAATACTTGGATTACACTCTGAAGAAGCAGGAAATAACGAAGCTCTAGATGGCGTTATGAATATGGTGCTAGACATACGTAAAGCTGCCAAAGAAAACAAAGACTGGCCTACTGCAGACAAGATACGCGATGGCCTCAAGGCGGCCGGCATAGAAGTGATGGATGACAAAGAAGGAAGTACCTATAAATTGAACTAATGAGACTGACTAAAAAATTTTTAGCTGTTAGCTTTCTGCTTTTCACCTGTATAACGGGCTGCAAAGACCAACCGAAGGACACGGCAGAAAAGCAATCTACAACTACAAAACCGGCATTTACCTTAAAATTTGATGCAGATAGTGCGTACAGATATGTGCAGGAGCAGGTAGATTTTGGGCCGCGAGTTCCTGGGACTTCTGCTCATGCTAAGGCGGCCATTTATCTGCAGAATAAACTTGCTCAGTTTTGCGACACAGCCTTTACGCAGTATGGAAGTGCTACAAGTTACAAAGGCAATAAAGTTGAGATAAAAAACATTATTGGCACTATAAACCCCAAACAAACAAAGCGAATATTGCTTTGTGCTCATTGGGATACGAGACCTATGGCAGACCAAGATCTAGAAAGACCTACAGAACCTGCCGATGGGGCAAATGATGGAGCTAGTGGAGTAGGAGTGCTCATAGAGATAGCTCGTCAGCTACAGGCTCAGCGTCCAGATGCTGGGGTAGATATTATATTCTTTGATGCTGAAGATATGGGAGATAGCCGAGGAGCAGCAGAGAGCTGGTGTCTGGGTTCTCAGTATTGGTCTAAAACACCACATAAACCCAACTATGTTGCACGCTTTGGGATCTTGCTAGACATGGTGGGGCCTAAGGACGCTGTATTCGCTATAGAAGGGCACTCGTGGCAATATGCTCAACGCTATGTAAAACAAGTCTGGAAAACAGCCAACAAGCTAGGTCACGGCAATCATTTTGTAAATTACCAAGGTGGCCAGTTGATAGACGACCATCTCTTTATCAATGAAATACGAGGGATTCCTACTTTGGATATCATACACTATGATGTGGTAAACAACACAGGTTTTGGTGAGTTCTGGCACAGACACAGTGACAATATGAGCTCCATAGACAAAAACACATTGAATGCGGTCGGCGAGACGGTGTTTCAGGTGGTGATGGAATTATAAAAGCACATTCATCAACCTACTCATTCCACTTTCTTTGTTTAATCCCTTGATGTACCACGCCGCAGTAGCTTGATGCACACCACCGTATGATACTCTAGAAGAGTTAAATACATCTTCATCATAGGAATACCCTACTGAGAACTTGTCGAACTGAATCCCTAAAGCGGCGGAGAAAAAATCTGAATTGCGAAAACTTCCAAATCTTTGATGGTAGCCCACTCCCAGTTTTATGAACTTGTATTGACTATAGATTTGTGTTTCGAGCAAGGACGATACATGTTGATGCTGAAATGTTGCCATTCCAGTAAGAGCAATATGGTCAAACTCTTTTAGGTAGGCTATGCTACTTACAAACCTTCTTGGTAGTGCTCCGTCAGCATTTGGCAGTATATCCATATTAGGTTCGGTAATTTGCATTACCGAAAGTGCAAGCAGAAATCCTTTGTAGTATGATGCTGCACCTATGTCTATTGACACTCCTCTTTTTGGGCTGTGTTCATTTATCTCATTTAGGATTGGGTCGTTTGGGCCTCTAAAGTTTAGCTTGGTTACATCTATGCTGTTTTGTAAGATTCCAATATTTGCACCCGTTTTTATTTCAAAACCGTTTTTGCTAAAAGCGTGATTAATATTTGCCTTTAAGGCGTCACTTCTTGTGCTTCCTACAATATCACTTTTCACCTCTAGCCCAAAACCCAAACCATTTTTAAGGTTGTAGTTGGTCAATAATGAATATGTAACTAGATTAATTGGAAGAGTTGGCCACGGGTTTCTATAGTTCAGCTGTACTCCAAAATCACTTTGTGCACCTACTAACGCAGGATTAAAGTGATTAATGTTGCCTGTTTTTTGAGTGAAATTAGGGTCTTGTGCTTGTAAGTTTACAAAGCAAAATAGCGATAGAGCAAGTAGTATGTTTTTCATAGTATAATGCAAGGAATTATAATAGCACATTCATCAACCTACTCATTCCTCTTTCTTTGTTTAATCCCTTGATGTACCAAGCCGCAGTAGCTTGATGCGTTCCTGCGGATGAAGATCTAGAAGAATTAAATACATCTTCATCATAGGAATACCCTACCGAGAACTTGTCGAACTGAATCCCTAAAGCGGCGGAGAAAAAATCGGAATTGCTAAAACTTCCAAATCTTTGATGATAGCCTATACCTAGTTTCACAAATTTGTATTGACCACAGATTTGTGTTTCGAGTAAGGAGTAATTTCCTGCCTGCTGAAAAGTTGCTAGCCCTGCTAGGTTGAATTGGTTCAATTCTTTTATATAGGCTAAATTCCCCACGAACCGCATAGGTTGATTGCTGGCATTATTGTTAAAAAAAGAGACCTCGGGTTCGTTCAGCTGCTGTATAGCCAAACCCAATAAGAGACCTTTGTAATATGCCGCAGCACCAATATCCAATGTCGCATAGCTTGTTGGATTATTTTCAAATGGTTCTGCGGTAGGGTTCGTAAAACCACCACCTGGATTTATTTGATCTTCGAAACGGAGCCCGTCATAATCTATATGTTTTTCACCGTAACCAAGATTTAGCCCATACCTTGTTTCAACACTACCAAATGTACGTCTGTAGTTAATGTTGGCTTTAACATCGCTTGTTGTTATGAGGCCAACTTTATCGTTTTTAAGTTCTAACCCAAACCCCAACCCATTTTTCAGATTGTAATTAATAAGCAATGAATATGTAACTAGATTAATTGGAAAAGTAGGCCACTGATTTCTATAGTTCAGCTGTACTCCAAAGTCACTCTGTGCACCTACTAGTGCAGGGTTAAAGTGATTAATGTTGCCTGTTTTTTGAGTGAAACGAGGGTCTTGTGCCATAGAGAATGTTGCAAGACCAACAAGAATAAGCAAGAGAATATATTTTTTCATATACTCAAATATACTCAAAAAGGACTATCCTCTATAGATAAGAAAAGCTATATATGCTATGTAACAGGCTAAAAAGAAGACGCCAGTTGGTTTGCCTATTTGATTTTTGGCTCGGCCGGTCATAAGGCTAAAAAGGATAAGACATGTAGCAACTAGCAGCACAATTATATCTGCATTCACTACTGGGTCATACGTCATAGGGCTTATCATAGCACTGATACCTAGCACCCATAGAAGGTTAAATATGTTAGACCCCACAACATTGGCCACTGCTATGTCTGTGTTTTTACGATATGCTGCCATAGCAGAAGTAACAAGCTCTGGCAGCGATGTGCCTATGGCTACTATAGTAAGTCCTATTAGGTTTTGACTTATGTCAAAATGTTCTGCTATTTTAATCGCCCCATCTACCACCCACTTGCCTCCTAGAAAAAGGCCAACCATACCCAAAATGACGAATAAGATAGATTTCCCCATTGGCAAAACCGTGTCCGGTGTTTCTTCTATCATATCTGCTCGCCCTTCTCTGGCTAGTTTTATGATATAAACCATGAAGAGGGCAAAGAATAATATAAACACCACCCCATCTAACCGGCTAATCATTAGGGAATAATCGGGGTTAAAAATGGGAGCATTTGCCGCGAAAGCAACTAAAAGTATCGCAACAATAGAAAAGGGAATTTCTGACATCACAGTGCTTTCCCTGATAGTGAGAGGATAGATAAATGCAGCCACGCCTAGAATCAGTAAAATGTTGGCTATGTTAGAGCCAACTACATTGCCTATGGCTATTTCTGAAGCTCCACTTGTGCTGGCTAGTATATTCACTATGAGCTCAGGCATACTGGTTCCCATACTCACTATTGTGAGACCTATTACTAAGTCTGAAATATTATATTTTTTAGCTACCGAAGCAGAACCAGACACTAACCAATCTGCTCCTTTTATGAGTAGCACAAATCCAACAACAAAAAGTATATACACAAGCATTTTGCTGCAAATATGATAAACTGCACGTGTTATTCTCTTAAAGTTTTTTGAATTGACTTGTGATAAAATCGAGAAGTGCGAATGTTCTAAAGGGTTTAAACGAAATATTTACCAGAGACATAGAACAAGTTGGGGGCTTATTTGTCTTATTTAAGTGCTGAATAAACGAGTCAGGCAACTTAAAGGACCGCGATTTGATACGTTTGCAACACACATTACAATACATATGAGAATTACAACAACAACCCTCGGCTTACTCTTTGTCTTTATAGCTTTTGCACAGCAGTATACGGTGAGCGGCAGAGTAAAGGATGCATCAAATGGCGAAACGCTTCTGGGTGCTACTATTTTAATAAAGGGTGTAGGCGGAGCTATTACCAACGAATATGGTTTTTACTCGATTTCTTTAGAAAAAGGCACCTATGAGCTTACCTACAGATACTTAGGGTATAAAGACAACGTGAAAACAATAGTGCTGAATGATAACCAAACTGTAAACATAGAGCTTGGCTCTGCCGTGAGTGTTATAGGTACAGCTGTGGTCAGTGCAAAAGCCTTAGAGAGAAAAGTAGAGAACAAGAAGATAAGTGTGGTAAAAATGGAGACTGCCAAGATTAAGGAAATACCTGTAATATTTGGAGAGGTTGATATTTTGAAAACGATAACCTTACTGCCCGGCATTCAGTCTGCTGGCGAAGGAAATAGTGGGTTTAATGTACGCGGCGGCTCACAAGACCAGAATCTAATTTTGCTAGATGAGGCCACGGTTTACAATGCATCTCACTTGCTTGGTTTCTTTAGTGTATTTAATGGAGATGCTGTGAAAGATCTAGAAGTGTACAAAGGAGGTATCCCTGCAAAATATGGAGGTAGATTGTCCTCCATTGTAGATATAAAAATGAGAGATGGTAATGCCAAGAAGTTTGCAGCCATTGGAGGAATTGGCACCATATCTAGTAGACTGACCTTAGAAGGACCTATAGTAAAAGACAAATCCAGTTTTATGATAGCAGGACGTAGAAGCTATGCGGATATATTTTTACCGCTTGCCCCAAATGAAAACATTCAAAACAGTAAGCTCTTTTTCTATGATTTGAATTTAAAAGCAAATTATGAGCTAAGCGATAAAGATAGACTTTACGTAAGTGGATATTTTGGTAGAGATGTGTTAGGACTAAGCGAGCTGTTTGGTATCAATTGGGGAAATGCTACAGCCACACTAAGGTGGAATCATTTAGTAAACGAAAAAATGTTCGTGAATACGTCACTTGTATATAGTGACTTCAACTACGGTGTGGATATTAATTTTGCAGAAAACGCTAGTTTTGGTTTAGATCAATCTATTAATGATGTATACATCAAATCGGATTGGACCAACTTTATCAACCAAAAGAGTAAACTAAACTTTGGCGGTCAGGTTATTTATCATCGTTTCAATCCGGGACTATTTGCTCCTAATAACGAAGAGTCGGGTCTTATTTTCCAAGAAACACAACTTGAAAAAAGAAAAGCACTAGAAAGCGGCTGGTACGTAGATCATGAGTATAAGCACAGTACTAGGTTAAACTTCAGATATGGTCTTAGACTATCTAGTTTTTCTAATATTGGTGGTTCAGAATATACCTACACTAAAAGTCAAGAAACTTTTGAGCCTATAGATGCTCTTACCGATACGGCAATATATGGCAAAAACGAGTTTTACAATACCTACTGGGGGTTAGAGCCAAGGGCATCTGTAAGCTATAACTTAAATAAGACCACAGCCATAAAGGGATCTTACAATAGAACTTTTCAGTATGTACAACAAGCAACTAATACAGCTTCTGCATTTCCAACGGACCAATGGTTTAGTGTAAATGAGAATGTAAAGCCACAGCGAGCAGATCAGGTAGCAGTAGGTCTTTTCAAGAACTTTGATATTGGACTTGAAACATCTGCAGAGGTGTATTACAAGTGGATGGATAACCAAATAGACTACAGAAACAATGCTGCTCTGGCGTTTAACGACCAACTAGACGGCGAGTTGCTTACAGGAGACGGATGGGCTTACGGAGCAGAGTTCTACGTAGCCAAGACGGAAGGCAAATCAAGTGGTTTTGTGTCTTATACTTGGGCCAAAACAATGAGACAAATAGATGGAATAAGTGGCAACAATCCGTACGTTGCTGGTTTCGATAGAAGGCATAATTTGTCTGTAGTGTTTACTCAGAAGTTTACTAAAAGACTTTTGGCTACAGCCTCTTTTGTGTTTGCAAGTGGTCAGCCCCTTACTACTCCGGTGAGCAAGTATTTTTATAACGGAGAGTGGCAGTCTAATTACAATGACCAACAAAGAAACAACTTCAGATTGCCGGCTTATCATAGAGCAGATATTGGAGTTACGCTAAAGAGTAAAGAGAAGCCAGATCAAAGGTTTAAAAGCAATTGGAACTTTTCTGTCTATAATCTTTACAATAGAGAAAACCCATACGCTATTTACTTTAGAGAAGTTGGAGAGGCTGATTTAAAGAAGTTTCCGGATGCACAAGTGGGTAACACAGCTGCTTTTCAAACCACCCTCTTCAAAATAATACCAGCCATAACTTGGAATTTTGAATTTTAAATAGAACCAAAAATGAAAAATATTTTATATATAATAATAGCCTCGCTGATATTCGCAGCCTGCGAAAAAATAGTAGATATAGAAATACCTTCTGAAGACCCTAGATTGGTTATAGAAAGCGAGATTTACAACGTCAAAGACATTTGGAGAGTAAAACTTTCTTTAAGTCAACCTTATTTTGACCAAGACAGTGCAGATGACGTATCAAGTGCCTTAGTCTTTATAACAGAACTGGGTGGAGACACCGTTTATCTATACTATACAGATACAGGAATGTATGTGTCTGCAGATTCGCATCAGTGCATTATTGGCAATTCGTATGCTCTTAATGTGGTTTATAATGGCCAAACGTATACTGCTAAGGAGCAATTACAAAATGCCTTTGCTATAGACACTCTAATGTCGTTTTTCTTGCCTCCAAATGACAGGTCGTTCCCTTCTGGGAATTACGTTTTCTTGCAAGGGAAATCGGACAGTTTTAAAACAAACTTTTATCTTTTCAAAACATATAGAAATGACACTTTAAAATCTGCTGACCTGGATGACGATCGGTTTGGTTCTGTTTCGTTACTCAACTCTTTATTTAATGTAAATGATATTTTGGGTGAGATAGCTTTGGGCAAGTTGCCACGCCCCATACTTTTTGATGTGGAAGAAGATGACACAGTGCGTGTGGAGCAGTTTGCTGTTACAGAAGAGTATTATAAGTTTTTGACAGATGTAAATGCTCAACAAAGCAGAAGTGGAACACCATTTGACCCGCCGCCTGCAAATCCAAACAACAACTTAAGCAATGGAGCCTTGGGTTATTTTGCTGTAGCACACAAAGAAGAGGTTACTTTAGTGATAGGGCAGTAGGCTTTTTAATTCTGCACCCTTAGCTTATCAAGGAGTTCGTTTAGCGTATCAAACTCTGAAGGAGTCAAGTTCTGATGACTAAGTATGACTTTGTCTACTACGGCACTCAGCGTCTTTAGCGTCTTTTGTCCGTGCAGGGTAATAGAAACGTCCACCTGTCGTTTATCATAGGAACAGGCTTCACGTACAACCAGTTCTTTGTCACAGAGCTTATCTACTAACCTAGATGCGTTCGACATTTTGTCTACCATCCGCAGGGTTATCTCGTTTACAGACACTGGCTTAGGGTGTTGTCCTTGGAGTATGCGTAGTACGTTAAACTGCTGCAAGGAGGTTTTGTGCTCCTTTAATGCAGAATTTGTCAGCCCAGAGAAATAACTGTTTGTGTATGATATGTTTACTATTGCTTTTTCTGCAAAGTTGGCAAATGTCTTTTGTTTTATTTCAGCTTCTATGCTCATCGCTTGTATGAACATATAAATATTGTAAAAGTTTAGCGAGGCTTTTTATACATCTATCTATTAGAGTCGAGAACAGATTGTAAATTACCCAAAACATATGACTATTGTAGTCTGTTTTAAAAACAATTATGCTTAAATTTTTACCATTAGCAATCTTTTTACTTCTCTTTTTTGCATTAGATTTTTATGTGTTTCAGGGTTTCAAACTTCTTATAAAGAAGTGGTTGCCCACCTATGCAAGTGGGTTTCATTTTTTGTATTGGGCCATACCGTTGGGGCTTATTCTGTTTTTGGTTTTGTATAGCTTACTCTCAGAATCGCCATCTAAAAACATAGTACAAATGTGGACAGGCAGCGTGCTTTTCGGCTTGTTTATCTCTAAAGTGTTTTGGCTTGTGTTTATGATCTTAGATGATGCAGTACGACTAATTAAGTATTCTGGCTCTAGTGCCGAAGTTACAATGAACGCTATAAGCAGATCAGAGTTCATAGTGACTAGTGGTGCACTAGTAGCGGGTACGGTTTTTGGCACCTTAGTGTATGGCATGTTAAAAGGAGCCCATAACTATCAGGTTCATAATAAAACGCTCAAGTTAAAGAACTTGCCATCAGCTTTCAAAGGTTTTAAAATTGTTCAGATATCAGACGTACACTCAGGCAGCTTCTGGAGTAAGGATGGAGTGAGCAGAGGCATACAGATGATTCTAGATCAAAAACCAGATGTTATTTTTTTTACAGGAGATTTGGTGAATAGCACCTCGGATGAGTTTTTAGGTTTTAAAGACATGTTTGGCAAACTACAGGCTCCACATGGCGTGTATTCTGTTTTGGGAAATCATGATTACGGAGACTATTCCTCGTGGCCAGATAAAAATGGAGTAACGAAAGAGCAGAATTTACAACAATTGAAAGACCATCACTCAGACATGGGATGGAATCTATTGATAAACGAAAACAAGGTCATAGAAAAAGACGGAGATAAGCTTGCCATACTGGGGGTAGAAAACTGGAGTGCACACCGTCGTTTCCCGAAGTACGGTAATCTAAGCGAGGCGTATGCGGGCATAGAAGGTGTAGAAAATAAGCTACTTTTATCTCATGACCCAAGTCACTGGCGTGCAGAGGTGCTCAAGGACTATCCTGCGATAGATGCTATGTTTGCTGGGCATACACACGGCATGCAGTTTGGGATAGATACCAGGTATTATAAATGGAGCCCTGTGAAATATACTTACCCTGAGTGGGCAGATCTGTACGAAGAGAATGGCCAGTATCTCTATGTAAATCGTGGGTTTGGATATTTAGGCTATCCTGGTAGAGTTGGTTTCTTGCCAGAGATTACAGTGTTTGAGCTGGAGAGGGCGTAGTAGGAACAAGCCTCAAAGTTCTTTAGAAAGTGCGTAGCCTCAAAGGCGTGTTTCACGAAATGGAATACCTATTCCTTTTAAGGTTCGAAAACACCGCCCTTTCACCGCAAAACCCACACCCAATGTGAACAAAATCACCTTGATTTTATGCGAATTTATACCGACTTATTAAAAGTTTCTTATTAAAATAAATTTTCACCATATTCGCTTTATGAAAGTTATAAAGAGACCCTCTAGAAACCTCTTTTCAACTTCTAAATACGGGCAATTAGTATAGATTAAGTGTAGCGTGAGCAATTTTTTATTGCTTGTACATCACGTCCTTATTCTATGATTAGTGAATGGTTTTACAGATCGGTGGATACGCTGATGGGTAAACCTATAGTGAAATGCGATAAAGCGAAAAAAACAATAAAAAACCGCCTCTTATCCTGCGTCACACAGCTGATAATCACTTGCACATACTATGAACGGAAGGAGCATCGGCTCTTAGGCGTAGCCTGTAGTACGTTTATTTTTAGTATTTTTGGGTTATGATATTTTGTCTAGCCTTACGTTAATCGGAGATTATTCTCCTTAAAATTTTATAATTATGAAAAAAAGTATTTTTATTTTAATGGCTGTTGTTTTAGGAATGACGGCGTGCAATGAGAAACAAATTACCAAAGCCGGGGACGATAATTTTGACACTTCTTCAATTTCTGTTGAAGATGCCACCTGGCCAAAATTAAAGATTAAAACTGGTAGGCCAGAAATAATTGTTGCAGGAGAGTCTGTTGAGGATTGTTCGGGATTGGGTAAATGCGGACCTTGTGCGGCTATTTGTATAACCGTGGAATGGAAAAACAAGAATAACAGTCTTACATTCGCTGACGGTTGGAGAGAAGTGGCGGCAAATCTGAATGGATCTCAAATGATATTATCTTTCATTGACCAAGCAGAAATTGACAATGGAGACGGAACAACCACATTTGAATCTGATTTTAATATTGGCAGTGAAGTGTCAACATTATTAGGGTTTAATAATATTATTATTTTAGCTGGAAATTATCCAATTGATTACAGCTCTAATCCAAAGGGAGCGGTTACGGTTTTAGTTTCGACAAATTAATTAAATAAAAACAGACCAGAACTAAGGTGTTACATCTAGTTCTGGCTTTATTCGTGTAAATAAAATGAACAAAAAAATAGGAGCTATCGCAATAATATGTTCAATTCTGATGTCATGCAATTTGGTCGTTATGAAGATGTACAAAATGTCTAATCCAAGATTTGAAAGTTTATCTAAGCAAAAAGAGTTCCTGAATAAATCGGGCCTAGATACTAACAACCTTTTTATGTTTAATGGAGATATGTCAGCTAGATTTAGAAATCAAGAGTTTTCGCTTTACCTGTCCGACTCTAGTGGCTTCAAACCGATTCAAACTAGAGTGTTTGATAAAAGTCATTCCAACATATTAAACTGGGCAAGTTGTTACGGCCCAATTGACCAATATTTAAATAAAAAGGAAATAAACCCAATATATCCAGATTTGGATAGCTCTTTGAGTTTAAAGGCGTTAGAAGAACTGGTAATTTCAAGAGAGAAGTTTAACAATTTAGTAGAAGACAATAATAAGATGGTTTTTGTTTCTTTCTGGGCCAAATATTTAGGAGTTTTTTCTACTGACCGACTGAGATATATAGATGACCTTTGCAAAAAGGAACCATTAAAGTACGTTCATATAAAAATAAATATAGGAGACTTAAGATGAAATTCGCTTTCTAGAAATTACGGTGTTTGAGCTTAATTATAAATTTTAAGCGGCTAAGACATAAATGATTCGTCCGAAGGTAAGGCGTCGTAGAAGTAATGTTTTAAGGAAGACAGAGTCCCTTGGTTAATTATGGTTCAGAGCTATAGATTTATTCTTGTTTTATCAACAATGCTTTTTATGAATACACTTGGTAATGCACAGCATTGTGGGAATGAGAGTATTGAGTTGTCACAGTTTGACTCTGACAGGAATGCCAGTCTAATCAAATATGACATTCCTATTGTCTTTCATATTATATATTCTGATAGCAATTCCAATATATCAGATTCAATTATCAATCAAGGGCTAAGTAGTTTGAATGAAATTTATAACTCAAAGAACTTTGATAGCATAAGTAGAAATGAATTTGAGCAGTATTTAGCAATTCCAAACATAAGTTTTCGTCTTTCATCAGTGAATGAATATGGCTCACCATCAAATGGAATAAATCGCATTAAAACAGATGTTCGGTCTTTTAATACAGGGGAATCTCTTTTCATCATTGACCATCCTAAGTATTCAAATTATGGTGGTGCAGATGCATGGGACACGGATAAGCATCTTAATATTTGGGTGTGTAACCTTGACCCAACACCTCAAAATCCTAATACTCTTCTTGGGTATGCTTTTCCGCCAACTCTGGCAAATGATTGGGACTATACATCATTTGTAAGTCCAGAGAGACAAGGCGTAGTAATAAACTATCGATGCTTTTTAGACTCACAGTATTTTAATATCCTAGCTCACGAGATAGGGCATTATCTAGGTTTAAAACATATTTGGGGAAATTCAACTTACTCGTGCGACAATGATGATGGTATAGATGATACGCCATTAAGTGCTACACCTTCTTACACTTGTGATTTTACAAAGAACACGTGCAATACAGGGGCAGATGATTTGCCCGATATGGTAGAGAATGTCATGGACTACTCGCCGGCTAGTTGCGGTAGGTATTTTACCTACGGCCAAGTGCAGCGGATGGTAAACAATCTTGTGTACTTACGTCCAGACCTATACACTACCGAAGTAGGTGAAGACAGTGTCAGAGTTTTAGAAGCTTTTCCTAATCCCTCTTTTGGCAAGTTTACGGTGTTTCTTCATGCTAAAGATGCACCTAAGAGTACTATAGATATTTTTAGCTTAACTGGAGAGCTGGTTTATAGTGCGGAGTTAAATGACAAAAAGCAACTAATAGAAATACCGCCAGATAAGTATAGGCACGGGCTATATATTCTGAGACTACACAATAAAAAATTCTGCATCACTAAAAAAATACAATTTATAGATAGGTAAGACTATCTAACTTCAACAAAGGCCATTTTAGCCTTCACCAGGTCCCCAAGAAACTCAGGATTCTCTTCTAGCTTATTGCCCGCCACCACCACATCTGCACCAGCATTAAATACTGCCTCTGCTTCTTCTTGGGTAGTGATACCGCCGCCTACTATTACAGGCACACCTATTTCGTTTTTTACAGCTGCTATGAGTTTGGGCGAAGCATGATTGCTAGCACCACTACCACAGTCTAGGTAGATGAGTTGCTGGCCTAGTTGAGTGCCTGCCAGTGCGGTAGCGGCAGCTATACCTGGCTTATCATTGGGTATGGGCGTAGTTCCGCTTATGTAAGATACGGTAGTGGTCCGTCCACCATCTACCAGTATATATCCCGTAGAGAGCAGTTCTAGTCCAGACCTTTTGAGCTTGTAAGCAGACTCCACGTGCCTGCCAATAAGCAGGTCGGGGTTTCTTCCGCTAATGAGGCTTAGAAGGAGTATGGCATCTGCATTCTCGTCTATTTGGTTTGGGCTTCCTGGAAATATGATGAGAGGCTTATCTGTTCTCTTTTTGAGCCCAGCTATACATGTTTTCATGTTGCCATCGGTCACCAAACTGCCGCCTACAAAAAGAAAGTCTATTTGATTAAAATCAGGGTGAAATACCAGATTATCTAATCGACTTTCGTCTGATTTATCTGGGTCTATTAGTACGGCCAACATTTTTTTATTGGTGGCTGCTAAAGATGATATTTTGTGTAATATGCTAATAGTCTATCTGTTGCGAAAACGGTTTTTCTAAACCAAATTTCCAAGTTAAATTTTAAATATTTATTGATTTTTATCTTATCAACACGGCAAATCTCTTAAAAATAAGTCAATGATAAAATTTTATTGTGGAAGTGTGGAAAACCCCACTTTATTATTGGGCTGTAATGGATGTATGTTTGACTTAAAACTCACTATAAATATTCGTGCCCCAGAATAGATTTAGAGGATTGATTTTTTTACATTATAAAAAACCAAAAACGTATAGAATGAATACCAAGCCAACGTACAAAAAGAATGCATTAAAGTTTAAGCGTTTCAACACTAAAAATGGAGTAGCAGCAGTAGACCTATACGATTACGAGTATAGAACCTCTGTTATTAAAAACCCAGCAGGAGATGATGTTTTTAAAATGGAAAATGTTGAGGTACCAAAAGATTGGTCTCAGGTAGCAACCGATATTTTAGCACAAAAATATTTTAGAAAAGCAGGCGTACCCCAAGCAGATGGGACTACGGGGTCTGAAACCTCTGTAAAACAAGTGTCACATAGACTTGCGGATTGTTGGAAAACATGGGGTGAGCGTTATGGATACTTTGCATCTAAAAAAGATGCACAAGTGTTTTACGATGAGGTGGTATATAGCATATTAGGGCAAATGGCTGCACCTAATAGCCCGCAATGGTTTAATACGGGTTTACATAACACATACGGCATTACGGGTAAGCCACAAGGGCACTCATACGCAGATCACGAAACAGGAGAGGTAAAAAAATCAACATCGGCTTACGAAAGACCCCAACCACATGCTTGTTTTATACTTTCTGTAAATGATGACTTGGTAAACGAAGGCGGCATAATGGACCTTTGGGTTCGTGAAGCACGTATCTTTAAATATGGTTCTGGTGTAGGCACTAACTTCTCTTCTATACGAGGATCAAATGAGAAACTAAGCGGCGGAGGCAACTCTTCTGGACTTATGAGTTTCTTAAAAATAGGAGATAGGGCCGCCGGTGCTATTAAATCTGGGGGTACTACTCGTAGAGCTGCCAAAATGGTTTGCTTAGACTTAGATCATCCAGAGATTATGTCTTTTATTAACTGGAAAAAAGACGAAGAAAAGAAAGTAAAGGCTCTTATAGATGCAGGATATGATTCTGGCTACGAAGGGGAGGCTTACGCAACTGTTTCTGGTCAAAACTCAAACAACTCAGTAAGAATACCAAACAAGTTCTTTGAAGCTCTTAAAAATGACGGGGAGTGGGACTTGATATCAAGAACAAACGGAAAAAGCGTTGGGAGTGTTCCTGCTTCTAAAGTGTGGGATGATATCTCTTTTGCTGCTTGGGCTTGTGCAGATCCAGGAGTGCAATATGACACCACTATAAACGAGTGGCACACTTGTCCAGAAGGCGGAAGAATAAACGCTTCTAACCCTTGTTCGGAGTATATGTTCTTAGACAATACCGCTTGTAATCTAGCGTCCCTGAATCTAAGAAAATACTTCAACGAAGAAACAAAAGAGTTTGATGTAGAAGCTATAGAATACGCATCAAGGTTATGGACTGTAGTATTAGAAATTTCTGTACTTATGGCTCAGTTTCCTAGTGAGGAAGTTGCTAGACTGTCTTACCAATACAGAACACTAGGTCTTGGATATGCTAATTTAGGATCTGTGCTAATGGTTAGCGGTATACCATATGACAGCGACGAGGCGTTTGCGATATGTGGAGCTGTTACGGCTATACTTACGGGCACTTCTTATGCTACATCTGCAGAGATGGCTAGCTTTATGGGAGCGTTTGATCAATATGAGAAAAACAAAGAGCATATGCTACGTGTGATGAAAAACCACAGATATGCAGCATATAATTTAGACGAATATGATGGATTAAGCATTAAGCCGATAGGAATAGACCCTGCTTACTGTCCAGAGTATCTGCTTAGTCCAGCTACTGGAGCTTGGGATAAAGCAGTACAGTGGGGAGAGAAGTATGGCTATAGAAATGCTCAAACTACAGTAATAGCACCTACAGGAACTATTGGACTTGTAATGGATTGCGATACCACGGGCATAGAGCCAGACTTTGCATTAGTTAAGTTTAAGAAATTATCTGGGGGTGGATACTTTAAAATAGTAAACCAGTCTGTGCCATTAGCACTAGAAACTCTAGGCTACCCAACTACTGAAGTAGAAGAAATAGTGAATTATGCAAAAGGGCATGCTACTTTAAAAGGAGCACCTTCTATTAATCACGAAACACTCATCACCAAAGGATTTACTATAGATGATTTAGTAAAAGTAGAAAGCGGCCTATTGTCTGCTTTTGAAATTAGCTTTGCTTTTAATCACTGGGTACTTGGCGAAGAAGCCATGAATAGATTAGGATTCACATCTGACCAATATGAGGCAGACGGATTTAACCTATTAAGAGCTCTCGGATATGGTAAAAAGGATATAGCATTAGCTAATGATTTTGTATGTGGCACTATGACTGTAGAGGGTGCACCGTATCTCAAAGATGAGCATTTATCTGTATTTGACTGTGCCAATAGATGCGGCGAAAAAGGAGAAAGGTTCATACATGCACACGGACACATCAAAATGATGGCTGCTGCACAGCCATTCTTATCGGGTGCAATCTCGAAAACAATCAACTTGCCAAACGAGGCAACACAAGAAGATATGAAATCTTGCTATCAACTGAGTTGGGAGTTAGGCACGAAGGCAAATGCACTATACAGAGACGGTTCTAAACTATCTCAGCCGCTTAGCAATAAGTCTGATGTGGAAGAGACAGAAGACGACACCATATCTGCTGTAGAGAATGCTGTAGGCAAAGCTGGCATATTAAATATAGACGAGCTTACTCAAGAGCAAGTGCTAGAAGCGGCCCAGAAAATATTAGACAACTCTAAGAGTACAGAGTTTATGCGTCAACTTTCTAGCATAGTGGAACGTAAGCGTCTTCCTTGGAAGCGTAGAGGGTTTACTCAAAAAGCCAAAGTAGGTGGTCAAACACTTTTTGTAAGAACTGGCGAGTATAATGATGGGACTCTAGGCGAGATCTTTATCGATATGCATCGCGAAGGTGCGACCTTCCGTTCATTGATGAATTGTTTCTCTATAGCGGTGTCTATAGGGTTGCAATACGGTGTGCCTCTAGATGAGTACGTGAGTAAGTTCACGTTCACTCGTTTTGAGCCAAGTGGAATGGTAGAAGGCCATCCAAACATCAAGAACTCAACGTCTATCATTGATTATATCTTCAGACTACTAGGATTTGAGTATCTAAACAGAACGGATTTAGTACACATCAAACCTACCAAAGAGGAGTCTCAGGCTAAATTAGATACTATCCAGGCCGAAAACAGTATTTCGACACCAGAGCCAGCACCTAAAGGAAGGTTGGTAAAGGCTATACCGGAAGCCCAAAAAGCAGCTTCCACAGCGAAGTATGAAACAACTCCGACAAGAACCACCTCTTCAGACGCGTTGCCGTGTACAAATTGCGGGAGCCTAGCACTGATAAGAAATGGAACTTGCCATTTATGTACTAACTGCGGTACAACTACAGGGTGTAGTTAAACAGAGCAAAAAAGCATATCAAAAGGGACTCAAATTCGAGTCCCTTTTTTTGGACGCACACCGAGGACACAAGAGAAACTTGTGGATAAGTTTGGTTACGTGAAATAAATTACATTATAGAGGTCGCTATTTAAGTGCATACCATTTTGTTATGATATAATTTTGGTGAAATAATCATTCTAGAAATTAAGTTGTGAAAGATTGTTTTCTTGCTTCTAGATCTGTTTAATCGGTAACAGAATT
>Ga0209284_10002740_pt1 | contig 23310 bp, 19 predicted proteins | sample FRY03_FD_187211 | JGI IMG/M metagenome (GOLD analysis project Ga0209284, IMG submission 187211) | Freshwater microbial communities from Lake Fryxell liftoff mats and glacier meltwater in Antarctica - FRY-03 (SPAdes) (version 2) | ecosystem: Environmental > Aquatic > Freshwater > Ice > Glacier...
TCCGTGATGATTGCGGGTGTGTTGGGTGGTGTCTTCATAGCGCACACACTATACCAAATCGTGCTCTCCTACGGAGCGAGCGGACTTGAAGTGCGTTTCTCCTACGCTTTCATGTCGCCTGACCCCCATTTACCATCCGCTTTGACTGCGGCATGCTGCGGCTCATCCGCGAGGTTCTGCCATTCGGACGGATCAGCGGCGAGATCGTAGAGCTCGCACTTCGGCGGCAGCAGCCAGCGGTCCCAGGCCGCGCGGGTTTGCGCAGAGAGATTGGCCTGATCTGCCGCCTTGGCACCGGAGACGACAAAGTTCGGATGTGACTCGTCGAGATAGGAATGAGCGATCAGATTCGGCGTGCCGGGCTGCGCACTGACGATCAATTTGAAGCGCGCATCACGCACCGAATGCTGGATGATGCAGTTCCCCGGAAACGAGCCGGTGGTTATGGCGAAACTGTAGCGCCGCCACGACACTTCGCGTGCTACGCCGAGCAGCGGCTGCAACGGTTTGCCGGCAAGGCTGTCAGGAACGGTCATCCCTGCCGCCGTGAGCTAGGTGGGCAGCAGATCGAGCGTGGAAACGTGTTCTTGGCGCACAGTGCCTGCCTGCGTCATGCCCGGCCAGCGCACGATGAGAGGAACACGCAGCGCGGCCTCATACACGGCCCCTTTGCCACGCGGAAACTGCGCGCCGTGGTCGCCGATGTAGCAGACGAGCGTGTTTGCCGATTGTCCTAATTTTTCCAACTCCGCCAGCAGCAGGCGCGCGACGGCGAGCAGACTGAGTACGGCACAAACGCATTGTCAAAGCGAACACCGTCCGCTGCGAGTCGATCCAGGCGCGGCGTGCGCGCATACGGATCGCCATAGCAGCCGAGTTCGGGGCCGTTGTCCGCCGAGACGATGAGCAGGATGTTTGGCGGCGTAGCGGCGCAGAGCTGCGACAACATGACTGCGGCGGAAAGGATGAGACGTTTCTTCATATCAGACAGTTTGCTACGGTACAGCGCGCACTTCCAGGCGCATGAAGCGGGCACCACTATTAACCGGTTGAGAATCGCGGGCAATGACGGTCTCCGTGGCATCCTCTGGTGCGGATTGGAGGACGATGTCGGTGATTTGCAGCCAGTCGGTGAGGTTGGAGGTGGCCCAGGCGTGGTAGGTGACGCCAGGGAGGTTCTTGGGCCGGGTGAAGCGCAGGGTCAGCCGGTTCTGGGGTGGGTCGGCGGTGTCGAGTTCAACCTGTGCGCCAGGAGATGCTGTGCGAGTCTTGGGATCACTGCCGAGGGCGTATTCAAGGAGATTGGCGAGGCCATCACCATCGGGATCGGCGAGCATGGCGGCAGCGTCGCCATTGAGGCCTTGGGCCGCCGCCCATTGCTCGTAGGTGGAGAGCTCGGTGAAGGTTGCGGTGACGGATTTGGCGGCGTCCACGAGCACCGTGGTCGAGGCGTTGGCAGGAGCGGTGATGCTGCTGCCGGTCCAGCCGGTGAAGCGCCAGCCCTGGGCGGCGGTGGCGGTGATCGGGGTGGTGATGCCCTCCTCAAAACTGCCGGCACCCGAGACGCTGCCGCCTTCCACCGGTGATGCTGCCACGCTGAGGATGAACTGGCGCGGCTGGATGACCAGTGTGCCGGTAGTACCGCCCTGGTAATTGGGATCGGTGATGGTGGCGACGACCGCGTAGCTGCCAACGGCGTTGGGGGCAGTGCTGCTGCCCGCGTAGGTCACCGCCACGGCGAGCCCTGCGGGCGTGGTGGTGTGGCTGACGGGTTTGGGACTGCCGTCATAGGTCTGGGTGAGCGAACCAAGCGTGACCGTGGCAGGAGCGGGATTCACCGTGACGCTGGCGATGCCGGAAAGGGGGCTGCTGGTGGCGGTGACGACGGCAGGGCCGACCGCAGTAGTGGCGGTGAACAGGCCTGCACTGTTGATGCTCCCGCCTGCACTGACGGTCCAGCCAAAGGAGGGTGGCTGGCTGCTCATGGGATCGCCAAACTGATCAAGCAATGCGGCGCTGAATACCTGCTGACCACTGACGCTGACACTGGCGACGGCCGGGGTGACGCTGATGTCTGATGCGGTCTGCAGCACGCGCACATTGACACTGCTGCTGCTGGCCAGACCCTGGGCATCGCGCACGGTGACGGTGAGCAGATAGTCCCCGGTCGCCTCAAACAGGGCCGTGGTATTTTTGGCGGCGTTGGTGGCATTGACGGTGAAGGAAGGTGCCACGCTGCCGCTGTGCGAACCGCTCCATGTATAGGTGAGGGCGGATTCGCCGCCGTCATCGCTGGCGGCCACGCTGAGGCCGATGCCCTGTCCCCGCACGATCTGAAATACGGTGCTGTCGGCATCCGTGACGGTTTCCGCGGAGGTGGAGGTGGCGGCGGTGGTGAGGACAGGTGCTTGATTGCTCTGATTCCCGCCACCGATGAGCGAGATGCTATCGACATACCAGCCGACACTGGCGGTGCTGCTATTGGTGGCGATACGCCACCGTGCGCGAAGGCTGTGACCGGCGTATTTGGCAGTGTCGGTGAGATTGATGACGGTCTGGATGAAGCCGCTACTGTTGCCGGACCACGCCTGCTGTCCAGCAAACTCATTCCGGCTGGAGGGCGGGCCGCTGCTACTTATGGTGGCATTGTAGCCGTTGCTGGCAAAGGACGCGCCCGATCCGCTGGCAATGACATCAAACCACGTTCCGCCGTCGAGCGAGAACTCGAGCTTCCCGGCATCGCGGGTGCTTTGCAAATTGTAGCTGTGCCAGAAAATGAACTGCATGCTTGTGCCGTTTCCAGGAATGGCGACGGCGGGGCTGGTGAGACTACAAGTGGTCTTTGAGGAAGGGCCAGGAGCGAAATAACAGGACGTGGGGCTGTGGCTCTGCGCGGTGGTGAGTGCCCAGGCATTGGTGCCGGTCGTGGCCGCTGAGGTCCAACCGCTGAGAGCACCGTCGAAGCTCTCGCTCCACAATGCGCCGACCAGCGTGAAGGCATCGGCGAGGGTGAAGGTGGCACTGTCGGGATTTGTCACGGTTACGCTCCACAAGCCCGCCGCCGCACCGGCGAGACTGAACTGACTGCGCAGGCTGGTGGCGCTGTTGAAGGTGACGCTGGTAGCGCTGATGTCGGGTTGGCCGCTGCGGGTGAGCTTGACGGTCGCGCCGGTTTTAAAGCTGGTGCCGGTCAGGTCCATCGTGACCGCGCCGGGCAGCGCGCTGGATGGTGTGATGCTGGTGATGGCCAGCGGCGGCGGCGGCGGCTCCTCATTGGCCGAGCCGGAGATGAGCAGCGAGTAGTTCTGCTGATTGTTGGCCAAGGTGCCGCTGTAGGTGATGACGCAGCGGTAAACGCCGCGGGCGGGCGGGCTGGCCACGAAGACCTGCTCCACATTGTCCACATTGTTCACGCCGGTGCTGGCGGGCAGTGCCATGGATGCCTGCGTCCAAGTACCGACGAAGGGCATCACATACGGCAGGTATTCGCTGCCAGCGGGACCGGTGATTTTTAACTGCAAATTGTTCACTAGGCGGGCAGTGCGCAGATCATTCGTCGTCGTGGCGGTGCCCGCCGGATCGGTCCAGCACAGCGTGGCACGGATGGGCGAGACACCGTCCCACACGAAATCATGGTTCACCGTGGTGGTCGTATTCGTGATCAGCCCCTCGTTCATACGCACCTTGAGCGGATTCGCGGCATGATCACGGATGAGGTTCACGGCCGCGACGCCACTGATGAGGCCCCAGCCGTACTTGTAATCCGGGCCGGTGTTACCCCGATCATCCGCCGTCTGGATGAGCAGTCCCTTCAGCGTGCTGGAGCGCATCGCGCCGCCAGGAAACACGCGGCCGTATTCTTCCATGAGCAGCGTCGCCGTGCCGCTGGCGTTCGGTGTGGACATGCTAGTGCCGCTATAGGTGCCGTAGGAGGCATCGCTCCCGTTGAGTGACGAATACACACCATCGCCATTGGCCACGATGTCGGGCTTGATGCGCCCGTCATCGGTCGGCCCCCAGGAGGAAAACGAACTGATGTTGGCGGAGGAGGGGCTGCGCACCCCGCCGCTTACGGCATCCGTCGTGGAACCCACGGTGATGACGTTTTTCCCCAGGGCATCAAAGCTGACCGTCTCGAACCCGCCGCGATACGCCCCATCCCCCGCCGGATGCGAGCTGCTGCTGTAGCTGACCACCGTGCTGCTGCCAGGAGCCAAAGCCACCGCATCGCCATTGGATGGATTGTCCGTGGTCTCGTTGCCCGCGCTGCGGAACATGAGGAAATACGGTGCGCTGTAGGCCAGCGAGTCGCTGTCACGCGAGTAGGTGTTGTAGCGGCCGAAATCGTACTCGTAACTGGTCGTGACGGTGCCGTCGCCATACCATTCCCAGAGACGCGCGGGGCTGCCGGTGCCACCCACATAGTTCCACCCGCTCACATAACCGTAGCTGTGGTTCGAGAGATACAGCCTGCCCACCTCACCCGGCGCAGCGGCCGCGCGTGCGGTCATCTCCGACTTGTCACTGTTCCAGTCATAGCTGTCCACGATGGCCGCCGGCGCCATGCCACGCGCGCTGGTGACAACACCCGCCGCCGCGATGGTGCCAGCGACATGGGTGGCGTGGTCGATGGCCGCCGAGCCGTCCTTCACCACCACGCGCGATCCGCTGGCGAACTCCTGATGCGTGGCGCGTGCGCTGCCCCCGTCCCACAGGCCCACGGTCATACCCGAACCGCTGAGTGAGTAGGGCGCATTGCGCAGCAAGTTCGCCCCGGTGGAAATGGCCGCGTTTGCGTTGTGCGTGGTAAAATAAACCGGCCTGCCATTCTCAAAACCCGCCAGTTCCTGCACCGTTCCATCCGGCCGGGTGACACGGAGCGGCAGCCCCAGCTTCTGCGCCTGCTCCACCGCTGCGATGCGCTTCTTGCGCTCGATTTCCCGCATCCGCGCCACCGCGCGCTCGCGATTCCCCGGCACGCTCAGATCGCCGATCTCCTCCAAAACATCCGCAAGCGTCTGTTCCGCCACCGGTGCCGAATTCGCCGCAGTCGGCGTGGCCGTTGGGTCACCCAGAACAGCGGTTTCCGGGGCCTGCGTCGCGGGAACCGCAACATCATCCGCTTGCGCCACACGCCCGGCATCACCACTCCCGGCACGGCCCTGCCACCACCATAGGCCCACTCCCACGATGAGAATCGTGGCCAGTCCGGCGAAAATCTGCCAAGGGGTGAACTGCCTCATGTGCAAGCGAGAGCTGGTCAAAGAGGGCAAAATAGCGACCCGCCGAACCCTTTACAAGACATTGCTCCTGTTCATCGCGTTGAAAATGAATACCAAACGACAAAGCGGAACACTTCGATTCTGCCTATCCTTGGTATTCCTTTCCGACCCGGATGCGCCGTGAACGAATTCACGGCGTGGTCATGGGACAAAGCAAGCCGGCTATTTCTGGGCGTCTGCCGCTGGCTTTGCCGGTTCCGCCGGTTTCTCACCGGTGACAGGATTGGCATCAGGGGCGGGAGCGGGTTTGATCTCGGGCTTGGGTGCCTGTGGCAGAGGTGAAGTCGGCTGCGGCAGGGTAGGAGCGGCAGCAGGGGGATTGAGGAGACCGGGAATCATCGATTTCACGTCCGGGAGACCGGAAGCAGAAGGTGCGGCGGCAGGGGCTTGTGTTTCTGGCGCGGCGATGACTTCAGCACGCTTTTTGAGGAGGCTGCTGACGGTGTATTCACTGACTTCAAAGACCCAGCCCGCGAGCTTTTTCTCGGTGGCGAGTTTCTCCTGCAGTTTTTTTTGTTCCTCAGCGAAGACCTCGTCGTTGTTCTTTTTGTCCTCCGCCTTCTCATCCTTCACCGCAGCGCGAGCCTTGGGAAGATCGGCGCTGACCGCGACGGTGAGGTAGTACTTGTCCGCACCATCGGTGGTCTGCTTCGTGGCCTGGACGTTGTAGGTGAAGCCGTCAAAGGTGACGAGTTTCACCTTCACGGCGTCCTTCATGAGAGCGGCGGCCTTGTCCTTGCCCAGCACATCGTTGAAGGTGGAACCGGAAAGCAGAGTGGAGAGAGAAACCTTGGCGGTGTCGATGCGCTCGCCGGCCTTCTCGCCTTCCAAAGCGAAATCGACACTCTCCGCGTCGGCGCGGGCGGCTTTCCAGGAGTCCTCCGGCTTGGCGGCGATGACTTCGACGGACTTGATCTTCGGTACGTCCAAAAACGCCTTCTCCAGCCAGGAATCAGGCTTGGTGTCGAGATCAGCAAAGGTGTTGCCGACGGTCCAGATGATTTCACCATCTTCGGGGATGCGCACGAGACGCTCATTGCTGCCGCCGAAGGGTGAGGCATTGGGATTGCCGGAACTGGTCACGTTGCTGCCGAGCACCAGGGACTTCTTGATGTTGCCCTTGCCGTCCAGTAGCTCAACGAGCGTGCCCACGCCATAGGCGTTGGGCTCGCCGGGAGGCTGCACGCCGATCTTGCTCCAAGCGTCTTTGCCGGTGCGCTGACCACGGGTGACTTTCTGTTCCTTGAGCGCCAGCAGGGCGGTGCTGATCTTGGCGAAGCTGGCCTCGTAGCCGCCGCGTTCGGCCACGGTCCAGGTGGTGCCGTTGAGGGCGACGTTGACTTCCTGCTTGTCATCTTTGATGCGAATCTTCTGCACGCTGTTGACGTCCAGGCCAGGGAGCAGCAGTTCACGCGCTGGAACGCCTCGGCTGAGGCGTGATTTGCGGTCCTGCTTTAGATAAAGAGCGGCTCCGACGAGTGCGGCGAGCACGACGAACAGAATGAGGATCTTCTTCATGGTGAAATTGAGTAAAGTTTAAAAAGGAGATGAAGTGAATCAGACGGCAGCGGTGGCGGCACGACGGCGGATGGCGAGCAGGATGCCCACGCAACTGACCAGCAGCGGCACGGCGAGGAAGTTCAACCACTTGAGCATGGTCTTGGTGTACTCGATTTCCTTGTTCTGGTCTTTTTTGATCTCGCGCACCTTGCGGGAAAGATCGACATCATTCTGCATGAGCGCCTCCAGATCCTTCTGCTGCTGGGGATCAACGATAAAGCCTTTGCCCTTGGCGTCACGCTTCAAACGCAGTGCACCCATTTTTTCAGCGGCCTTCTGGCGCTCGGCTTCCAGCGTCATGAGCTGCGGGCGGTAGCGGCTTTCCACCTTCTCACGCATTTCCTTGAGGGTGCTGAAGGGACGCACGGCAGATTTGCGGTTGCGCACCTGGAGCAGATCACCACCGCCAGCGAGCACTTCCACGGCATTGAGGATCAAGGGTAGGTTGCCAGTGCGGGAGACGAGCATGCCAGTCATGGGGTCCTGCTGCACACAGAAGGCGTCATAGAGCATGTCCACATCGGAGAACAGGATGACAATGCCTTCGCTGTTGGCGGATTCCTTGAGTGAGCCGTCGTCTTTCTTCGGTTCTTCCTTGTTCGTAGCGACTGGTGCGGGCGCGGCGGCGGCGGGAGTGGCGACTGCTGCGGCAACGGGAGCGGAACCGGCAGGAGCGGCCACCGGTGCGGTGGTGACGGAAACGGGCGGAGTAGTTACTGAGACCCGGCCGGATTTTGGCTCGTCCTGGGCACCGCCGGCGTCTGGTTTACCAGCGGCTGCGGTGGGCTTACCACCAGGGAAAGCGGTTTTGAATTTGCCGGTGAGGCGGACTCCGAGGATCTGCTTGCGACCACTGGAATGGAAGGAGGTCAATCCCTGCGGCGAACGGGCTTTTTCAGCCTCGGTGGTATCGATCATCTCAGACTCCTCCGAGCTGGAGGCGAGGATGTCGGCATCAATGCCATCCCGTTTGTCGATGCTGAACGAGCCAGCGGTGACCAAGGTGAGTGAGTTGAGGCCGGAGGTGATGCGGTCCTCGCCATTGAGCGCACCGGCGGGCAATTGCAGCGCGGTGGGATTGTTGCGGCCCTGCAGCATGCCACGGTAGTTCATGTCAGCCACGATCATGTCGTTTTTATAGCCGATGCCCCAGGCCTTGAAGAGGTTCTTCAAATCAGAGCTGGTGTTGATCGTGGTCTGCTGGCCGGTCATCGGGTTCTGCTGACCGCTGAATGCTTGGGCGACAACGCTGTTCGGGTCCACGAGGGCGATCACCTTACCACCGCCGAGCAGGAACTGGTCGATGGCGTATTCCGCGCTCTCCACGATTTCCGCAGGATGCAGGACGAGGAGGACCTTGATGTTGGAGTCGATCTTGTCGGTGCCCATCGGCACTTCGACGACCTCATAGTCGGCACGGAGCTGCTGGACGACGACCCAAGGCTCCTGGCCGCGCTGTTTCTGGAAGGGATACATGGGCGATCCCATGACCGGAATGGAACTCATGACGCCAATGACGTTGCGGGAGGGCTTGCTGACCTTGGAGATGGCACGGGCGATGTCATACTCAATGGCGGAGCCTTCATTCGGTGCCGGCGGATTGAGGAAGGGAATGACCTCCTTCAGGTCATTGCACTGAATGGCGAGACCGAGGTAGATCTTGTCACCTTCCTGGTTCACGGGGCCCATGTCCTGGATTTCATCTTCGCGCGCCTTGTCCTCTTCCTCGGTATTCGGATTGGGATGGATGGTTTCGAGGACGATCTTGTCACCAGAGGCTTTCACCAGCTCCAGCAAGAGATCTTCCACCGCACGGACATGCGGTTTGAGGACGTTCGGCATCACGCGGTCATCCGTGGTGTAATAAAACCGGATGGTGACCGGCTCGTCCTCATTGAGACGGCTGAGGATGTTCTTGGTACCCTGAGAGAGGGTGTAGAGCTTGTCCTCGGTGAGGTCGATGCGGAAGTTGCCGACGCTGAGTCCTCCGACGAGGAAGTTCAGGACGACGATGATGGCGATCACCAACAGGGCGGTGACGCCGGTGGTGGCTTGTTTGCTGTTCAGATTCACGCTCATGGTGTCAAAGCAGGTGGTTGAAGTTTGGTTTGAGGCCAGGATCAGGCGCGTTTGGCACGCAGCGCCAGATTGGTGATGATGAGGGTCACGGCGATGACGGAGAGGAAGTAGAGCACGTCACGAAAGACGAAGATGCCCTTGGTCAGCTCAAAGAAGTGGTCCATGAAACTGAAGTAGCTGATGAAGCGCACGAAGCCCTCCGCCCAGTCCGGCGTGGAGCTGACGATGGTGTGCGTGACGCCGGGGTCGCCGATGAGAGCGATCACGATGCAGAAGGCCACACTGACAATGAAGCAGACCACCTGGCTGCGCGTGATGGCGCTGATGGCGGAGGTCAGCGCGAGGCAGGCCAGCGCGTAAAGGTAGCTGGCGATGTAGCCGCTGATGATCGGTCCCATGTCGGGATTACCGAGGTAGCAGACGGTCCACACGATGGGGAACGTGAGGGTGAGTCCAATGAGCCAGACAGAGGAGGCGGCGAAGAATTTGCCCAAAATCGCCTGCCAGGGAGACACCGGCATGGTCAGTAGGAGTTCGATGGTGCCGAGGCGATGCTCCTCCGACCACAAACGCATGCCGACGGCTGGCGCGAGCACGGTGTAGATCCACGGATGCCAGACGAAGAAACGCTCCGTCAGCGAAACATCCTCACTGTCGAGTATGCGTGAGAAGAAGAAGGGGAAGCCCATCGCTGCCAGCAGGAAGATGACGACGATGACGTACAGGACGGGCGAATTGAAGTAGGCCAAGAACTCCCGTTTGAAGACGGCCTTGGTGTTCTGAAAGTTGCGATTGCTCATGTTGAATCGAATTGGGGTTGGGAAAATGAAGCGGTTTAGGCGGCTTTCTTCTGCGTGGTTTCGGAGCGCGTGATGCTGCGGAAGACCTCGTCGAGCGAGTTGGCACCAGGGACGAGTTTCTTGAGGCTTTCCGGCGTGCCGTCGGCCACGACCTTACCGCGATCAATGATGATGGCGCGGGAGCAGGCGGCCTCGACTTCTTCCAGGATGTGGGTGGAGAAGATGATCGCCTTGTTTTCGCCCATGCGCTTGATCATGCTGCGCACTTCATGCTTCTGATTCGGGTCGAGACCGTCGGTCGGCTCATCGAGGATGAGCACATCGGGATCGTGAATGATGCTCTGCGCGAAGCAGGTGCGATGGCGGTAGCCTTTGGACAGCGTGTCCACACTCTGATTGCGCACAGAATCGAGGAAACACATGTCCAGCACACGATCGACGGCCTTGGAGCGGTCGGACCCGTGCAGGCCGCGCAGTTCAGCACAAAACGACAGGAAGCTGGCCACGGTCATGTCGGAATACAGCGGTGCATTTTCTGGCAGGTAGCCCAGGCGTTGCTTGGCCAGCTCAGGCTCCTCCAGCATGTCAATGCCGCAGAGCTTTACGCTGCCGGCGGTGGGACGGAAATAACCGGTGACCATGCGCATGGTGGTGGACTTGCCGGCACCGTTCGGGCCGAGGAAGCCGAGCACCTCGCCCTTTTCCACGGAGAAGGAGACATCATCGACAGCCACCTTGGTGCCGAACACTTTGATGAGGTTCTTAACTTGGATCATAACGTCGTTGGAATCGGATGGTTGGGGGGACAAATTGACGCCGTAAGGAGGCGTGTGGTTGTTCGCCTCCCTCCGAACGTTCAATCGCGGAGCGCTGCTTTAGGGGGGTACGCAGGGCTTTTCAACTGAATTTTCGCAGGGTTGCGGGCAGCGTTGAACGTGGAGCCGGCACCATAGATTGCAGAAAAAATTCAACGTGACGGGCCATACCGATCACCTACACTCAGCGCCCTCCCGCCGCATCCCTCCATGCTTTGGAACCAAAACATCGATCCCAACAAGGATCCGTCACAAAAACCCTTCATTTTATGGCGGCCGTTCGTCATGGCCTGGGAATGGCTGGTGCCACCGACGGTGGCCCATCGTGACCGCCAGTCGCCATTGTCGCGCTGGATCGCCTCCTTCGTGATCGTCAGCATCTGCACCACACTGATCATTCTCGGTGTCATCTATGCCAGACCGCTGAAGAACTCCTACAAGGCCATGCGGGCGGACAGCATGGTGAAGGAAGCACGGCGTCTGGCGGAGAACGGTCAGGTCGTGAATGCGGTGATGAAGGCGCAGGAGGCGTACCTGAAAGCACCTGAAAGCGTCGAGGCCATCCGCCTGAATTTCGAGTACTTCACGCTCATGAAACGCGACACGGCGCTGTTTTTCTATGACAAGCTGAAGGAGCTTGAGGCGCTCACGCCTACTGATGAGCAGCTCCATGTACGCGCTTTGATGAACCTGGGAAAACCCAAGGAAGCCTCCGTGGCGCTGGAACAACTGATGCGCGTGGAGCAGCCCAGCGAGGCGCTGATGAAACTGGCTGAGGAGGTCTGGGGGCAGCGTGAGCAGAACAAGCCGCTGCTCAACGTCCTGCGCGCTTTTCACGCAAATAACCCGGACGACAAGGAGAGTGCGCTGCGCCTCGCCAAGGTGCAGATCAGCTCGGGCAATCCCACCGAAATCGGCCAGGGCATGGAATTGCTCTGGCAACTAGCAGGCCAGGACGATGCGCTCGGACTACAAACCCTGGAGTTCATCAATGGGCTCCCGTCCCTGACACCTGCGGACGCCGCCAAGCTGATCAAGCGCCTCAAAACCCATCCCAAGGCCGGAGACTGGCATTATGTGGCCGCCTTGAAGCGCGAGGTGGAGCAGTCGCCGGAACGCAAGAAGGAGATCGTGATGGATGCCGTGTTGAAGTACCGTGACAAAAAGCGCGATGAACTGCTGCCGGTGGTCCGCTGGCTGGTGGAACAAGGCGAATTCCTGCAGGTGCTGGACATCCTGCCGGAGGAGGATGCCAAGACGCATCAGGGGCTGCTGGAGAATTATCTCAACGCCCTCACGGTCTTGCAACGTCACGACGACATGGAACGCCTGGTCAATGACGCAAAGGTGGCGACCATCCTTGATCCCACCACGGTGGCGATGTTTCGCGCCCATCTGGCGTACGTCTTGAAGAAACCCGCCGAGGAGCTGCGCTCCAAGCTGATCGCCGCCAAGGAATCCGCCCAGCTCAACGGCCGTTATCCCGTTCTGCTCCGCATCGCCCAATATGCGGAAGACCGCAGTCACTACGATATCGCCGAGGACGCCTACCGCCTGACCATCAAGGCCGCCCAACGCGCCTCGGCGGCACCCCGGATCGAACGCGATGCCCATGCCGGTCTGATCAAGTCATGTGAGGCCAACCACAATACCGAAGCACTGCTGCAGGCCACGCAGAAGGCCGTTGAGCGCTGGCCGGATGACACCACCTTCATCGAGCGTTATCTCTATGTCAGCCTGCTCACTGGCAGGAACATGGAGCTGAGCCTGAGCCAGGCCCAGAAGCTGCTGCAAATTCAGCCGAAGGACAATCTGCGCAAACTGACCGTGGCGCTCGCGCATTGGCGGCTACAGGACAAGCAGCGGGCGGTGCAATATCTCAATTACATCGACCTGAATCCGCTCACCGAAGGCCAACGCGCGGTGTTTGCGGCCATCGCCAATGGCGGCGGCTTCCATGATGAGGCCGTCGGGGTGATCAAGGCCATCAACCCCAAGGCCGGCATGCTACCGGAGGAACGGCGCTGCTTCGAACGCGCGCTGCAATGAGCCGCGTGCTTATTCGCCGGACCAAACGCGTGAACTGTCCTTGAGCCGACCGTCCACAAACTCCACGCCCTCGGCTTTCAGCAGCGCGAGTTTCTCCCGCACTTTCACGCCTGTCGTCGCACCCGAATAGCCGCCCAAGGTGAGGTCCGCCTTGATCACCCGATGGCAAGGAACTTCTGGGGCGAATGGATTGAGCTTCAGCGCCTGCCCGATGGCCTGCGCAGAGCGACAATGGATCGCTCTGGCGATAGCCGCGTAGGTCGTGACCTTGCCGCGCGGAATCTCGCGAATGAATTCATAAACTTTCTGCTGGAACGGGGTCATAGGCATGAAAAAAGCCGCCTGATAACAGGCGGCTTTGTCATTCATGGCGGAACGGACGGGACTTGAACCCGCAACCTCCAACGTGACAGGCTGGCGCTCTAACCAATTGAGCTACCGCTCCCTCACCAAGAATTGGGCCGCGATACTAAACGCATGCATCGCTCTGGCAAACGGAAACTTGCTTCTGTGGAAGTTTTTCGCGCACGCCGGTGGCGTCATTCAAATTCAGGGTACTTCCTCGCCGGAACCGGTGTAGTACCAACCGAGAACCTTGCCATCGAGTACCACCGCTTGGGCTTCGACAGGCATGAGGCCAAAGATCGTCTTGGCCTCGTAGTTCACCTTGAGACCCCAGCCGTTTTTGCCCTGAACTTGTGCCGGCTGCGGATCTCCCCATGCCTTGATGTTGTCAGGTGTGATTTCCGTGACCTGGCCGCGCTTCATGCTGGCGATCAGCAGCGGATAGGTGCCATCAGTCGCGCGCACCGGCTTGCCACTGGCTTCAACTTCGCTACTGGATGCTGCTGCCACTGGTTGCGCATTGGCCAACTGCCGCCGGGCAGCGCTGGCCTTGAGTTCTTCCGCTCGCACGATTTTCCACTTCTCATAGACCTCGTTGAGCAGTGCTTTCAAATTCGTGCCGTCGATGGGCAGTTGCGCCCGCGCGGCAGACTCCTTGGTCGGTGCCAGCGTCAGCACGCCGTTCTCCGCCGTCATGACGAACGCCTTGCCACCTGCGGCGACTTTGCTGGCCCCCACGCTCATTTTGAACATGGCATCCTGTAGCAAACTCACCTCACGCGGAAAGGCTGACGGTGGAATCTTGAGCCAGTTGCCGGTGAGAACCTCAATGGGATCAAACGTGGGACCTGACGAGGCTGCCGCAGCAGCAGGCGCGGGAGCCGCCGCCGGCGCGGCAGGCTTGGGTTCCGCCTGCATGACCGGCGGTGGTGCCACCGGTGCTGTTTCGGCCACCGTGGATTTCACTTCAGGTTCCAGTTGCGCAGGAACGACTTTTTTCTTTGGCGGTGGGTTAAGACTTTTGAAGACGATTTTCTGTCCCGGAGGTGCCAGGAAGTAATCGTAACCCAGAAAGGTGCCGCCGATGATAAGGATGGTGTAGAAGAGTGATTTCATGAGGGTGGGGGTTGATGCACATGCTTCACCACATGAGCAAGCGATGAAGTACTTCAACTTCTTGGGCCTGCCGTTACATTTTTCCGTCAAGATTGCGTAAAAAGGAGCGGGGACGTGCCGCTTGCGGGCATGACAGGCCGCGCTACATAGCGCCCATGCCCCAACCCAATCTGCTCCTCGGAGTGAACATCGATCATGTCGTGACCCTGCGCCAAGCGCGTTACCGTGCGCTACCGGACTCACCCAACGCCGAACCCGGCGTGCTCGCGGCGGCCTTGGCTTCAGAAGCGGCAGGAGCACACTCCATCACCGTGCATCTGCGTGCGGACCGCCGTCACATCCAGGATGCGGATGTGCGGCTGCTGCGGCGTGAGATCGCCACCAAGCTCAATCTGGAGATGGGCAACACCCGCGAGATTCTCGACATCGCGCTCAATGTGCGCCCTGACTTTGTCTGCATGGTGCCGGAAAATCGTGAAGAAGTGACCACCGAAGGCGGCCTGGATGTGGCAGGCCAGCGTGAAACGCTGCGCGGCACGGTGCAGGCGCTCAATCACAACGGCACCCGCGTCAGCATGTTCATCGACCCGGACCTCGATCAAGTCCGCGCCAGCGCCGAGATCGGCGCGACGATGATTGAGCTGCACACCGGCACCTTTGCCAATCACAGCGGTGCTGAACGTGCTGCCGAGGTGGCGCGTCTCTGCGCGGCAGCAGCGCTGGGACATGAGCTGGGCCTGCAAATCAATGCGGGCCACGGATTGACGACTCAAAATCTCCCGGATATCTGGGCGGTGCCGCATCTCGCGGAACTGAACATCGGCCACCACATCGTCTCGCGCGCCGTATTCATCGGCCTGCAAGCGGCGGTGCGTGAAATCCTGGCCGTGATGGCCACTTACCGCGTTTGACCTGATGACAGCCCAAGGCATCGGCATTGACCTCGTCGAGGTACCACGCATCCGCACTTTGCTGGAGAAACACGGCCAGCGCTTCAAAGAGCGCACCTTCACCGCCGCTGAGATCGCTTATTGTGACTCCTGCGCGGACCCCGCGATGCACTACGCCGCACGTTTCGCCGCCAAGGAGGCCGTGGCGAAGGCGTTGGGCACCGGCCTGTGGGCCGAAGGTGTGAACTGGACGGACATCGAGGTCGTGCGCCAGGAGAGTGGCAAGCCGGAAATCTCCCTGCATGGCATGGCGAAACAACACGCTGGCACCGCCACCTGTCTCGTCAGTCTCACGCACACCCGCGAGCTGGCGATGGCACAAGTGCTGCTGGGCTGAGCTTTCTGCTTTCACGTTTGGAACGCAGCCGCTACAATTCCGGCAGAACATCATGCGACGCGCGATCTACCCTGGCAGCTTCGATCCCTTCACCAACGGCCACCTCGACGTGTTGCAGCGGGCGGCGGGCATTTTTGACAATCTCATCATCGCCGTGGCGCGTGATAATGCCAAACAGAGCCTGTTCAGCGTGGACGAACGCGTCGAACTGATCCGCACCGCCACCAAGGAGATCAGCGGCATTGAGGTCATGCCGTTCGAGGGCTTGCTGGTGAATTTTGCGCGTAAGCACCAGGCCTGCGCCCTCGTACGCGGCCTGCGTGCGGTGTCGGACTTCGAATTTGAGTTCCAACTGGCCCTCATGAATCGTAAACTTGAGCCTAACCTCGAAACTTTGTTTCTCATGCCGCGCGAAGAGTACACCTACATCAGCAGCCGCCTAGTGAAGGAAATCTGCCGCCTCGGGGGTCATATCGAACAGTTTGTCCCCCCGAACGTGGCCGACGCCCTCCGCGCCAAGCTCCAGCAACCCTGATCGCCTCTCATTTTGAACTTTTACCCCCATTCCCCATGCACCGCCCCTTTCACATCGACCTGCGTGCCGTTCCAGACGGCGGCCGGGACATCTCCGGCCTGGAATCCCCTGCTTTTTTTGAATTGACTGAAACAGACCCCCTCCAGGTCGTCACCCCGCTGAAATATGACCTCCACCTCGAACGCGATGGTGGCGATCTCCTGGTTAGCGGCACGCTAGAGGCCACCTTCAGCATGGAATGCGGCGGCTGCCTCGAACGTTTCGAGCACCGCCTCACCCTGGAAAAGTATGCCACCGAAATCGAGAGTGAGAAGGATGGAACGATCAACTTGACGGATACGATCCGGGAAGATACTCTCCTAGCCCTTCCGAGCTACCCACGCTGTGAGAACGACAATGTTCGTCCTCATCAGTGTCCCGCCGAAGGCAGGTTTGAAACCGTGCTGGAGACAGCCGATGAAGAGCCTCAAGGTGCGGGTCAGGGTGTGTGGGAAGCTTTGAACAAATTGAACTAGACCAGACCCCCACCCGATACTCTCATGGCCAATCCGAAGCGCAGACAATCCAAGAGCCGCCAACGCATGCGTCAAGGCGCGAACCGCTGGAAGGCACCCACTCTCAAGAGCTGCCCAGAATGCGGCACCACCGTCCCCGGCCACGTCGCCTGTCCTTCCTGCGGTTACTACCGCGGTCGTCAGGTGATCAGCAAGGTCGCCGGCGAAGCCTAATCCGCTTCCCCCGTCTCTTTACCAACCCCGCTGCGTCTCACGACGCGGCGGGGTTTTTTGCTTTGCCTGCCTCTGGCATCGCCCGCCAGACAGCGCGGCATTTTCCGCCCGGCTGAACGCGGCAGCGCGACTCAGCGCCCAGTCTCTTTGATGGTTCGCTTAAACCAGTCGCATTCCGCTTTCCACGGTGCCTCCTGGCGCATTTCAGCCACGGTCATGGGCAGGCGGGCGCTCCAATTGCTGTCTGCGGCGACGCCGGGGACATTGAAGCGTTCTTCCAGGCCAAAGAGATCCGTGAGCATGAAGGCGGCAAAGCGGGCATTGCTGGTGAGCAATGCCTCCAGCAGGGCACGGCGGATGTGCTCGTCATAGGCAGGCCAGCCGTCGCCCGTGAAACGCAGGCCGGAAAAATCGCAGAGATCACGCAGTTCTTTTTGAGCGCGAAAACGCTCGCCTTCATCCGCACTGGCCAGATCGCTGACACGGTGGTCCCAGAGCGTCTTCATCGGCTCATGGTCATGCGTGGCGTAGGTGGTGAAGGCGCAGTTGTCGTAATCACTGCCCATGACGACGCGTCCCTGTCCATCATGCTCCCATTGGCTGACTTTGAATCCGGGAATGTCTAGGCTGAGCAGGTGCGGACGCACATAGTCCGGCACCGTGCCCAGGTCTTCGGCGATGACTTCGGCATTACCCTCTATGGCATCGAGAATCATGCGCAAATACTTCTCCCCATTGGCGAGGTTCGCCGCTTTGTGCTCAGGCGTGTCGTCATCATGCTCGATGAAGTGCGGGAGCTGGCCACCGGTGAGCGCCCGGGCCTCCTCATCACTGAGATCGCGGAATTCCGCGTTGCGTGCGGGCCGCCAAGGAAAGCTGTAGATGCGGTAGAAGCCGAGCACGTGGTCGATGCGGAAGACATCAAAAATATCCGTGAGTTTCTGCGTGCGCTGCCGCCACCAGGTGAAGCCGCCCTGCTCCATCACATCCCAGCGATAGTGCGGGATGCCCCAGTTCTGACCCCAGCGCTGCACGAAGTAGTCGTCCTTAAAATAGGTCTCTGGCGGCGCCCCGCCGCACCAGTTGAGATCAAACTGCTCCGGCTGAAAAAACACATCCGCGCTGCACCAGGAGATGCCGAAGGGAATATCGCCCATCAGTTTGACCCCCTTGCTATTCGCGTGGGTGCGCATTTCACGCCACTGGCTGAAGCAGAGCCATTGCACATAGGCGTGGAAAAGGATGCGGGCATCCGTCTCGACCGCGTTTGCCTCGCGCCAAGCGTGGGCTTTGGCAGCGGTATTGATCGTGTCGGGCCAGCTCATCCAGTCCTCGTGGCCGCGATCCTCCATCAGCACCCGAAACAGGCAGAAATTATCCAGCCAGCCCTCCTCCCGCACGCAAAATGCCTTGAATTCAACCAACCGCTCCGGCTGCGTCTCGATCTGGCTGAAGGCACGCCGCAGCAGCGTCGTTTTCAGGCTGCGCACCTTCGGGTAGTTCACCGATCCCTCCCGCAGCAGGTCGGCCCGCAGCAGGCCCGTAGTGGTGCGGTGAAATTTCTCATCCAGCTCAGGAATGACCTCGGGCGTGAGCTCCAGCGTGAGGTAATCCAGCGCCACCGAGCTGATCGCGTTGTAGGGGCTGCTGTCACTGCCCGTCGCATTGATCGGCAGGAATTGCACAAAGCCGAGGCCGGTGTCGGCGGCCCAATCAATCAACTGGCGCACCCCGCCAGTATCACCGATGCCGAGATCCCCCGCCGTGCGGAGAGCGAAGACGGGAATGAGAATGCCTGCGCGGCGGGGCTGGATGGTGGGCATGAGAAAGGAGTGACGAAACGAGAATGAAGAAGACAGAGTGTTTCGTGGTTGTCTGCTGCGATTTAGGCAGCTTGGCAAGCGTATTAGAGCACGATGCGTTCCCGATTTCTGACCTTGCTGCTGTTTGTGACGATCTCCCCTGCCCTCACGGCGGCAGAGCCAAAGGCACCACGCGTGATCGAATTCCGCGAAGAGCCGCATTCCTACCTTGATTGGCAGCCGAAGGACCGCTTCGCCGAGTTGCAGAAGAAGGCGCTGCAGGGCGAGGTAAAGATCGACACCAGCAACGACAAAGCCTTTCTCACCAGCTTGCTCGAGGCGCTGAACATCCCCATCAGCTCGCAAATCATGGTCTTCTCCGCCAGCTCGCTGCAAAGCGAGATCATCAATCCGCGCAATCCGCGCGCCCTCTACTTCAACGAGGACACCTACCTCGGCTGGGTGCCGGGCGGCTTGATCGAAATCATCGCCGCCGATCCCGAGATGGGGCCGATGTTTTATGTGTTCGACCGCCTACGCCCCGGCGGCCCGGTACCGAACGCGACGCGCTCCACCAAATGCATGAACTGCCACGCCGGCAACGCCACGCGTCGCTTGCCCGGCTTGATCGCCGAATCACTGCTCGTCTCGCGGGCGGGTTCCAGCCTCGAAACGTTCCGCCGTGATGTGCAGGGGCATCAAATCCCGCTGGAAGACCGCTTCGGCGGCTGGCATCTCACCGGCCAGCACAACATCACCAACAACAGAGCGAACGTGATGGGCATCCCGAATGCCGGGAAAAACCAAATCGTCCCCGTCGAGCCGGGCCAGTACTCCGATTTGAGCCTGCACCTGCTGCCCACCAGCGACATCCTACCGAACCTCATCAACGAGCACCAGATGGGCTTCGAAAACCGCCTCGTCTATGCCGTGTACACCGTGCGCCAACTCAAGCACGAAACCAACGGCCCGCTGGGAGCCTCCGCCCTCGCCGAGATCGACGAACGCGCGCAGGAACTCGCCCGCTACATCCTCTTCGCCGACGAGGCGAAATTTCCCAGCAAAGGCATGATCGGCGATCCCGCCTACGCGCAGGATTTCCTGCACGACCGCAAGGCGACCAAGACCGGGCTATCCCTCAAGGATCTGGATCTGAAGACCCGCACCTTCAAACACCGCTGCAGCTTCATGCTCTACACCGACTCTTGGAAAGCCGCCCCGAAGGAGCTGAAAGAGCGCGTCTATTATCACATGGCCCTCTTCCTCCGCGAACAACCCGACGCCCAGCACGCCCACCTGCCACCACCCGAGCGCCTCGCCATCCGCAGCATCCTCAAGGAGACGATGACGGATCTACCCGCGTGGTGGCGGTAGTGCATCTTCCCTTACCAACCCCCCGGTAGGGCGGGCGGTCCCCAGCCCGCCGCCACCTCGGCGCATGGAGGACCATGCGTCCTACCTTTTCCATCTTCACCCCGCCGGAGGCGGCGACGTTGGCGCAGGTTCTTCCTCACCACCGCCGCTGCCCGTCGCGGTCACATGACTGGCGATCTTCCACGCGCCCAGCACGCCCGCGTTGTTGCGGAAGCGGTTCTTGATGATCGTGTCCAGGCACTTCACCGCATCACGTCCCTGGCGCAGCAGGCCGGGCAGAGTGGCGGTGGCACCGCCCTGCTCTTGCAGCGCGCCGCCCTGCCCTCCTCCGCGTCGATCACGTCCTGCGCCTCCGCACGCAGGTCCGCCACCACATCAGTCTCGTAGCCGTGATCAGTGAAGTCCGCCGCCAGATTCAGTTCCTCGATCGCATCGGCAAAGGCGTTGCCCATCGCCGCCAGCAGCGTGTCGTTGTTTCAGGCAGTTCAGTTGGTTGCGTTGACGGTCGTTCATACGGTGCTTGCGGCTGCGGTGGTGTTTCGGTGCCCGGCTCGGCGGCGTCTGCGCCGACTCGCCCGGCTTGTAAGGGAATTTTTTTCTGATCGAGTCGATAGCCCGCGTCTAGTCGCAGACCCGGGGTATCGAAGAACAGTGGTATCATGAATTTTTGGCATGGTGCGCAGATTTCGCCCGCCACTTCGATGCTGCGGTGGACGTTTTTCGTCTTTCTCATGCCACAGAATCCCAGCGCTGAGACAGGAATGCCGCAGCCCTCCGGGTAGAGCTAAGTCTCCACTTCTACCAGTCGCCTCTCCCCCAGTTCTGGATTCCCTTGCACTCCCTAAGTCTCTCCGCTTGGATGCACGCCGCCTAGGGAACCCTTCACTGACCGGGCAACTCTGTCTTTTCAAATGGCCCTCCACCCCGACTTTCCCACATCACCCTACGCGCCGCTGATTCCTGAACAGCGGTGGTTCCCGGCGGATGAAACGCTGCGTGCGAGCCGCTACGACATGCTGCTCCCACCTTTGGTGGCCAAGATCAGGAAGGAAGTCTTCGATTGGCGCAGCAAAGGCTATCCGGGCGCTTCTCCCACTTCCGTCGCGCTGTTGCGCTGGTGGTTTGAGACGGACCACCTCTTGGAGAATGCGGACGGCTCGCTATCGCCCTTTCAGTATTACTATGCCCAGCGCGAGGCGGTGGAATCCGTCATCTGGCTGTATGATGTGAAGCAAGCCCGCGACAAGTTCGACTTGCTGCGCTTCGATGCTTCCGGTTCCGTGTCACACGGCATGTTTAGCGAAGACTGGCCCCGCTATGTGCTCAAAATGGCCACGGGCGCAGGCAAGACGAAGGTCATCTCGCTGCTCATCGCCTGGAGCTTCTTCCACAAGCTGTATGAGGCCGACTCCACGCTCTCGCGGAACTTCCTCGTCATCGCCCCAAACATCATTGTGCTCGACCGCCTCCGTGCCGACTTCGATGGGCTGAAGATCTTCTTCAATGATCCCATCCTGCCGGACAACGGCCATGCTGGACAGAACTGGCGGGATGACTTTCAGCTCACGCTGCACATTCAAGATGAAGTGCGGGTGGTCCGCGAGTCGGGAAACATCTTCCTCACCAACATCCATCGTGTCTTCCTCGGCGATGTGACCGAGCCAAGTCTCGAAGACGATGACCTGCGCGACTACTTCCTCGCCGATGCCTTTGGTGCGAAGCCCGCTGGTAAGACCACCGACAGCAAGACCGACCTCGGCGAGATCGTCCGTGAAATCGAGGAACTGGCCGTCTTCAATGACGAGGCGCATCACATCCACAATCCCAAGATGGCGTGGTTCAAGTCCATTCAGGACATCCACCACAAGATGCTGCAAAAGGACTGCCGTCTCACCTTGCAGGTCGATGTCACGGCCACGCCCCGGCATGACAATGGCGCGATCTTTGTGCAAACGGTGTCGGACTATCCGCTGGTGGAAGCCATCCATCAGAATGTCGTGAAGCATCCCGTGCTGCCGGACGCCGCCAGCCGTGCCAAGCTCCATGAGCACAAGAGCGCCATCTTCACCGAGCACTACAAAGACTACCTCGCGCTTGGCGTCGAGGAATGGCGGAAGAGCTATGCAGAGCACGAGCCGCTGGGGAAGAAAGCGGTGCTCTTCGTGATGGTGGATGACACCAAGAACTGCGACGAGGTTGGCGAATACCTGGAGAAGATTTGCGCGGAATTGCAAGGAGCCGTGCTGGTCATTCACACCAAGAATAATGGCGACATCTCGGAAGCCGCTTCGGGCAAGAACAAGGAGGAACTCGAAATCCTGCGCAAACAGTCGAACGAGATCGACTCCTGGAAATCACCCTTCAAAGCCATCGTCTCCGTCCTCATGCTCAAGGAAGGCTGGGATGTGCGCAACGTCACCGTCATCTGCGGTCTGCGTGCCTATGCCGCGAAGTCGAACATTCTGCCCGAGCAGACCCTGGGCCGTGGTCTGCGCCGCATGTATTTCGGCAGCGAAGTGGAGGAAACTGTCTCCGTCATGGGCACGCCGGCCTTCATGGAGTTCGTCGAATCAATTCAAACGGAGGGCGTCAGCTTCGAGCAGGTGCCCATGGGCGAAGGCGCGCAGCGCAAGGACCCGATCATTGTCGAAGTCGATACCGAGGACACGTCCAAGAACCTTGATGAACTCGACATCCCTATCCCGAAGCTCAGCCGCCGCTTTCAGCGCGAGTTCAAAGACCTCGGCGATCTTGATCCCTCGTCGTTTGGCAACAAGCGACTGCCGTTGAAGCCCTTCTCGCCGGAGGAGACGCGGGAGATCGTGTTCAAGACCATGCTGGATGCCGAGATCCATCACATCATTCATCTCGATGGCTCCGGGCCCGCTGACTACCGCAGTGTGGTAGCCTTCTTTTCCCGGCAGTTGCTTAAAGACCTGCGCCTCGTCGGTGGCTACGATCTGCTTTATCCGAAGGTCCGCGACTTCATGCGTGACCACCTCTTCAGCACCAGCGTTGATCTCGAAGACGCGGTCGTCCTGCGCAATCTCTCCGAGCCTGAGGTCGGCAAGGTGCTCTACGACACCTTCAAAGTGGCGATCAATGCCCTCACCGTCAGCGATACCGGCAGCACCCGCATTGAGGACTACATCAAGCTCCGCCACACGCGGCCCTTCCGCACCGATCACCGTCCGTTCCTCGCGGCGAAGAAATGCATCTTTAACAAGACCGTAGGCGAAGCCAATGCGGGAGGCTTGGAGCTATCCTTTGCTGCCTTCCTGGAAGCTGCACCCGATGTCCAGGCCTTCGCCAAGAACTACTTCGCTGTTGGTTTCAAGCTCGACTACGTCAAGGCCGACGGCGGCCTCTCCAACTACGTGCCCGACTTCCTCATCCGCACCACCGACCGCATGATCTGGGTCGTCGAAACCAAAGGCCGCAAGGAACTCGATCTCCCGCAGAAGATGGCCCGCCTGAAGCAGTGGTGCGCGGATGCCACCGCTGCCGAAGAGAGCGGCCAGCGCTACGACTTCGTCTT
>Ga0209284_10002742_pt1 | contig 23305 bp, 22 predicted proteins | sample FRY03_FD_187211 | JGI IMG/M metagenome (GOLD analysis project Ga0209284, IMG submission 187211) | Freshwater microbial communities from Lake Fryxell liftoff mats and glacier meltwater in Antarctica - FRY-03 (SPAdes) (version 2) | ecosystem: Environmental > Aquatic > Freshwater > Ice > Glacier...
GTACGGACGGCGTCAATGAAAAACACGACGCTTTGAGTTACGCGAGTATTGTCGCCGGGGACAACTTGCCTCATGTAGACATCACCAACGTTTCGGCCGTAACGTCAGGCGTTTTGACAGTTACAGGCACAGTCTTTTCCAGTATCGCGAACGTTACAGGCGGCGTGCGCGCGGCGGTGTTTGACCCGGCTTCGTTTGACTTGGCAGGCGCAGACCAATCTGCGCTCGCGACTTTTGTGAATGCAAACGGAACGGACTTGTCCTTGACGACTCTCGTTTACGCCGTGGGAAGTTTCACGGACTTTTCTTTGAGTACGTACTTTTCAAACATTGACGCTGGTTACACGACCGGGTCTTTGGTGGACGGCGCCACAGCTTATTACAGCGTCGCGGTGTCTGCGATGGACACCACCGGAAACGTTGGGGTTGGGTTGAATTAAGTCTAGCCACGTAGACGTGTCTGTGCGGTATTAAATATTATTTTATAAAACATAATGAACAAGTTACAGTTTGCACTCCTTTATTTGATTATTGATATATGTTGGATAACACTGATGGCTGGACGCTTTTACAAGAGCCGAATCGAAACTATACAGAAAGAGACTATGCGGTTCAAAATCGTACCCGCCATGTTGGCGTATCTCTTGTTACTGTTCACAATTTTTTACATATGCTTTCCTTTAGCGGAATGCTACAAAGACAAGTACCATCCGTCGGTTGTGTTCGGGTTTGTTGGTTTGAGTGTGTACGGCGTGTACAATCTCACGAACGGTGCTGTGTTGACCAACCATAATTGGGACTACATGTTGGTGGATACTTTATGGGGCGTGTCGTGTTTCTCCTTTTTGGGTTGGGTATATCATAAACAATTTTTGAAAAAATAAATTTGTCCATACTGACCAACGATATAGCAAACACGCGGTACATATAGTTCGGTTCAATATTGGTAATTAATACAACGACAAAATATGGTCGTATAATTTGAGCCCGTCGCGGTACATGGTGAAATGTTCGATGTTAAATTCTTCACTGGACGCGATTTCTTTCAGTTCGCGCACAATCGTTTCTATTTTGTACTCTTTGAACATGTCGCGTGTCATGAAACGCGTCTCGTAGTAAAATCGGTGAACCATCGCGTCCACAAACTTGGTCCAAGTAGCTTGGTCCGTGCGGATCGGCGGGAAATTAAACGGATTGATGATATTACATTCAACCGTTAAACCACGGTCTGTCCGGTTATGTAAACATTCGGTTACGTGGTTTGGTTTTTTGGGAACGTTCATTTGCGTCGCCAAGTTCGCGTCGCCGAACGCTTCCTCGATTTTTTGTTTCATTTGCGCCAACAGTTTGGGAATCGCCGTTTCGGTCCCTTCACCGACCCACGAGTCCCCGTGTCGAAACTCGATCATGTTTGACTTTTTGGTCCGTTTGCGGACCGTGTGGTTCTCTTCGTGGTCCGCGTTGAAATAAAAGAGGTCCAATGTGGACGCAAAACTTTTGACCACTTCCCGGTACCGTTCGTCCACCGCCTGTTTTTCTCGGAGGTACCGGACGTCCTCGTTCCCAAACAAAATTACTTGTTGGTAATTATTTGTAGTTTCGTAAAAATTGTAAATGTTGGTAATATTAGTACTGTTTGTAGTATTATTACTGCTTGTGCTGTTGGTGCTAATAGGGTCAGGGTCGGCGGGTGATTTGGTGGTATTTCTCGCTTTACATGTTTTACGATGATTGCACTTGGACTGTGCGTTGGCAAACGTTTTATGACAAAATTCACAAGTATTGGCCGGTACTTTTTTACACGTAATCAAATGGCGTTTTCGCTTGAACCTACCCATACAACTATGACAAAGTTTACATTCAAATTTTGAATCTCCTAAATCCACAAAACGAACCTCCAGTTTGTCGTCGTCGTCGTTTTTATTACCAATCGCTTTTTTATAAACATCGAGAATATTGCAAGGAATTTTTCTTTGATTATGCCGGTTCAAATTGCTTTTACAGTCCGTAGTGTACGAACACAAAGAACAATAATGTATCATCTGTTATTTTACTTAACAAAATGTTACTTACTTAAATTGTTTTTTTTTAAATAGGGACGTACTAACGACAACCGGGTCAGTTATGTGTATTACAAGAAAGCGAATAGTGATAATCGGGTCAGTTATGTGTATTACAAGAAAGAGAATAGTAATGTTTGGTTTATTCCTTTTTTAAAAATATTTTTATTAATTGCTTTGGAACAGTATGGAGTTCGAAATACTCATAGTTAGTCGATGACTAATGGACTAGAGGGGGGGAGGCTTTTTCAGGAGATTTCAAGAGTGTTCCATATTATTCAGATATTCTAAAAAGTTTTTTCATTGAATGAATGTTTTTAAAATATTAAAATATCGACTTTACGAGAACAGTGTGGTAATTTTATAAGTGCTTTCTCGTAAATTGTTGCTTATTTTCTCGATTGTTGCGTATTTTCTCGATTGTTGCGTATTTTCTCGATTGTTGCGTATTTTCTCGATTGTTGCTTATTTTCTCGATTGTTGCGTATTTTCTCGATTGTTGCGTATTTTCTTGTTACATTGTTATATTATATTTAATTCATTCTCAGTAGTATTTTCTTATATGATTTCAATAATAAATAAAATGGTTTTTTTTTTGAGAATAATAAATTTTTATTTGTAACAAACGAATTACCCGGTAGTTTTACGACAATTTGGTCAGTTATGTGTATTACAAGAAAGTGAATAATGATAATTGGGTCAGTTATGTGTATAACAAGAAAGAGAATAGTAATGTTTGGTTTATTCATTTTTTCAAATATTTTTTAAAAATTGCTTTGGAACAGTATGGAGTTCGAAATACTCGTAGTTAGTCGATGACTAATGGACTAGAGGGGGGGAGGCTTTTTCAGGAAATATGGAGATTTCAAGAGTGTTCGTAATTGTTGCCTATTTATCATCTCGATTTTATTCTTTTTGTTTATTTAATTGAAATTTTAATGTTTCGCGTTCGCTTGCATGGACTGTCAGTGCAACCGATTACATTTTTAATGAATATAACATCAAAATTACCAAACCCATCAAATTGAATAAATTGATAAACAGGAAATTTATACTGCTCACATGCTGGGTTGTGACAGACTATTTTGTAAATAAAGGCTTTAATGGGTAGTCGTGGCATTTTATCCTAATCTATATTCTTTAAATATCTTTAAATGGTTTTTTTTATCAATACGTACCCAGTGTTTTAAAAAAATAAAATTAACAAAAAACATATTCAGATTACACTTTTTAAAATTGGGTCAGTTATGTGTATTACAAGAAAGCGAATAATGATAATCGGGTCAGTTATGTGTATTACAAGAAAGAGAATAGTGATGTTTAGTTTATTCCTTTTTTAAAATATTTTTTAAAAATTGCTTTGGAACAGTATGGAGTTCGAAATACTCATAGTTAGTCTATGACTAATGGACTAGAGGGGGGGTCGTTTTTTCAAGAGATTTCAAGAGTGTTCGTAAATTGTTGCGTATTTTCCCATGTTTTACAGAATCCTTCACATTTATATCTTGTAAGTAAACTTGATCAATAAACTTGTAAGTAAAGGCTGTTGAGTTTCTTCCTATTTTAGATTGTTTATTATTAACAAATTTAACATATAAATTTTATATTTTTCAATGGGTTTGGGTTTGACTTCATTTTATATATTCAATTTTCTTTAAAGTTTTTTTCGGTTAGTAAATACGACAATCGGGTCAGTTATGTGTATTACAAGAGAGCGAATAATGATAATCGGGTCAGTTATGTGTATTACAAGAAAGAGAATAGTGATGTTTAGTGTATTCCTTTTTTAAAATATTTTTTAAAAATTGCTTTGGAACAGTATGGAGTTCGAAATACTTATAGTTAGTCGATGACTAATGGACTAGAGGGGGGGTCGTTTTTTCAAGAGATTTCAAGAGTGTTCGTAAATTGTTGCGTATTTTCTTGAAAAATTTAATTTACCGATTCACAAACCAAAGTTTCGAGAATGAGATGTTTTGTTTGATTTGGGTTTCGGTCAGTGGCCCGCGCACTGACTTGTAGTACAAGACATCTTTGAGATATTTTGTTTGGGTAATATTCAGCTTCGGAAAGATTTGACACATTCGACGGATGATTTTCGGGAGCGCGGTGTCGATCGATTCAGGATTCCAACAATCGTTAACTCGAAATTCGACAATCCCATCTTTTTTGTCAAGTTTTCGGACATTTTGGTTTCGCTCGTGGTCTTTGTTGAAAAACAACAGGTCCAACAGATCGTTGACTGTTGTTGGTTCGTCAAATTGGATATCGTTCAAAAACGCAACGTCCTCACGACCAAACCCGCGGCAACTTTTTGCGTTCTTGGTAAAATTCACGCTCAGAACTTTGTTGAAAACGTCTCGCATATCGTCGACGTCGCCTTCAAAATATCCACCGGGTCCACAGATCACGGGTTTGAAGTGTTGGCGGAAAGCTTGAATCAAGGCGCGTTCGACTTCCAGTGGGTTGGGGACGAGACCCACCACACAAATAATACGCGATTGTGCCGGGTACATTTTTTGAAGACACGTTAGCGTGTCGTGTTTGGTTGTGTGTCCGATCTTGTACCAACATTGCGGAACAGGTTGAATCATGTAGACGAGTCCCATTTTTATTCTTGGTGTTACACTCGAACCCTCTCTTTAAGTGAAATTTTGTTTTCGTTGAAACAAAAATGGGTATTCAATTTGAACGAAAACAGAATTAATTTTTTTTAAAGTAAATTTAAAGGAGGTAAAAACTTAATTAGTACTTTGGTACCTTGATGCAACGACCAGTTTTGGGGTTCCTTGATAGTCTTATTCGCGGGGACGAAGATATTAGAAGTACTAGGCACCTTGGTAAGTCTTATCAGCTGGGTAAATCTTGCCCTTCTTGATGACGGGAACGAAGATATTAGTACTTATAGGAACCTTGATAGTCTTATTCGCGGCACCTTCTTGACGACGGGTACCTTCTTGGTAGTCTTATCAGTGGGGCAAATCTTCTTTACTGTACTACCATTTTGTTCTTTGACATACAAATACGTCCTGTTTGATTGATGCATATTAAAACACATGCGTTTGTCCGCTTTTCCGTCGTTTGATGTTCGTCCTGATAACTTACAATCAGGTGTATTCAAACAAAAATCCCCTTCTTGATTAAACCAATCGAATGGTATCAGAGAACAGGGACTCCTGACGCCAGACTCCTTATTTGGTTTTTGTAGATATCCATTGTACATGTATCGTTTTCCATTACACGTAACTCCTGCAATTTCGTGACCGCATCCTTTATCAGACCTCGAACTTACTTCGGCCATGATCATACTGTCCACCTTGTATGTAAAATCTCCGAGAGTTATTTCCTCTTGCAATTTCCCGTCCCATATTCTAGAACCGTCCGTGTATCGTTGATCCCAAGTTTGTTTCAAATCCTTGGAATGTTCTCCAATCTTCACTTGTATGACGTCAATATTCGCCCAACAGCTCCTTTGTGCTTTTCTTGCAATCCCTGTCAAAACTAAATCCAATTTATCCTTTTCAAACACTAATGAACGCGCGTCCAAGGGGACGGTGGGTGGATGGAGCGGTCCCATGCGTGTTTTTCCTTTTGAATTTGTCCAACTATTCTTTCCCACATACTTACTTCCATAATAAAGCTCTTTATGATTGTCACTATTACCGTCAAACTTCCCATTCCCGAAACGAGAAAGTTGTGACGGTTTAGTCACGATATTGTCAAAATGAACATATATTCCGTCCGGGCCTTTTCTCTTGAAATTAGGATATATACAATATAACACCTTTGTATTCAGTTTAAAATATTTCATAACCTGTATTAAATATTTTTGTCCAGAATGCCCTTCTGACTTGTCCGGGTCAAAATAAAAGGTTTTGGGGTCTGCCCAGTGCAACACTTGTAATATAGATTCGGGAGTCGGCAACTCTTTATATCTTACTTTTGTATAATGGCTTATTAAAATATCTAAAAACATATTGGTAACTTTTTGTTTGGCAAGCTTTTTTCGGTTGAACCTCGAGGGTGTTAGGTTGGCATCGTTGGAGAATTTTTCATAAGAACTAAGGTTATTGTAAAAGAATTGACGTGTCCGTTCACTGTACAATAATGTCATGAGTAAAGCGTTGAACCAACAAGTTCCGGTCACTTGAGGTATGGTTGTCACTTGTGAACAGTCGGTTACCCTACCAAGTGGTGGTCTCATTCTTCTCATTCTTATTATATTTCAATCTATATTATTTTTTAAAAATAGTTTTTTTTCAGTCGAGGGACTCCATGTTATTGTTATTATTTTCGGAATCGGTTTCTTCTTCTTCTTCCGCACCACTCCCAACCAGACCGGCATGCATCATGTTGAAGACCCGTTTGGTAAACAACACGGGGTCCTCTTGCGTGTACCCGGACGCAATCATCGCGGTGTCGTACATCAAGCGTATAGTGTCTTTGACCACGCGCTCACTCAAATTGTTATTGAGAACCGCGTCGTGGATCGTCTTGACAAGCCGGTTATTCGGATTGATCTCGAGGATTTTCTTTTGTGCTTGAAACGACGACGCCCCTTTTTGTGCCAAGGCTTGTGCTTTGAGGATACGCTCCATGTTCGCGCTCCACCCGTACTCGGTCGACACAAGCACACAAGGGACGTCGTCCGACAAACGCACAGACACAACCACTTTTTCCACGTGTTCATTGAGCGTGTCCTGAAACGCTTTACACACGGCACTGTGTTCTTCGGTGTTGTCCACGAAATCTTTACTGGACTTGGAAACGTTGACCAGTTTCTTGCCGTTGAACTCGTGTACGCGCTGCAAAACGTACTCGTCGATAGGGTCAACCATGAAAAGTACACGCTCGTGTTTGTGTAAAAACGGCGAGTGTTCCAACGCTTTCCGGCTTTCGCCAGTGATGTAATAAATAATTTGGTTTTCGGTGTTTCCTAAAAAGTACTCCTCGAACGAGATCCGTTTGCCGGCTTCGAGGTGACTACACTCAAAACGTAAGAGTTTGACGAGCTTGTCGCGGTTGGCGTCGTCCTCGTGTACCCCTAGCTTGAGACTCTGATGGAACTGTTCGTAAAAAGCGTCGTACGTTTCGGGTTCCATGTTCTGGAACATATCGATACACTTTTTGACGAGATTTTTCTTGATCACGTTCATGACCCGGTTCTGCTGAAGCATCTCGCGTGACACGTTGAGAGGCAGGTCGTTACTGTCCACAACACCCGTCACAAACCCGAGCCATTCGGGTAGAAGCATGTCCTCGGTCTTTTCCGAAATCAGGACGCGGTTGACGTACAATTTCATTTTGGACTTTTTGGTTTCGTTTTTCCCAAACATATCGAACGGTGCGCGTTTGGGAACGTACATGACCGTTTTGTACTCGACCTGTCCCTCCGCACTGAAATGCTTGACGTCCGCGTACGTGTCCGAGTCACCCGAAATAGACTTGTAAAACGCTTCGTGTTCCTCTTTGGAGACTTCGCCGGGCTTGCGTAGCCAAATAGGCTTTTGTGTGTTCAAGTGCGTCCATTCAAGCACGGTTTCTTCGTAAATCACCGGTTTTTCTTCGATAGTTTCAGTTTCTTCTTCTGGAGTTTCTGTTTCAGTTTCAGTTTCAGTTTCCACAAGTTTCTTTGTCACCGTCTGCAAGTATATAGGGTGTTGGATAAACTCGGAGTGTGCGCGCACGATACTGCGTAGTTTCTCTTCTTCAAAGTATTCGTGACAAGTATCCTTCACAAACAAAACAACTTTTACACCACCACCACATTCTTCTACTTCTGTGATGGTAAACGACCCACTGGCTTGAGATTCCCAACAGTGGTTTCCGGAAAACACTTGGACTTTGTCCGCGACCAAGTACGCGGAGTAAAACCCCACACCAAACTGACCGATGAGATCTTCAGCAGCAGCAGCACCGTCACCAGCAGTAGCACTAAACTGTTTGGTACCAGAGTTGGCAATCGTACCCAAGTATTGAATCATCTCGTCGCGTGTGAGACCAATACCGTTGTCTTCGACCGTGAGTGTTTTAGCTTCTTTGTTCGCAGACACGCGAATATGGTACTCTTTATTATCAGCGTTTTTGTTTTCAGTCAACTCTTTGTGACGCGCTTTGTCGATAGCATCGGACGAGTTGCTAATAAGTTCACGTAAGAAAATGTCTTTGTTGGAATAAAACGCATTGACAATGAGGGACATCAGCTGGTTAATCTCGGCTTGGAAGGCGAACGTTTCGGAAGTAGACATTATTATTCAGAAACAACTCTAATCTTTAAATTGTTTTTAGCTAAAAAAATGAATCTTTTTAAAATTGACTTTGTAAATATGGTCTAGCTTGCAAAGGCAGGCGTTGGCGTACTTGGAAATCTCATTGAATTCGGCCAAGTAGCTCTTGCGGATCTGTTCTGTGTTTTCGTTCTCACGCAAGAGTCGGTGGAACACGTCGGAGCACAGAGTCACCACGAGACCGTACACATGGTTAGTGTGTTGTTGGACGATCCGCTGGTTGTGTCTGCGAAGAAGGGTCTTTTCGAACTTGGCGTCTGTGATTTTGTGCTGAAGCCACTTTACACGGACATCGAGGTTGGTTCGGAAATCGATGTCGATGTCGATGATTTCCACGGCTCTGTAATGAACGCACTGTTGGTGATTCAAAGTAACCGCTTGGACAAAATTGTTTCTGGGGACTGTGACTTGGTGAAACACGACACTCAAGTGTCGAATGATGTACTGAATGTCGGGGAGCCCTTCGCAGTTGTCGAGTCCCGCTTCTTGTTGAGGATTTTGTTGACGTGCCCACTCGTAAAAGTGCGGGTTGTGGATGGTTTGTCCGACAATCTCTTTTCCGGAATTCCAAGAGAAGGGCGTGTTGCAGTTCGTGCACCACATCTGGTCACACCCTTCGATTTTGTGGATTCGCGAAGCGCATTTGGGACACGGTTTGGTCGTGGCGTGAATCAGCTCCGTGGACTGTACGTGTTCCTCGTCACACGTGTGAACGACGTCGTGGTCTTCTTCTTCTTCCGTTTGGAGGCACCTGTGACACACTTTCACGCCACAAACACCGCACTGATGGTTCCGGCGCGTGACAAAGCCTCGGCAGTCGTCCGCGGGACACGGACACATGACGTGGGACTCTTTTTCAATTTCCCTGGTTTCTCCAAATTCCCCGTCCCCAAATTCCTTGACGTACAAAGGTTCGGGGATGATATCCTTGAACATGCGGCACAGATGCATCCCGTTGCGCCATCGGGAAATGTTGACTCGAATGTCTGACGCGTAGTTTTCGGTGAGTCGTATTTCCTCTTTGAGATCGTTTTTGAACTTTCTATCGTCGGGTTTGTTATTCCCGGCGGTGATTCCGTGGGTGGCGAGGCGGACTACCAGATTGTTCGTTTTGTGAATTGTGTTCAGGTACTCCTCCACCTTGACTGTTTCCACTGCACGACCGTACTCGACGTACATTTGTGTTTCCGGCATGAACGAGACCTCTTCATCTCGGAGACGTTTCTGGGTGCTCTGTGACAAACGCTTGACGAGAGTGTGTGAGACGTTTGCGCGGACGTGTTGATCTTCCCAGGGTTGTTTGCAGCTCATACACGAAATTTCAAACATACCGGACCGGTTTGTTTGGTGGGTTTCGAAACAGGTCGCGCACACTTGAAAGTCGCAATTGAAAGGACAAGGGACGCGCTTACGTGAAGTATTGTTGAAAGGTTCCACACACACCGCACAGTTTGAGTATTCCATTCTGAGTTGCTTGTTGTTTGTTCGACATTCTTTAAGTCAATAAATTTAACAAGGAAAGAAGGAGAATTCCAAATGATTTTACAAATTTTACTGCTAAAAGTAGATGTTTCTAAGATTGACTTTGTAAATCTGCTCGAGCTTGTCAAGGCGGGTGTTGGCGTACTTCGCAATCTCATTGAACTCGGCCAAGTAGCTCGCGCGGATCTGTTCTGTGTTTTCGTTCTCACGCAAGAGTCGATGGAACACGTCAGAGCACAAAGTCACCACGAGACCGTACACCTGATTGGTGTGTTGCTGGACGATCCGCTGGTTGTGTCTGCGAAGAAGGGTCTTTTCGAACTTGGCGTCTGTGATTTCGTTTTGTAGCCACTGGACGCGGGCATCGAGGTTGGTCCGGAACTGCGTAGTGTCGATGTCGCGGGTTATTTCCACTTCTCCCAAATGGACACACTTTCGGTGGGTGCTGGAAACCATCTGGACGAAATTGTATGTCGGGGTCGTGGCATCGGGAAACACAACGTCCAAGTGCTGACTGACGTGCTCAAAGTCGGGGAGCCCTTCGCAGTGGGCGAGCTGTCGGCGGGGCTGCTCTTGCTGCTGCTGACGCGTCCACTCGTCCACGCGTCCACGCGTCCACTCGTAAAAGTGCGGGTTGTGGATGGTTCGGCCGACGATCTCTTTTCCGGACTTCCAAGAAAAAGGCGTGTTGCAGTTCGTGCACCACATCTGGTCACACCCTTCGATTTTGTGGATCCTCGAAGCGCATTTGGGACACGGTTTGGTCGTTGCGAGGATCAGCTCCGCGGACTGTACGTGTTCCTCGTCACACGTGTGGATGTCGTCGTCTTCTTCCGTTTGGAGGCACCTGTGACACACTTTCACGCCACAAACACCGCACTGATTGTTCCGGCGCGTGACAAAGCCTCGGCAGTCGTCCGCGGGACACGGACACATGACGTGGGACTCCCTTTCTTCCCCGACACCGGCTGCAGGTTGCGTTCCAAACTCCTTGACGTACAAAGGTTCGGGGATGATGTCCTTGAACAGGCGCGACAGATGCATCCCGTTGCGCCATCGAGAAATCTGGAATCGAATGTCCGACGCGTGGTTTTCGACGAGACGCAGTTCTTCTTGTGTGTCGCTCTTGAACTTTTTATCGGCGGGTGTTTTGAACTTTTTATCGACGATGATTCCGCGGGTGGCGAGATCGAGTTCGATGTCGTGCTTTTTGCGAATTGTGTTCAGGTACTCCTCCACCTTGACCGTTTCCACTGCGCGACCGTACTCGACGTACATCTGTGTTTCCGGCATGAAGGCGATCTCTTCATCTCGGAGGCGTTTCTGGGTGCTCTCTGACAAACGCTTGACGATGGTGTGCGAGACGTTTGCGCGGACGTGTTGATCTTCCCAGGGTTGTTTGCAGCTCATACACGAAATTTCGAGCATACCGGACTGGTTTGTTTGGTGGGTTTCGAAACAGGTCGCGCACACTTGAAAGTCGCACGACGGACAAGGGACTTGCTTGCGTGTAGTCTTGTTGAAAGGCTCCACACACACCGCGCAGTTTTTTTCCATTTTTTCGGGAGTTGGGGGGCTTTGGGTGTGTGTGTGTGTGTGGGTGTGTTGTTGGTTGTGATGGTTTTGTAGTTTCGACGTTATTTAAGTCCCAAAGAGTAAAAATGCAATAAGGCGCGAAGCGCGGGGGCGCGGGGGCGCGGGGTAAGGGTGGTATTTTGTAATATCGACGTTCTTTTAAGTTACGTTCTTTTTAAGTTGATTCCTAAGCTGGGGGCGCGGGAAGGCGCGGGCGGTGGGTCCGCGGGGGGTTAGGGTTTAGTGAAATGTTTTTACAATTAATTTACAAAATTTTTTTACATGACGAAACGGATCTTTCTAAGATGGACTTTGTAAAGGCTCTCGACCTTACAGAGACAGGTGTTGGCGTAACTACCAATCTCTTCAAATTCGGTGATGTAGCTCGCGCGGATCTGTTCTGTGTTTCCGTTCTCACGCAAGAGTCGGTGGAACACGTCGGAGCACAGGGTCACCACGAGACCGTACACCTGGTTGGTGGATTGTTGAACGGTCCGCTTGTTGTGCCTGCGGAGAAGGATTTTCTCAAACTGTTTGTCCGTGAGTTCGTTTTGGAGCCACTCTAAGCGGACGTCGAGGTTGGTCCGGAACTGGGTCTCGATGTCGCGGGTTTCGACTTCTCTCATATGGACACACCTTTGATGGTTGCTAGCAACGAATCGGACGAATAGGTCGGACGAGACCGTGAAATCGTGAAACACAACGTCCAAGTGTTGACTGACGTGCTCGAAATCGGGGAGCCCTTCGCAGTTGTTGAATCCTTCTTCTTCGGCTTGATACCGCCGGATATGCTGTCCTGCGTTCTGCTGACGGGTCCACTCGTAAAAGTGTGGGTTGTGGATGGTTTGTCCGACGATTTCCTTTCCGGACTTCCAAGAAAAAGGCGTGTTGCAGTTCGTGCACCACATCTGGTCACACCCTTCGATTTTGTGGATTCGCGAAGCGCATTTGGGGCACGGTTTGGTCGTGGCGAGAATCAACTCCGCGGACTGTAGGTTCTCCTCTTCACACCTGTGAACGTCGTCGTCGTCGTCCTCTGCCTGGAGACATCTCTGACACACTTTCACACCACAAACACCACACTGGTGTTTCCGGCGCGTGACAAACCCGCGGCACTCGCCCGCGGGACACGGGCACATGACGTGCGACTCCTTTTCTCCGAGACCGACCTGTTCCCCGGCTGCTTGCGTTCCAAATTCCTTGACGTACAAAGGTTCGGGGATGATGTCTTTGAACAGAGGGGACAAGTGTATCCCGTTGCGCCATCGAGAAATCTGGACTCGAATGTCCGACGCGTGGTTTCCAGCGAGGCGTAGTTGCTCGTCGATCTTGAACCTTTTGATTTTGTTTGCAAACTTATTTGTACTCTTTTCGTAGTTGATTTGATGGGTGGCGAGGTCGAGTGTGAGGTCGTTCACAGTGCGAACCGCGTCCAAGTATTCCTTCACCTTGACCGTTTCGACTCCATGACCGTACTCGATGTACATCTGCGTTTCCGGCATGAATGCGATTTCTTCATCCCGGAGGCGTTTTTGGGTGCTCTGCGACAAACGCTTGACGAGGGCGTTTGAAACGTTCTCACGGACGTGTTCTTGTTCCCAGGGTTGTTTGCAGTTCATACAGGCGAATTCAAACATGCCGGACTGGTTTGTTTGGTGAGTTTCGAAACAGGTCGCGCACACTTGAAAGTCGCATGACGGACAAGGGATCTGTTTACGCGAGCTCTTGTTGAAAGGCTCCACACACACCGAGCAGTCCATACCCTTTTGTAAGTTCTTGAGAATTTTTAGTGTGGACGTTCTTTAAGTTCTTTTAAAAATAAATGTAATTTTCCTGTTCAGAGTACACGGGGCGGTCCGCGTCGATAAACGAGAACCCTTTGTTGGTGGTGTTCGAGCTCGAGAAAGAGTAAGGTTTGACGCCTTCCGGGTGGTCGGCAAAGTATTCAAACACGCGCGTGGTACCTTCGATTAATTCAGGGGTTCGGTTTCCTTCCTGAATAACGACGGTGGGAACCACTCTAAGGAAGTCGGGAAAATCCGCGGTCTGGTCGATATCGAACGGCGTCAGTGCGCTCGCGTCGGGGTGTTCCTGAAAAAGCCGCGCGCAGTGAGGACACCGAGTACTATAAAACAACGTGCGAGTCGGGATAATACGTTCCATTCTTATTTTCAACTCCCGAGTTCGTTTTTCAATTTTCAACGCAAAAAAAATGGCCTGCGCCAGTTGTGGCGGAACCGAGTTAATGGACGACGCGCGTAGTGGGGACACGGTGTGTACGACGTGCGGTCTCGTGACGGGGCGCGAGGACTCTCTCCGGGTCTCGTACGACTACTCTGGGGAAAAAACAACATCCTCATCAGTCTCCACAACGATTGTGCACGTGGTCCTCGCGCTGGAGCTGGAACCCGCATCGGATTGGATCGAGTTTGTCCATCAACAATCGGAGAAAATTAAGCCGCTGAGAATAACGCGACGACGTGTGTGTGAGATCTTGCTTCGCGAAGACGGTCACCTGTACGAGCGCATGCGCGCGCTAGGTTTCGAGAAGATCCGTCGCCCACAACAATCTTCAACAGAAGCAGAACAAGGACAACTACGTGACGATTACGGACACTGGATCCGTCGTTCGGGTTTGTGTGAGACCCGCGACCAAATACGCGCGTTGGACTTGGCGTGTCAACAGACTGTGGACCGCGTACCCGAGCTACGTTTTGTGTTGCCTCCTTTGTTTGTAGTGGCGGTGTACGCCAACATGGTTAGCCCAGACAAAGAGACACTAGCACGTATCGTGTCGAACACACAGGTTCATCCTCAAAGTGTAAAACGTATTATGAAAAAAATAAAGACTTGAAGAATGTAAAAGTGTAAAAGACTTGAAGAATGTAAAAGTGTAAAAGACTTAAAGAATCTAAAAGTGTAAACAAAGAAAACAATGGAATGGTCGTCTTGTTTGGGTTTTGAGACATGGAAACTCACGGACGAAACGATAAAGCAACGTTTGATGCGTCAGGTTCGCGTGTGGTGGGGGGTGAGCCCTAACACGGTGTCGTATTTTCCGGGACCTCAGCCAGTCAGTATCGAACGAAAAGACTTGAGCCGTATAAAACGTGAGAACGACTATTGGGTATGTGTGAAATCGGACGGTCTTCGATTTTTGTTGGTCTTTGTGCGCATAGACGACAAGGACTACAGTGTGTTAATCAACCGCAAGCAAGACATGTACTTGTTACGTATGCAAACGGTCGGGTCCGCGTTTGACGGGACGGTGTTGGACGGCGAGCTCGTCAACGACGGGCGTGAATTTGTGGTGTACGATACGACCATTGTGTGCGGTCGTTCCGTAATCAAAGAGCCTCATAGCGTGCGTTTGGAAGCTTCGATGGGTGTGGTGGATTTCATACGCAACTCGGACGTCGACATTCGGACGAAACTCTTTTTTCCGGTTCGGGACATGAAACGGTACGTCGAACAAATCACACCGACAATCACTCACGGGATGGACGGGTACGTGTTCACACCCGAAGACTGTCCGGTGTGTTCGGGAACCCATTTTGGGATGTTCAAATGGAAGGAGCAGTACAAGAACACGGTGGACTTCCATGTGACCCCGCGAGGAGAAATAAGCGTCTCGCGTGGGCGACATTTACACCGAGTGCCGATCCGAGTCACGCTGGGTCACGGAATTACAACTGCGGATCTTCCGGCTATTTTGGAATCGCGTTTCGTTCGTCCGAACCAGTGGGAAGCGATACTCGTACGCAAAGACAAGACTTATCCGAACAACGAACTGACGTACAACAAAACCTTGTTAAACATTCAAGAGAATATTCAATTGGCGGAATTGTACCCGTGAGCTTTTTTTTTAAGAAGTAGGGGAATTGTACCCGTGAGTTTTCGCGGACATCTCTCCGGACTTTTGTAAGTCCGTCGATTTCCCAGGCATACCTAGGGTTAGATCGTCATACCTAGGGTTTTTATCAAATACGTCGATACGCAAGGTGTCGCTAACGTAGTCGGGCATGCTAAAGTCACGTTCGGTAATTTTTTTTTTAAAATGGTTGAAAAATGCTTTATTACTTTTGTAATGTGGCTCGACATTCTCTTTGTAAAGACGATCGTTCTCGCGTAAAGCGTACTCGAGAACCGAGTTTGGAGGACCTCGTTCTTTACGGCTGAGGCTCAGCTTTGTGGTCAAGTGTCGTTGGAAATTACCAAACTGTCGTGCGGCCGTTTCGTGCAATGCGGCTGTTTCGGTAGAATTGTAAAAGCGTATCATACTTTGGTTGAGAATAGTGAGCATACCGATAAATCCTACGAAAGTCATGACGTATCTCGGATCGAAAAAGGATTCGAACGCACCGGTCAGTGACGATACGGACACCACGGACGACAATACGATTCCAGTCAGGTTCAGATATTGGTCCTTGTTCCGCCAGTAAGTTGCCGAGTTCATATGCATCCATCGTTGTCCACCCGCCTTTTCGCCCCAACGTTTGAGTAACACTTCGAGACTGCTATTTTCCCATTTCTTTAAATGCTCCAGCTTTTCCGACTCTGTGTAACTTTCCAAAGAGTCTTCTTCGTCAGACCTTTCGCGATAACTGGCGAACGCGTTATTAATCATATATTGTAACACTTACAAAAAATGTCCGCAACGGGGGTGTGTGTGCGTGTGGAACGCGTTAATTATTGTAACACTTACAAAAAATGTCCGCAACGGGGGGGTGTGTGTGTGTGTGTGCGTGTGGAACGCGTTTATTTAAGCATTAGACTTTTAATATTAACACTAGAATATGGGAGATATTCTTACTGACGCGGCGTTCACGAATGTCGAAATCACCGGAAATCTAATCTTGCGAGACCGTACTTTCATCGACAAGGACATGAACATTAACGCCAAAATTGTGCGTTGCGACTACATCGAGTGTCGCAATATCCATATCCTAGACGCGGTCGTGAACGATCCCTTAAACTTTTTGAATAATAACACTACTACTACTACTACGGCCCGTGAATTTCCGAAACAAGAGACCGAAACGAACGAGGCGCCCGGCAAAGACGCGGCGTGTCTAGGTGGTACGTACAACGAAGCGCTCGGCGACCGGTCGGTAACCGTGGGTGGAAGTGAGAACCAGGCGACGGGGGACAGTGCGATCGCAATGGGTTCCGCGGCGTTCGCGACACACGCTCACACGCTTGTGTGGAACACCGACCCGGACCAACCTTTGGAAACTACCGCGGACAAACAGTGTATGTTAGCGAGTAGCGGGGGGTTGTTTTTTAAATTGCCGTTGTCCAGTGACGTAAAGACACACCAAGTACCCGAAGGGTTTGCGTGTTGGTGTTGGGACGCGGAACGCCGAGCGGTAGCTTTGAAAACGAAACAGAAGGACGTGTTTTACAAGACCCATTTGGAGACGCTCGAGCACGAGATTGCGGTGCGTATCTCCGACAACCAAGACGAAAATGATGGTATTCGTTTAGTGATTCAAAACCCGGACGACACTTGAAGAAGAACGCAAAAAGAACATATCGGCACGTAGTCGAAGAGTTCACATTCCAGTCCGCGTAAAAGGGACACCGGGTCGTTTTCGGAACACACGAGGTGATTCGTGAACCGGTGTTGGCATTGTCCGCACAAACGCTGTTTTTTACTATGTTTGGTATCGAATACGTACTTGAGTTTGGGGGTGTGCTTGTCAAAGAAACGAAACAAGCTAGTGTTGAGGTACAAGGTTTGTTTCGCGCGTGTCATGGCGACGTACAACGTGTTATGAGCGTCTTCGGAAGACCCATTAAAGTCGTCGTGTAGACGCACGTGGTCGTACTCGGACCCTTTAGACTGATGCGCGGTCGTAATGAATACCGCGTCGTGCGTGCGGTAAAACGCTTTGGCTTGGGTCCAGTGGTCTACAATCGCATCACCGTACGTCTCCAAAAGAATCACTCGATTCTTCCATTTTGTGTTTTGTATCGCTTGGTGGTGTTCGTACAAATTTTGTAACGTATCGAAAGACCCAATCTTGTGTACGGTGATGCGGTCGCGGAAATTTGCTTCACGGAGCCATAGGAGCTCCTGCGCGTACTGAATCTCTTTGTCGAAATTAATCACCTTGCCCAAAATACACACGTAATGGTTTTGTTGAGTGAGTTCGAACATGAGTTTTAACACGTTGATGTTGAATCGACACAACGTGACCATGTTCGGAAAGTACACGTCGTTGACTTCGAGTTTCGTGTCGTTTCGGCTTTTTGTGGAGGAAAACCCTCTCTGTTCGTTGTATTTTTTCTGTAAAAACGTGTTTGTGAATTGCATGAGGTCGTGCCCAAAACGAAAAGATATCGACAAGTAATGGAACCGTTTTTTTTCTTGGGTGCTGTGATTCTGGATGTACTGAAACGGGTTTCCGACATGCCTGAACCCGTAAATCTTTTGGTACACATCCCCGACGAACAACCGTGTGGCGTGTGTTTGTCGGAGCACGATATCGAGGATACAATCGGTGCAGTCTTGTACTTCGTCCAACATGATGACGTCGTATTCGTGTAATGTGGGACGAGACATTTGGAACAATTTGAGGTACGCGTCGTGCGCCACTTTAATGTTGTCACTTTCAAACATACGTGCCCACAAGGTTTGTATGTGTTCGTTCTCTGCTGATGGGTCCAATGTGTCCGAGCTACAGTATCGTCCAAACTCGTTGAGCACAAGACGGGTCTTTTCGTTCACGGACGCCATACCTAGCAACTCTCTCACATGTTTCAAGCTGAGATTCCCTACGTTGGTCACGGGGACGTGCTGCAGCGCCAACGCGTGAATGGTCGTTACATAGACGTTCGGAAGGGACTCGAAACGTTTTTTGCTCTCGTCCGCGAGTAGTTTGTTGTACGCGAGGTACAATATTTTTCGTTCGGTCCATCGTTGGGCGTAATGAAACAGGGTGGTGGTTTTTCCGGTACCCGCGTACGCTTGGACCATCAAGATTCCACCGTCGGGTTCGGTGTTTACGACCCGTTGTTGTTCGCTAGTAGTGGTGCTGACTCCCTGGTGTTGTTGACTGTTGTTGTTACGTTTGAACCGTTTGGCGAGCTGCGACCGAACGACGGACTGAAAAGGGTCCTTGAAACGTTGAGTCCAGTATTCGATGTCTTCGTCCTTGTCAAGCGAACGCTGGTACCGGAAGATACGACTCGGGTTTATTACTGGTCCGGTAACTGATGACGAATTTAACGCGTTCATTAACGGTCCACGCACGCGATCCGCCACACGTTTACCTTCCTTGCTTACACACTTGAACCGCGCCAAGTCCGCACATGAGAGCTCGTACAATATTTTTTCGGTCATTTCACAAGGTAAATTTTGAAGTAACATTTCCTTATTTTGTTTAAAACTAAACATTTCCTTAAAATAAATTTACTCGCGGGCTAATTATAGACCTCAGAATTATCCATATATTCGACAAGGTCGTCGCCGTCAAGCATCATACATCTTTCATTGCCGTGGTACATCAAACATCTTTCATGGACATCAAATAGCATACTCAGCGATTTAAGTGCGTTGCGAGAATACCGCGCGTCCAAAGCAAACTCGGCCAACTTTCGTTCGATGATTCGATCAAACGAGTGAAGTTGCATACCCTCTTTGTACCACATGTGATTGTCGTGTAGAAAATCAAACAGTTTGCCGATAGCGCGACTTGCCGTGAGCGTGTGGTTTGCTGAGAAAAATTGGTCGACGCAAACAGCCACTTCACCAGCAAACTTGTCCATCTTTTTTTCGATTAAATCTTCGTGTTTTTCAAGTAAAACGGTCTCGATCGTGTTGTGAAAGCGTGTCAGGTTCGATTTCCCACAGAGACTCAAATGGACAATGTCCGCCGGGTCCCTCATGTGTTGAAGGATACACTCCAACATATTGGGTTCGTCCAACACTTGGTTGTAGAGTTCAGCTTTCGACATTTCTTTCTCTTTCGACTTGTTTTGAAACTACTTGTCTTGTCTTGTCTCTCTCTTTACTCCTTGGTGACGCTCTTTAAGTGGTTTCGTAAAAACAGGTCGCGGGGCTACCAGTAGAGCCCGGATGGACTGATATATGCAGCCAGATCTTCGTCGTTGAGCATCAAACATCTTTCATGGAATAGCATTCTCAAAGATTTCAGTGCGTTGCGAGAATACCGCGCGTCCAAAGCAAACTCGGCCAACTTTCGTTCGATGATTCGATCAAACGAGTGAAGTTGCATACCCTCTTTGTACCACATACGATTGTTTTTCAGAAATTCAAACAGTTTGCCGAGCGCGTGACGGTTATCCCCTGGTGTTGAGAACATTTGGTCGATATAAACAGTCACTTCACGAGCAAACTTGTCCACGTTTTTCTCGATTAAATCTTCGCGTTTTTCAAGTAAAACGGTCTCAATCGTGTCGTGAAAGCGTGTCATGCTCGATGGACAGATACTCTTCAAATGGGCAATGTCCGCCGGGTTCCTCATGTGGTGAAGGATACACTCCAACATGTTGGGTTCGTCCAACACTTGGTTGTACAGTTCGGAAAACATAGTTCGTTGAATTTACTCTTATAGAGACGCTCTTTAAGTAAGTTTTTTTGAGTTTTCTCTAGGACCATGTCACAGAGTAAAGGAAGTTTTCGTCGCGAGCTTTGGTAATATTTTTCAAATAAAATAAGAGTTACCATTGGAGTCTACGATATATTCGGCAATCTCGTCATCGTCGATCAGTATACCTCTGACATGGATATTGTACAGCAAACCCAAATAATGCAGCGCGTTATGAGAATAACGTTCATCCAGAGCCAATTCAACCAACCTTTGTTCGATAGTCCGATTGAACGATTGCAGATTCGTGTTTTTTTGGTACCACATATTTTCCAACAGAAATTCAAACAGATTGTCGAGAGACTTACGGTTATCACCTGGTATTGATAACACGTGGTTGACATGAACAGTCACTTGGTCAGTAAAATTTGCCAACTTTTTCTTGATGAAATCTTCTTGTTTTTCAAGTAAAGCGATATGGATCGTGTCGTGAAAGCGTGTCATGTTCGGTTTCCGTGGACAACAGATACTCTTCAAATGGACAATGTCCGCCGGGTCCCTCAAGTGTTGAAGGATACACGCCAACATGTTGGGTTCGTCCAACACCTGATTGTACAGTTCGGAATGAGCTTGGTAACGTGTCAACATTTTTTTTTAAAAGTCTTTGTCTTTTGTATCTTACTTATGGTGACGCTCTTTAAGTGGTTTCGTAACCGTCGTTAAACAGTCGTTCCAAGTCGTGTTGTGTATACTTCATCATATTAACCCCTGTTTTCGGGGTGAGTTCGAGGACCGGTACATCGCCGTAGTCGTACGATTTCGAATCGAGAAAGATTCTAAACAGTGTTTGTATGTATCCGTGAAAAGTGGAAAAACAGGTGTCCTTGGTGGTGTCCGCAAGCGCGCGGTGTACGATATTTAGTGCGTGAATCTCTGTTTTTTTTCCCGGGAAGTACGTGTCGACGTACGTCCTCGTGAACGCGAGCGGGAAGTTGTCCGTAACAAATCCGTCGACGTACGTTTTACCTTTGTATTGAATGCGAGGGAAGAGCAACGGCACGCAACACGATATTCTCAACGCGTCAATCACGGACATGTCTGGGTGTGAATGGCGATGAAAGTGCTCGCTACAGTGTGTGTCGAGACACGTCCCGGTAACAATGAGGTCCACGTCAAAACGGGTATGTATTTCACGAAACGTCCACAATTGCCCGTCGCATTTCTTTTTGAGTAGTGTTTCGATGAAACGCGTCAACGGTTCTTGGGACGCCGCGCCAAACCCGACGAGTTGAATGTCCGGGGTAATCAGTGCCGTGTCCGGCATCGCGCGTAACAACTCAAGGGGCTCGTATCCCACCGCGAGCAACGCACCGATAATTGCGCCAATGGATGTGCCCGCAATCACGCGATACTTTTTTATTTTTTTGTGCAAGGCGCCTAAATGCAAGGCGCCAAAGACGCCCCCGCCGGATAACACGAGAACGTTCATTTTTAATTTACAGACTGGCTCTTTTTATTACATCTTTTTCGCGGGTATCACGCAACGCGTACATCCGGTCCATCACCGACTTGGCCGTGTCCTCTTTGCCGTTAAAGACTTCGGTGAGTACCGAGAGAACATTCTCTTTTTTGAGAGCGGACGTGGTTTTTCGGGTAGACAAGACCAAACACTCGTTGTCGCCCAAGTCACACACAGTCTTGTCGTGGTTCTTCAGGTACTGTGATATAACGTTTGCGAGGTTCTGTTTGTGCTTGCGCTTGTCACGCAAAATCTTCTGTGCCGCAGAGAGCTCGTCCTCTATACGAACCCACTCAATCACCGCTTGTTTGAATTCATGAATATCCGATTCGATATGTTCTTCACGAGTCCCACTACTACAATCGCTCATTTTTATTATTTACACGTATTACGCTTAAAAGCCTTTTTAAATTTTTTTTTAAAAATCTAAATTGGCCAGAAGGACGTCGTTCACGATGTCTTTGACTTCAAAGACGTACGGATCTCCCGCGGTTATGTTTCCGGACACGTCAAACGTTACCACTGCCCCACTATATCCATCCGGAATTTCGCTCGAGTAGACCGTGATACGACTTTGGTCTTTCACGTACACGCGCAAGGATCTGTGAATAGAAGGGTCGACAGACAAGAGACCTTGCATGGTGACGTTTCCTCCGACAAAAGTCAACGAAAAATTGCTCGAAGACGGGGTGGTGAACTCAATCACTGTGAAATAATCGGGACTTCCTATGTTTGCAGTGTACGCGGTGCTTGGCTCCAACCCTACAACTCGTAACGTGTCCAAGTGTACATTGGTTTCGTGAATAATAGTATCGTTATCGGCGGATGGTGTGATTATGACCCTTACACTCGTCCCTTTTTGTAAATTTCGAAATACGATTGTCGCGTCGTTCGTTGAAACCATCGTGAAAACCGGCTCAAACACGTTAGAACCTTCCAAAAAATCCACACGTTGATTGATAGTGTGTATCTTGTACTGGGCAGAGTGAAGGGCGGCTTCGACATTACTAAACACGATTTGTAAATTTGTGGCAATAGTTGGTAACGTTGCTTCGATAGACGATACATTGGTTTCCAAAGTCTCTACGTTCCCTCGGAAATTCGAAAGATACTCTGTAAGGTTGCCCGCGTTTGCTAAGGTAAACAGGGTGTCCAAGTTACCCAACTCGAATTCGATAGACAATACATTGGCTTCGATAGACGATACGTTGGTTTCCAACATCTCTACGTCTCCTCGGAAATTCGAAAGATACTCTGTAAGGTTACCCACAAATGCTGGGGTGAACAGGCTGTCCGCGTTTGCTAAGGTTGCCAAGGTAAACAAGGTGTCCAAGTTACCCAACTCCAATTCTATTGACGCGACGTTGGTTTCGATAGACAATACATTGGCTTCGATAGACAATACATTGGCTTCGATAGACACGACGTTGGTTTCCAAAGTCTCTACGTTCCCTCGGAGGTTCATGGAAGTGTCTTCCAAATTCGAAAGATAATCTGAAAGGTTGCCCGCGTTTGCTAAGGTAAACAAGGTGTCCAAGTTACCCAACTCCAATTCTATTGACGCGACGTTGGTTTCGATAGACAATACATTGGCTTCGATAGACACGACGTTGGTTTCCAAAGTCTCTACGTTCCCTCGGAGGTTCATGGAAGTGTCTTCCAAATTCGAAAGATAATCTGAAAGGTTGCCCGCGTTTGCTAAGGTAAACAAGGTGTCCAAGTTACCCAACTCCAATTCTATTGACGCGACGTTGGTTTCGATAGACAATACATTGGCTTCGATAGACAATACATTGGCTTCGATAGACACGACGTTGGTTTCCAAAG
>Ga0209284_10002749_pt1 | contig 23268 bp, 12 predicted proteins | sample FRY03_FD_187211 | JGI IMG/M metagenome (GOLD analysis project Ga0209284, IMG submission 187211) | Freshwater microbial communities from Lake Fryxell liftoff mats and glacier meltwater in Antarctica - FRY-03 (SPAdes) (version 2) | ecosystem: Environmental > Aquatic > Freshwater > Ice > Glacier...
TGATTTCTATAATGTAAAATCACTATTTGATTTGTTAAAAATATAGCAACTGATTTCTGAATCATTCCAATATCGAAAAATGAATCGAGCGCCCTATGATTCTTTTAAATTTCTCTCACCTACTATCTCCCCAGCAACTTCAACTTGCAGAATCACTTGTATCATGCAAGTTTGAATCTGTTCTCGAAATCAAAACTCACCTTGATCATCAAATTTTTTTCCCGCAGCAAGTTGAAACACTCGTGAACAAGCTCAAGCTGGACATGATGCATGGGTATATCTTCAAGATGACGATAGAAAGAATCACAATAATAGTAACCTAGGTTTTAAAATGCGGTAGGTTAGCAGGCGGGGAAAGTTTGAATCCTAGACTGTTTTGAATTTTAAGGTTGGAAAAGTGTAAATATTCTCACTTGTTATGAATGTTATTTCTCAGGGAGGAATGTGCCGACAACCTTGCCTGTGCGGACATCTTAGCTTTATATTTTGTCTGAAAAGCCGAGCTATTTCATTTAGCAGTTGAAAAACATTTCAATTGGCCGGTTCAAAAGGTTGCAATTGGCCGATATGAATAAATTTATTTTTCATCCCCGTTTGGCACGCCCCCTTTTGAACGAGGCGTTGCAAGATACGCCCGCGGTACTGATTCACTTCCCCGCCAATGCGGCAAAACCACGCTAGCCCAGTCCGAGCTTCCAGCAAAGCAGTCTAATTTTCTGGATGCCTTGTTTGGCGGTGGTTTCAAGTCGAATCATCAGGCACAATTGGGCCGCGATCTCGCCGACCGGATTGCAGCAGGTGGCTTTACTGCTACGCTTGCCCGACCGTCCCACGGTCGCTGCGCCATTTGGTATCCGTGACTATATCGAAACAATGGTGCAGCACGGTGTTCGGCACATGGTTCGTATAGCTCACTGGAAGTGCTGCCTCGTATGCTTAAATTGGCAGCCAGACAAACTACGAGGTTGCATTGCGTAATTCTCATTATCCGATTAGCTTTAGGTGAACCCATTTCCATTTTTTATAAGCAATTGCCATACACTTATCGAAGGCACGATCAGTCTTTAGGAAGCTAAATTTTCCATCTGCCACTTTATCTGAATAATCGGAATCGTCTATTAAATCAGCAAGTATTAGACGGACTTTTTGAGTTGCAAGCCAAGATAGGTGTTGTTTGTATTGGACGGATACAGATAAAGTGCTGCCATGCTCTTCCGCGAAATCAGTCAGAGATTCTAGACCATCACCGTTAAGTAATCCCTGGCATAAGAGGGCCCATAAAAGATTTCGAGCACGAGAGACAAATGCATATTTGTTTTGCCCTTTATCGAGAATTTCGCGAGTAAATTTCCCAAGGTTCATTTGGATTTTATAGCAGAGGATAATTTGGGCAGAGTCTGCTTTAAGGCGTGCCTTTTTAAACACCGTATCGTAGATTTTTTCTTCTTCAAAAACCTTGCGTAAGTCTGATAATCTGCTAACAAATCCATCTGTTAATAAAAACGTTTGTGTAAGCTTGAGCATTTGAATTGCTTTGGCTTCTTTTATTCCTGCTTCCTCCATTTCTTCTGCACTCATGGTACTAAAGTTTATGGAATGAAATGCGTTCTCTTGTCTTTCATAATATAGGCCAACGTCTGTTCTGAATTTATCTTGCAACTCGAGTTGAATGAGGTCGTTTGCGTGGAGATTCCAAGGTTCAACTGGGTTTTGGCGGTTATTATTAATTGTGACTTGAGTAATGAATTTCTGGTCTGGCCCAGTTATAATTTTACAGAGCAACTTGATGGATTCAAATGCAGCCTTACCTAAATCAAGTTTGGGATTATCTTTATTTTTGTCTCGAAAACTATTGACGGTAGTAACTGTTTGTGCGCCATTTAAGAGTCGTGGTGCAATGATTTGGCATAGCCCGTTATCTATAAGCTTTACCTTTTCCGCATGGATAGTTATCCCGTTGTGGTTAAAGGCAAAGGATTCTGGTGCTTCAGATTGATCCAATACGATTTTTTTAAGGGTTGCTGATATTGCTCGGTTAACTGGCTTTTCTTCGCCTAAACCGAAACGGATGTTGCTATCGAGAAAACTGCTGCCCATTTCCAAATGCATCTGGTGTAGGTCAGCGATACGAATAAACCCAACATGCATTTTTTCTCCTGCCGGGCCATCTACCTCAACATGGGCAGATAATGGTACTTCAAATTTAGCTGTTTGCTTAGGTTTGCGAATAATCCCCACCTTTCCGGCGGAGGACAGGAATTCGACAAGGAACCCAACTTTTCGGTTATCAAAAAATTGGTCGATCAGGTATTTCTTTTGCTCTAGATCTTCTCGAAGTTTAGTTAAAACTGTGCTGTTGTCTGCACTCTGAGGGTCGCCCTTGAAGATAAATTGAAAACATACCTGATCGATCAACGCTATGTTGTTAAACAGGCAGCTCCAAAGTTGTAATAAAATTTGATTCTTTTTATCGTCTTTGTTTGGGTTTGCAAAGATACGGTTCATTCCTTCATTGTTTAACCTTAAGAGAGATTCTTTAAATTGGGTATGACTTTCTGTGTATTTAAATTGAAAGATGTATAAGTTTTTACGATGTTCGTCGAAATAAAACCCGTCTACTCCATAATCATTACCGCCAAACGCTATTTGGTTAACAGCCTTGTGTCTAGGGAGTTTGTGCTCCTTTTCGAGGTATATCAGGCCGTAATAATCTTCTCTAACTGCCCCACAGGTAGCTCTAAGTTCAGCGCAAGCTTGGTCGATAAGTTGATCAGTAATCATAGGGCAAAATCCTTTTATAACTTTTGGTTTAGCAGACCTTTTCTTTTTAAAAATAAGTATTTATTTTTTCTCAGTTGCAAAGCCCATCTAGGCGCTTTCGCTTAGTTTCCTGATTGCTTCTTCGACGGTAAGCATTTCCCAAGTTACCATGGCTGATACAGCGAAGGATATTGAGGGCGTACGACCGAGTGCGGGGTGTTATCAGATACTCATAGGACTGCCCGAGCACATCCATCTTCGCTGCGGAATTGCCAAGATAAAGCTTGGAAAAGGGCACGATTAAACCGCGCAATAGAGAATCTGAGTTTTCTTTATCATACACATTTGCGATGCATTTCAAGAAGAGCATTTGGAACACATACGAATTGAAATCGGCAGTATCCACCGAGCCATTAAGGATGTTTGCCGATTCCAAGAGTTGCGATTCGAGTTGAAAAAGGCAGGTCGTGTTCATTACAGTATCTCGAACCAAGTTTTGATTTTCAGAGCCATAAGTTTACGACGCTGTTCGAGGAAGTCATCGTAAGTTGGGACCACTCCTTCAAGTAGAGACTCCGGTAAGCAACTCATACGCATGTTAACGCACAACTCAGCTTTATCGGTGATACCGCCGTATTTCTTTGCTCCTCTGTCACACTGTTTAGCCAAGTCTGCAAAATAAATCTCTGGGGCTTTATCACCGATGGCGATATTAATCTCGCTTTGTGCTAGTACGAAGTTGGCAATCTGGTTGTATCGGCCCTTTGCCAGACCTTGCTTCTTGAGGTGATTACGCGGGTAAACATGATGCATATCACTATGATTCATCATAAGGTCGGTTACGGTTATATCGCGGGAGAGAAAGCCTTTATCGCCAAGTTTTACCTGGGCCGCTTTATAGGCAAGGAAGTATGGACTCTGGCCCGAAGAGGTGTCCATAAGTTGTGGCAGCATGCCGGTCCAAAAGCTAGCGGGTATTTCAGTCTCTAGAACAGAGTCGACGAATGCGACTAGACCGCGTGTTTCAATTTGGCGGATGTCGAAATCGAAAGCGGTCTCGGGGCTGCCGGTGTAGCGCCCGCGCAGAATCGACATGACATACCAACGACGCACGAGCCTTTCAAGATCAGCGGCGGGCACGTTCTCTGTGCGGCCACGCAGATAAAGTATGTAGGCGAAGTTAAGAGCGTTTTGCCCACCAATTAGGTTGCTTGTTACGAAACCCGCTGAGCGGATGATCATGGTGAAACGTTCGAAATGAGTCTGGTTGATGAAGCGCAAGATTCCCTGTTTGAGCTTTGCAAAAGAAGACTCAGCGATGACATCCTCAAACTGGCGGGTTTCAAAATTACGGCCGGAAAGGAGGGCTACGAGATCTGCTAATTTGCCACGACCGAACTCTGCGGTGAAGGCAACACGCAGCATATCTGTGTAAGTTGGGTCATATATGTCGTCATTCACATCCTTGAGCCAGCGCATTTGGGGGAAGAAGTCTGATGCGGCGAAGACTTTGTCGCCTTTCTCGATGCGGCCGAGGAAGTCTGGTGCTACTGCGAGATGGCAAAAATAATCGATGGCCTTACGAAGCATGTTGCCGCCATAGGTTTCATTGGCGGCGATTTTCGACATTGCGAAGTCTGCTTGGGAAAGTTCGGCGCCGGCAGAGTTCACGCGGATGAAAATTTCGGTGACGGTTTCGATGTCAAGGTCTTCGGCTAGCTCTATTAGGCCGACATGGTTATTGATGATTTTTATGAGTCGCTGAAGAACCTTCCCTACTTTTTTTCGGTCAGCCATGGGGTTCTTTTCAACATATTCTTCAGTTAACTCTATCATGTCCGCATCGGGGGCGAATACCGCAGCCACATCTTCGATCCATGCGACGTCTTTACAGATGACAGAATTGGCTACTTCAAACTTTTCCAGCAAGGGGTGAAAAGCGATGCGTATCCGAATCGTCTCGTAGTCTTTAGTTAGAACCTCAAGCCCGAGCAGGCCAGCCATAAGGGCCGTGATTCGTTGCTGGCCATCAATCAGGACTCGTTTGCCGGCAGAGGGTGTACCGTCTTTTAGTTTCACGGTCGGGTTGCGCCATGCAATAAGGTAACCAACGGGATAGCCCTGATAAAGTGAATCAAGGAGATTGCGAACTTTGGTCGGTTCCCAGACAAAGGGACGTTGGATTTCAGGAATTGCGATTTCCCCAGATTTCACCCAAGTGAGAAGGGTTTCGATGGAGTGCGGGGTAACGGAATAGCGTTGCGTTGACATTAAAAGTTTTTTCCTGCGTTAATTTTATATACCAACAAGCTGGGCTTCGGCTCCAGCGTGAACGTGCCGACCATCATAAAGAAGAGGTTGTCAAACTGTTTGAATTTATTGGTGTCTAATAGCCATAAGAAGTATAAATGATTGAAAAAGCATAGCTTTATAAGCCTGCTTAACCAAAACGTTAAACTATTAAACACAATCATGGGCGATACTTTTCCTAGATCAAAGCCATAATTAATTAAATGGCCCAAGGCATTTGAGATACTTTATCCCATGTGCCAAGAAGTTTCCAAAGGATTCCGAATGAATTAATTAACTAGCCTGATTCTTAGGCTACGCCTCTTCTTCCTCGCAATAATTCATATTGATGCAGATATGCAAGGTGCTTGAAACCGGTCTGTATGCGATCCCCGAAGTGGTAAGTGAGAATAGCACCAAGTTTGGCCTATCTTTGATGGCGCCGAAAATATCAATTACGCAAATGGCATGGTAACAAGCAGACATTCGCCCAGATTGGAGCATAGATTTTCAACCGTTGGGGATGAATTCAAGGCGAAGTTTTTTATTAATACCCCTGTTGATGGATATGGTTCCCCTAGTTCATACCTTGGTTTTTTACGCCTGGTCGGTGCCAATGGTATGATGGAGTCTTTGAAGATAATAAGGGTTGAAGCAGCGGTTCCATCTAAACGGTGGTGGATATCCAGGCCCCCGACACCGTTGGCGTTTTTCACCAAGAGGAAGCGTTCTGAACAGCGGGTTCTTAAAGTTCGGACAAATTCGATTTTCATTTCGGCACCTTGGGTAACAGGCATGTGAGTAATAACCAGACTGCAATGTTCTAAATGAAGTACCCAAGGCAATTGGTCTATTTCACCAAGCATATTAAATGATGTGAAATTATTTATTGTTTAGTAAAGCCAATTTGGGCATAGAAATTGTCTACACATTGCCTTATTTCGGTAATATCAATTTCAAAACCAACTAAATCATTTTTATGATCAAATCTGGAAAGCATACCAATTAATTTTCCTTCTTTATTAATAATTGGTGCCCCTTTTCCCATGCTTCTAGTTTGCGTCTCAATAACCATACCTTTGTATAATCGTTTCGGTTCGCCTAGGGTTCCAATCTCTTTGTAATAAACCTGCCGGACTGTACCAACTTCAAGCTTCCAATCATTGACTAACGAAAAAAGATCAACCCCGGTGTTGGGGCTTTGCCCAGCTAAAATAGGTTCAAACATATCTGCAGGAACACGGTCTAATTCTAATATGGCGATATCTTTTTCCATATTTCGATAAACCACTTTTCCAGGAATACCAAATTTTTTTTCATCTCTATAGTATTTATTCAAATCTGTTTCTAAAACTCCTTGATCATGGTTTGGGAAGTACACAATATGAAAATCATTTTTTTTTACACAATCAAAGTGCGTCATCAAAAACTTGTTTTTTTTATCTATTAAAAAACCATTCCCGCCGTAATTACCATTAGTATCAGTTAAAATAGCTGAAAATCTTAAAAGCACCCTGTACGGGACCTCTCCTTTAAATTTAGGCTTGCTAAGTTGAATCATTGCTATGCCAGCAACCATTAATAAAACTAAAACTCCAATTACTACAGGAAGGGATAGCGAAGATTTTGGCTTGTTTAACCAAGGATTCTGAGACAAAAATGGATCTTGGGAAAATCGCCCCTTTGAAGTTTGTGGGCTCGAATGCCTTTTTGAATCACCTTGGGAATTAGCTTTCTCAATACCGCAGAAAATGCATTGGCCAAACCCTACACGAGTTTTAGGCAAAGGGGTCTTACATTTCAGGCAAAAAGGAAGGGCCATATCTTCACCCCATTTGGCTTAAGGGTTAGCCTTGATTGTGCTTTTTAAATAGGCTTCAAGACATTTATTTATTTCCGTAATATCAATGTTATAGTCAACGCCATTTGAAGCCCCGTCCCCTCCCGTTACAATTGCAACCAAATCACCACGATCATTAACAACAGGGCCACCACTATCACCTTTGTTGGTGGCAGTTTGGGTTTCAGTTATTTTAGCTTTGACTAAAGGCAACTGCTTATATTGAATTTCTTTGTCATATACTTGGCGGACTGTTCCAACACTAAGGCGCCAAAGGGTTCCTGAAATTTCATTAGGCGTAAAATTTATCCCTGATTGCCCAAGAACAAATACTTTGCTGCCAACTTCTGGGCTGCGTTGGGTTCGAAACATTTCTTTTGCATCTTCAGGTACAGATGCTAATTCCAAAAATGCAATATCTTTTTCAGGATTGGAGTAAACAACTTTGGCAGGAATAGCAGCATCCCTGTTTCTTACATAATCCATTGGTTTAGTTACTAAAACACCTAAACTATATTTGGGAAAAAATACAATAGCCTCTTTATCCCCTGCAATCACATGATTATTAGTAATCACCAATTTCTTTTCTAAGTTAATAAGAGCTCCGCTTCCACCGTTTTTATTTGTCGTAATCCAAACCGTTCTGGGGAGAAGTTTTTTAAACATATCTTCTCCATGCCCAGAATCTGAGCTGATGGTCAATAAAGCAAAGGCGCATACTAAAAGAAAAACTAATAGTCCAAGAATTAAAATACCTACATTCTGATTAAAGCTTTGGATAAACTTTGCATTTTCAGGGGGAGTTCGGTTTTTAGTATTGAACTCCAACGGGGTTTTTGAATTCCCATTAGCCGAAGTAAATGGGCGTAAACAATTAGGACAGCATCGGTTGCGAGGGCCGGAACTTATATTACAAAAAGTACAATAATTTCCAGACATTAATAATTCCTTTAAAATCAAATCAATAAATAGTTGCTGATTAAAACTTCAAAATCGATAGTGCGAGTTAATATTGACCTCGAATTTTTTCTGGCCTCCAATTTGAAATGGCATCAAATGTCTGACCCCCGAGGAGATTTGGAGTTATTGGTTTTTTTATCTGGCCTAGGCGGGGTAATAGGTTTCGTTGGAGGGGTGGGCTTGTTTATTGGAATGCCAGGTGTAGAAATTGATGGGCCTGCAAGAATATCATCCGTGTTTGTGATAACTTGCTTGCTTTTATTTATAATTCGCATGACAATTTTATAGCCAATGACTAGAGTCACAATCAAAAAAAACAATGCAAACAAACCCTTCATAATCCAAGATTGGGTTGAAATGCTAAAAGGAACTATTAATTTCCTTTTTAAAACATTGCCATCGCGATCATGCCACTCTAAATCTAAAAGAATTAAAAGTCCGTTAGTGCTGTTTAAAGTGGGGTGGTCACCTGCTTCAAATGTTTTTAAGGCTGCATCCTCAGACAATTTAGCTAAAACATTAATATCGAATGGGTTTTCACCGGTGATTTCTTTTTCAATCACCTTGGACATTGGATTTTCAGAAGCCGTGTCGGAACTGTATATCGACCCCTCAAGATGAATTGATTTATCAAATTCGACAGTATATTTTACGGCATCAGCATCTAAATATAAAAGGCGTTTGCTTTCTTCGAAAGTTTCGGGAAATACTAATTGAGCTTTGAGTTTTAGGTGCCCGGGATATTTATTGATAAAGCTAATGGCTCGTTGATCAAGGTGCTCTCTAACGCCTAGAAAAGTTCCAAGTGTTCCGCCGCCATAGGAAAGAGTCCCAAGATTTTTACTAGTAATCAGTTCGAAACCAACATCTAGGGGTAAAGGTTGGGTTTTTACAACAGATGAATCCGAATCCAAGGTAAGGTCATAATGACCCGGTTCTTGAAAGCGGATTTTTCCTTTATAAACGCCATCCCCCGCAGAATTATCGCCTGATTCTTTTAAACGCCCATCATCATAGAGATCAAAGACGATTGGCTCTTTGCCATCCCCTCGTAATGCTTTTATTTTGACAGTAGCAGCTTTTTCTTTTATTTCTTCTGGATTAAGGGCTAAGGAGACAAGAAGTTCTTCGCCGATGTATGCAACACGCTGAGATACAACCAGTTTGCCTTTGACTTCAACTTCAAAAATTTTCGAAAAATAGTCTTCTTTCCCATCAGGTCCCAGGCAACTTTTTTTCCAGCGTACCTGGAAATAATTTTTCCCAGCCCGAGTCGGAATTACCATAAGCCTATAATCCTGACGAACAATCAAAGGGTCTCGGTCATCAAGTTTCCTTAGGACAGGTTTTGCCCCATCCACAACAATGGGGGTAGAGCCATCCATAGGAACTCCATTCTTGTCAACCAATTGAATAAAACCATCATTGGCCAAAGAATGAAATGAAGTGACATTAAGTGTCATTTCCAAAGGAGTTCCAGCAAAAGGTTCAATACTAGGGTCATGTTGTAGAAAAAGTTCATGTCCAGTGACAACAATTTGAATAGGCAATTCAAAAACAGGTCCTTCAGGCGAACCAGGGAAATCTTGATAGGAATGAAATTTTAGAACTTGATGATATATGCCAGGATCGAGTTCAATTGTTCTCGCTTGAACAAGAATATTTTCGACCATTCCTTTGAAAACCGGCCGAGTCGGTTTCTGGTTATCTCCAGGTTGGTTAAGAATATTTTGAGCACTACCATTCAGAAACAATTCCACCCGCTCAGGTGAAAGCCATTTTTGTCCCATTTTTTCTTTAGGAATGGGGCTTGATGTTACATACCACCGGGCGGAGTTAGCTTTATCCGCTTCACTGGTTAATTTAATTTCTCCCTTGGAAAACCCTGCACAAGGAGTTTTTTCCGGAGGTAGTAGTTGTAATGTGCCTTGTGGTTCGACTTGAACGCCATGATGTAAACCTTGGATAATAATGGGAAAGGAAACCATTAAGGGCAGGGCTGCAGATTCAAGCTCCAGCATAATTGCGGCATGAAAATTATTTTGCGGAATAGAGAAAGGTATTTTTCCTTGGAAATGAATTTTATCTTTTGCAATTGGATCTTGAACCAAATTAAAACCAGCCAAAGGAAACGATTGGTCGGTATTCGGATCCGAACTTTTTACAATTTTGCCTGATAAAATTTTAACTTCTTGGTCAAGATATGATTTCACTTTTAGGTTGCGTACAAGAGACAATCCCGACAAACCTAAAATATTCAACGAATCAATTTGCTCAAAAGATCCAAGATTTTTTTCCACAAACAATTTGGGTTGATCTACGAGCAATTCAAAGCTTGCAGATTTACTTTCAATCGCAGGGCCAGAAATCTCAACTTCCCCAACCCATCGACCAGGCGCAATAGGTTTATCAAGTTTTACTATTAGCCCAGAGTTTGGTAATGCTGGAGTATCGCCACCAAAGATTTGAAAAGATTTATTTTCTCCTGAAATTGGGACTTCGACAGATTCTTCTGTATTTTTTCTTTTGAGAACAATAACATTTTTTTTTGCATTTAGTTGGCAAGATTCATAGGTGCCAAATTTTGTCTGTAAAGTTGCAGGAATAATTAGAGGGAATTCCCCCGTTTTTTTCGTTGTACCATCTATAAATGGCGTTTTCCCGGGAAGCACTTGATACTTTCTTTTATCAATAATTAAGTCAATAAACGAAGGAGTATTTTTCCAGGGTAATGTTACTTTAAGCTTTGCGTTTTTCATACCAATAGATTTCTCAGCCCAATCCCGACCTTGGGATGAAATGGATATTTGATTATCTAATGGCCAAGAAATCTGATTTTTTCGAAGGTTAAAATCTCCAATAGCAAACGGCTTATCAACATCGACCAGCTCAACCATGATGGAGGCAATATTGATCTTTGGCTTTGTGGTAGTTTTAAGTGACAAGGAAAAATCTAATGTTCCTGGCGTTTCAGAATAATTGCTAATCACAAGTTTAGCAGGTGCATCAATATCAGGATAATCACCAATCTCGATTTGCCTGCGAATAAGTTTTCTGGATGCGCCTTCGAGCGGGCCTGAAATTGCCTTAATCGTAATATCAACATCCCAATTTCCCAATAGTTCTTTATTTCCCTTTGAATTTGGATCTTTATCCAGAATCAAAGCATTAATGAATGGTCTAATAGGTTTACCTGAGGAATCATTTTCTGCAGGCATACATTGAAAAACATGTTTTTGAACAGGAACATTAGCATTTTTAGAATGCTTGAGCACCAATTCTATTTCAAACTGTTCATGTTTGAAAAATTTGTAATCAGAATAGCGTTCCCCCATGTAATCGATTCGGAAAACAATCTCATCTTTGGGAGTAAATTTTGATCCAGCATTTGGAGAGATATAATTAAATAATGGGTACTTTGTCCTGATCGTTGCCATCCCTTGCCATGATTGATCCGAAGGAAGGGTTGAGAGCTTCAGTTCTAAATTTGAATCCGGGGCTAGTGGTTTGTCAAGTTGATCGACAAGCATGCTGTAAAACCAATGCGACCTACTGCGTGCCGGTTGAAAACGAGTTAAAGGCCTTGGCCTTGGAGGATCACCTGCAGGGGGCAGATCACCTAATTTAGTAGAATATTTTTCGTTAGGCGCCTCGGCATCAAACAAATTATCCTGAAATAATTGTCGATATACTAAAACCCCAACTTCCTTCCACAAAGGTAGCTGAGGAACTACAAACTGATTGGTTGACCGGCCAATTGGTAGCTTCCAATCATGGCGCAATTCTAGTACAACTTCTTGCAGCAATGTTAAAAGTTCAACACAATCTTTGGACTGATAAAAAGAAGCCAATCTCTCACGGTTGTCTCCATCTTTAGATTTTTCACCCCGTGATAAATTAGATACGCCCCTTAACAATTCGTCATCGCAGTACCCGCCAAGTGCAAAACTTATAATTGGGGTACCAGATTTTGAAAATCGAGAAAAATCTAAAAGCTTACCAATCCAATCCTGTAATTTATCAGGGCCAATGTTTTTTCGATCCTGAACATAAGCTAAATCTTTAGGCTCAATTTTATAAGCAAGATTTTCAAGAATTTTATCTTTTTGCAAATCAATAATTGGAAATTCATCATGCCCATCGGTGAATAGAAATAAAAATCTTCTTTTACCGGGGTCAACTTGGTTTGGAATCAAACCACTCTGGGCAATTGCCTTGAGGCAGACTACATTCGAGGTGCCCGTCAACATCTTGGTGGCACCTTTTTTGAAATGTGACAAAGGAATTTCGTTTTCAAAAATATCCATACTCTCAAAAAAACCAAGTTTTTTCCTAAGCTCGTTATCTTCCTTGCACTTTAAATAATTTTGTGCAAACTGTCGTTCAAGTATTTGTATTTCACTAACTAAATCTTTCAGCAACTCTCTCCCTGTAAGTTTCTTACCAGGGGACTTAGGGTCATCATAAACCTTCCCAAGAGTTATAAAGCCTGTATTGTCTAATAAGCTTGTTAAAAATGCAGGCGTTCCTCGGAAAACCACCAAGGAAATTCGGTCGGTATCTTTAGAAGTGTCGATTGCGTATTGGATACCATCCCAGCGCGCGCCCCTTGGATCATTTGCTTGTCTAAGTACCCCCATGGAATCAGAAAATTCCTGACTCATACTTAGGGAAACATCCACCGCAAGGATTAGCTCCAAGGGAAGGTCGACATCTTCTTTTTCCAAGGAAGTAATAACCTGGGTCGGCATAAGCAAACTGGATAGAATAAGGCAGGCGGCTAAAACATTCATTGCGGGCTCCATAAATTAACGAATTTTAACAATAGCTTTTCTAAAAACGATTAAATCTCCATCAGCACAAGATTTGACAAAACCAGGCCGTAAAGTTTCAATGATCATTCTATCGTTTTTATTGGGGTTTACCCCATCGAGAAAAAACTGCTGCAAATCAGAATTCAATTCGGATCCAGCAGGAAATTCAATTTGGTTAATCATCCCCAAGCGCAAAAATTCTAGGATCAACTTCCTCGTTATTTCTGCTGGTTGTTTCATATTATCTGGAATACCAGAGGACATAGGTTGGTTTGTCTCAAGGCTATAACCCCAAAAATAGTCGTCGAAGAGGTCTACAACATTAAGGATTTCGCCAGCCAATAGCTCCATTTTTTTATGAATCTCATCAGCCTTAGAATTATTAAGGACCTCAATGAAGTTATTAAACTTTTCTTTGATGTGTGTTAAATGGCTTACAAATGGGTCAGAGAGGTTCGAAAGTTCAATTTGATTGATGATATTATGGGCTATTTTCAAAGCTATCTCTTTTTCGCTAGAATCCGGAACTCCATGATCTGAATTAACAATTTCCTCTTGGGATTGATCATTATGAAAATATTCAACACCTTGTTTGCCAATTTTGTTTTTTAAAATTAAGATTTCAGATTTCAGAATGTCCACAGATTGTTCAAGCATCCTAACCCTATCGTCTAAGGATTGGTTATCTGTGCCATTCGGAATTTCAGATTTTTCTTCTGTCATTTAATTATCTTCCTTGAACAGCATCTTGCAAATCGAAATAGTCACTTGAGCACTTCATTTTGAAGCATCCATAATATTGATTTTTCAAACTAAATACTAAAAATATATCGTTAAAATCACGAAAAAATAAACGCCCTTTAGCGATTCCCGAAGCATCTTCAGGAAACCCCTGAATTACCTTTACATTTTTAAAGAAATCAGGGGGAAAATATTCCTCCAAGGTTTCAGCATTTCTAAAATCAAATGTTCCTATCTTTTCATCTGAATAATTTCGATAGTTTTTTCTAAATAAATCTAAGTTAGGATTACAAGGAAGTTCAAAAGAAAAACATATCGCGTCTTTAATATTGGAAGTATGAAGGAAAGTTCCAATATCTATCAATTTTTTAAATAGAAAATTTTTATCTTTAAAACCAAGTGTAAAATGGTTAACTAAAGGCGTAGGGTTGTTGCCGGCAAATATACCATCATTGTTGGTATCAGAAGAATTAAGAAATTGAGAAAGACCAACGGAAAGCCTAGTTTTTGCTTTATCCGTATCAAAATTAATTATTCCGGGAAATCGTTTGTTAAAAATATCCTGAACCAAAGGGAGATTACATCCTTGCCCTGCCAAAATTACTTTAGATGGTTTAATTTGTTCAATATCACAGATATTCTGAAGATCCTCCACCGATCGTTCAATAATCTGGCGTATTTTTAGACCTGAATTCGTACCATTATTTAGCGCAAATTCATAGTCATAGATTTCACTTGGAAAAAACTGAAGATTATTTTTTTGTGTCGGAGTTGGCTCTGCACTATCTTTAAAAAAGAGTTCATTTGCTGACTTCCCGTTTTCATTTTTTATTTGGGTAAGGTATCCTAAAAAAGAAATTGGGGTTTCTTTGTCACCAGAACTTTTAAAATCTTTCTTATGCTTTTCCATGATATCAAACAGAAATGCCCTGTTTTTCTTACCAATATCGGTAGAATCTTTTTTAGTTCGTTCATCGAAAATCGGGATATAAACTTTAGGATCAATTTTAAAAAGTTTTTCTCGTACTAATTGCACCATGGCATTAGTAATATCATCTCCGCCAAATTCGTGAGACCCAGAGATACCAATTAGTTTACTGCAGAATTTCTTACCATCATGAAAAATTCCAATCACTGCCGAATCAATAGTGCCACCGCCAAAATCATAAACCACTAAAATTTGTGACCCACCAGAAATTTTGATGTCATTTGAATTGCAATACTCAATTGCAACTGCGGAAGCTTCATCCGGAGTATGCAAATTTTGGTTGTTATTATCTTCTTTAAAATTAGGCGCTGGCGTGGAAACTTGGTTTTTAGCTTCTTCTGCTCTTAAATAGTTTGGAAGGGTAGTGACAGAAATGCCAGGTTTTACTTTTTGCAAGGATTGCTCAAGTTTTTTGAGCATATCAATTAATTTCGTATAGTGCTTTTTTTTGATTTTAGTTGGGTAAGAAAACCCAATTTTTTTGAACTCAAAGGGGGATTTTTCTTCAACGGTTATTATCAACGCTTGTAAATACTGAACCACTAGATCCATAGTTGGAATAGTGAAGTAATTCTGATTAGCATCAATAACTTGCATATCCGGTGGATCATCATAAAATTTTCGCTTCAATGATGAAATAATACATTCTGGTCTCCCCTGAAAATCAGTTTTTAAGCTATCCGCACTCCCTACAATTAAATCGTATTCTTTTTTTTCGATATCCACCTTGCGAATGGCAAAACGGCTCGGAATTGCAGGAATGTATTTTTTTCCATGGTCGGTTAATTGTTTAAAAATACCAGTCCTTGGATCTGAAATTGTGCAGCAAGTGTTTGTCGTTCCCCAGTCGATAGCTAAATAATGATCTAATAGCTCTTCTCGAATTAATGTTAGATGAAGCTTCTGGATCCACTTATTTCCTTTATTATCAGAAATCACTAACTCAACCGGATACAAAGAAATTGTGTCCTTCACTCGGTCAAAAAATGCTGTTTGTATGGAAAACTGTAAAGGTGTGCGCTCATTTTTAACAGAAAGAGGAAGTAATGTAATTAGTTTAACGCAGGATTTAATATCTTTACACCGAATATCAGTAATTTGCAAATCATAGCCGCTTTTCTTTTTTAAGATAACGATAGCATCGTAAGGAGTAGTACCTCCACTCTTGATCGGGATTTTACAATCTGGGTATGCCGGTATTAATGAGATTATGTCAGAAGTAACTTTTTCTACGAGGCAGGTATATTTAAAAATTGAAGTAGCTTTATCCACACCCGCAACATTAACTTTAAATTTAAATTGAGATAAAGAGTGCCCATTCTCTTTTAGTTTGATGGGGAAGTGGCCTTTCTCTCCGGTTACATAATCTTTTTTTTCAAATGATTTACAGAGCTGGCCGTCATTATGATAAACGCCTAATAGCCTAAATGGATAACGAGCTTTCCATGAAATATCCAAGCGATCCAAATTTGGAGCGGTAAACAGCCACTTCAAACAATCATTTTCTTTTTTAGGCAATTCGTCAGATATGAAAATTTCAAATGGGTTTCCTTTTGGTAAGGGCCCTAATATTCCAACACATTCTAATATTGGTTCAGAACCGTTTCGGTTTTTATAACATTTAAAAATGACTTCTTTAAAATATGGTTCGCCTAGTTCCTGTTTAAAGTCTTCAGTGTCCCTAGGATGAAGAGAAAAAGAAAGGGCTTCATTTTTTGCAGAGTTATCATTTAAGGAAAGAAAGTATATTTTGTTAGTTTTGGTGATAACAATTTCAGCTTCTTTACAAAAAGAAAAGCTTATATCATCAGAATTTTTAATATCTTTTTTTGCATCGGTTGTATTTTTACTAATTTGAAGATTGCTTCGGATCTGAAAATAATCATCAATCTGTTCAAATAAAAAGTAACCTTGTTGAATTTCGCTCCCTTTAACCATAGATGGGCATAAAAAATTCAAAGAGTAAAGGAAAGATCCACACTCAGAGCAATATTGATCTTTATGATTAACAGGCCATCCATTCAATCGTTTATGGGAACATTGACAAAATTCCATTTTGCCGACATTCATTTTTGGCGGGTTAGCAATAGGCATAGGAAAAACTACTTTGTTTTTAATTTTCCCTTAGAATTGATAACCGGGAACCACATTTCTTGGTTTGAAATAATTTTCCAACAGCCATCAGTTTTTTCTTTCCAGGCTTCCATTGCAGTTTTTTTCTCGTCTTCATCTGAATCACGGTTTTTAAGAATTTTTTCATATTCTAAAAGAGGGTTAATCCATCCTAACCCGCCGCAATCATTTAACCGCTGTTGTATTTTAGGTTCAATTTGCTTCATCAAGGTGGTGTGAATCGGATTAACATTGGCATGCGCACTTGTTATGCGGCCAGAGTTAATCAGAGGTTGTAATCTTTTTTCAAGTTCCCACCCAAAGGCAATAATTGCAGATCTAAGGATGCCCAAAAGTTGACCGTTCTCATTTTGAGACCAACTTCGATATTTTGCTTCAATTTGACTTTGTAGTTCATCCAAATTTTTTGGGTAATCAACAAAATAGTCGACAAGTTCTTGTAAATTGCCGCCAAATGGATACGAAAATCCGTTTTCTAATTGGACCGTAAAACCTTTCGATTGATCATCATAACGGATCGAATCCACGATTATTCCTTGGAGAACTGATTCCAATGCCTGCTCATTTTTTCCATGAGAAACAGGGCTGGCTAGCCTTATTTCTGGCAATTTATAACGCATTACTTTGTAATCGATATGGCAATCTTTTTTGCGATTGGATTTATCATATTCTTTGCCTAAATCATCAAGTTTATCGTAAAGGCAGATTGGCACTCCGACCCTATCGGTGTATAAAACAATCGAATCATCACGCATTTGAAAAGGAATAATTGTACTTAATAATCTAGCAGAGGTTGTTGTATTAGTTAGCTTTTCAATAAACTTTGCGGCGTTATCAGTTTTTGCATCGCTTATACCTAAATAAACTACCGAGTTTTCTGTTTGCAAGTTTTTTTCAATCCCAGAAACAACCCTATTATTCATACGCATAAATGGGCTGGCATGTTTCCTTAGAACCCTAAGGCAATTATTTTGGTTATCGCCTTTTTCTTGAAAGAATTGGTCCACAGCTTTGATTTTTGATGAATAACCTTTATCTTCAAGAACAGAGATACAAGCCTGAGCCAATTCGTTCGCAAATTCTTCAACAACATGCCTTGGCGGTGGTTGATTTTCACTTAAAGGACAGAATGCTAATACTAAATCACCAAAATCACTGATATTCCTAGACCAAGTTTGACGAGATTTTTTCAATTTTTCAACAATCAATTTTTCTAACTCTTCCCAATTCCATTCATCCCCACCTAGTTTGGTGAAGTGTTTTTTCAAAGTTAGTTCTAAATCATTTTCGCTCGTTTCGGAAAGTAAGCCAATGGATCTGGCATTTTCATCGTGGGAATTTTGATTCCGATGGAGTTCACTAAATCGTTTATCCAAAAAGATTGTTACACCATTTGTTTGGTTTTCTAACAAGTCTAAAAGCCTTTTAATGGAAACCGAATAAGATTCGGAAGTTGCCGTTTCAGTCAATTGGGAACGCAACAAATGGACGATTTTCAAAATTTCAGTGGCTGCCACTCTGAGATATTGCGATTCCATGGTTCGATAAGCCAAACTAACTGCTTTCATCATTTCTTTATTTGCAGCGATTTTTGCATATCTTTTTAATGGAATAAGTCGGGCATTGTGTATTCTTGCTTCCCAATTTCCCAATTCATCTGGGTGATAGCTAAGAACTTCACGAGCGGTACTTTCTAGCCGATTAATAAAGCCTCTATATTCATTCAGCAATTGCTCAGTTTCGAGCAAGCCATCTTCTCGCAAACGAAAACGGATAATCGCTTCAACTCGTTTTCGGGCTTCACTTTCGAATACTATTCTTCGTTGCTCACCTTCTCGTAAAACCAAACCTGGCCGCTTATTGTTTTCTAACAAAATTTGATGTTTTTTCATGAACCCATCAATTGGTGACTCGGTTAGGGGATCAATTTGCTCCAACTCAATCTTTTGGCGTAAGGCCTTAGCTTCGGCACGAAGGGTATCTACCCGGGTAATATTTTGATCAACATTTTCCATTAAAATGGCTTTTTCCAAAGAATCATAATCCAAAGATATCACTGGGTCAGTCTCATATCCAGTCGATGTAACCGGGCCATCGCCTCCAAAGTCTTCAAGACTTTTTTGTACCAAAGCAGCGGCAAAAATACTCGACTTTCGAAGCCAGAAATTTTTGATTAATCTGGAGGCCAGCATGAAACCAGCTTTTCTAACCAATTTAGCTCGGTCAAAATAAATCTGGGAAAGCCCGAAAATGCTAAAAGCTTTGGTGTGCGGCCTTTCAAACAGAATTTCCCCCTCCGTAGTTTTAAGATCATCCGATATTAGCCCAATGGTTAATGCCAAGCGGTTAACCAAACTTGATCGAAATTTTGTCCCAAATTCGGTTTCATCAAAATTGAGAAAAATTGCTTCTGCAATCATTTGTGCAACCTGATCAGGGGTCATCGGTGTTGCTTGATCTTCGTTGGTACCATCCACCAGAAAACAATTGTCCCAAAAACGAGGAGGAATTTTAATTTTCTCTCCCCGTTTCCATTCAACTTCATATCCAGCTTTTAAGTTTTTATCGTTTGCTTGATCAACAGAGGGCGGAAAACTCAAATCAAATTTCTGATCTCGGTTATCGTAAGCAAAAAACTCCATTTCTGTCAAAACTGCAAAAGAATTTTCCTTAATCTTTTGCACTAATGCTTCACTTTTTTGAAACGGAAGATAAGGTTCGGGTAAGACTGCATAATAGACAATGTGATAATTATAATTGGCGAATTTTTTTGGAAGAATATCTTTTACCAACATACCCATATCTAAAAATACACCGGCCCCAGTCCCACCAGCAATTGAGGTAACAATATAAACCAAGATGGATTTTTCTTCCACACCAACATGATTGTTCCCGTGCCCTTTTAAACGAGCAGATGCGTTAGAAGCATCCCCAACTAGGTTGGTTAATTTGTGCTCAAGAAGTTTACGAAGCCTTTCATAATGGTGAAAGAAACAAAGCCTTGCAATCTGGCGATTTTGGCCAGCCCCAATACTGATCATCGAAGCACCCTGCATCTTGATCAAGTCTTCGTTAAACCATGAAAAAATATTTGGATGCGAAGCTTTGTTTCCGTCAAGATAGCTAGTGGCAACAGCCTCGGTTATATGGATTGGGAAGGCTTCTTGGTTTTGGCCAGAATCTGCAAAAGAAAGAACTTCTTTCATGTGGGGTGTTAAAGAACTATCGTTAAGGGAGTTAAGGTCTTTTTCATTAGTGTCAACAACCAAATAATCAACAAGCGCATGATCTCGACCAATACCCATGCCTTTTTCAAAGAACATTTTCCTGATTCGCATCAGGGTTTCTTTACCTGTACCACCTACACCAATTAACAATGTGGGGATAAGATTCACATCTTTGTCTGAAGTATTTGCGGGCACGAATATTCTCCAATGAAAAACAGAATGTATTAAATAAAAATTTTACTTGGTTAGACTGACGCTTCCTTAGGGCCACGCAATACTGAATAGGTAACACAGGAAACCATCACTGCTAACATCAACATACCAAGCCATTTCCAATGAATGTTTAACCAAACCCATTGGGCAGGAAAAAATCGCGATGTTGTATATCTTAATTCTGTGCCTATAGCGCCAAAAAAGAAGTCAAAAGCTCCTACTGCCAAAAACAAGAAAATGGCCAAACTCCAAGCAAAAGCAGCTCTAGGAAGTATATAATTACCTGAAAAAGATATGAGAATCACTGGGATAGATATCATTATTGCTGAAAACCACAATAACGCCAGCATCGATGCCCATTCAACATTTTCGTGCCACACAAGATAAGTTACCGGTCTTCCATCTGCAGACAGATGGGTCACATTTCTCCAGCCATAGGTAAACCCAAAGTAAGTGAAAATTAATGACCCAAGCAGGTTGATTGCAAAGAGTATGAGCAACAATCCGATAATACTGCCAAACCAGGAAGTTCGGCCTGGCAAATATCCAAGAAGCATTGGGAATATTATTTCCATGCTTAGCCACCATGCAAGAAAACAGGATCCAGCCCATAAAATTAGGCGAGTTAGGCTGTAGCAGCGGTTCCAGTCCCATGCCCCCAAGCCCACATCATCGCAAGCTAGTAAGTTTGGGGCATTAAATCCGAAGAATAATAAAGCTAGAAGAAAAGCATAGCGAAATGTAAATGAATGTAGGGCAATCATTGAAGTTCCTCAACAAATTTTAATACTAAACAAAGTGTAATTTGTTTTTACTCCAAGTACAGCATAATAAGTAATATTTTAAAATTCTTTTTTAAACTTACTAGAACTATCCAGCAACTTTTGTTTATTGGTCTTAATTGCATGTATTAGATTCTAAAAATAAAGTAGTTGGGTCTATGGCAATATAAAAATAACCAAGGAACCAAAGAAATTCAATAAACAATACCGCATAAAAAGGACATGAAAAGCTGTGTTGGAAGCAGAAAAAAAGACTCAATAAAATTCCTACACCTGACCACAAAGCTACAAAAAATTTCATCTGATTAATTATTTTTTCGTTTTGCTTATTAGATTTTGCTAAATTGTTAGCTTTTGAAAAATAAGCATTAAAACCCCAAGTTATGGTTATCAAGCCGAAAAGGGCGGAATTACAAATTTCCCATCCGGTTAAAGGACTGCTAGTATTCGATTTTGCCTCCCCAGAAAATCCACCAATAATGAATGTTAGGAAAAAAACAATTAGAATGAAGGATATAGTAAAAAATCTTCCAAGGTTGTAATCTTCCCCCTCTTCTTTGTTTTTACCAAAAAGTAATGGAGCAATTCCTTGGCCAACCAATAAATAGAAAAATGCTTCATACATATATTCTTCCCGGAACCGGTTAACAACTTTTTTTCGGATTTTTTGGAAGTTAGAATCCGTAGAATTGGTTTTAAAATTCTTTATCCATCCATTTTTGTATCCCGAAAACACGAGGTCTACCAAATTTCCGTAGGTGTCCGGGATGCTTTTTGGTAAAAATTTGTTGTGCTTGCCGTATTCGAAAACTCCGTTCTCAACCAGTTCAATGTAACATTCAGATGGTTTAGGGGACTTAAGACATATCAATAACAGGATGAATTTTCCAACTAGTTTTCCATATCCCCCATCCTCTTCTTTATGGGTTTTGACACAGTAAGAAGCCAAGTATTCAATCACCAGTGTTTTAAATTCATCCTTTTTAATTTTTTCCGAATAATAATTAAACAATCTTTGTACATATTTTTCAAATTCATCAATTTTAAATAGATCGGGTACATTCACTGCATATTTTTGAATTGCGACCAATGCTTCTAGACAATCAGTCACTTCTATTAGCGGATAATTGGAAGCGGAATCTGTTTTAATCTTTTCTAATTCTTGAAGAAGGCCTTTAAAGGGAAAGAATCGATAATCTTGTTCACCTTTTTTAGAATCAGAAGGTTGAGTTATTGAAAATATTTTTACAGGATCAATTGTTTCTAAAAATTTACCAATCTTTTCTGATAACCAAACAGGTAATTGGTTTCCAGCACTAATTATTTTGATAATTCGAGGCTTAGTGCCAGAAAATAATATTCTGCTAACTTCTTCCTCAGTCAGTTTTTTACTATCATTCAAAATGAATTTCATCAATTGTGATGGGACCTGCATTTCTTCGCCATCAATCGTTGTCTTCACAAGTGTTGTTAGAGTTTCTTTTCGGCATAAAGGGAAAAATTCCCTCCAGATTTTCGAATTTTTATCATTTGTAATTTCAACTAACATTTCAACAAAAGCTTCATCATTATAAAGTGCTTCAAATTGCTCTTTTCCCGCCCCCTTATTCTTTACTGATAGTTCTAAAAGCCAAGATATTACAGTAAACAAAGTTATTAGATTATTATTTGTAATATCTTTCTGCTTTTTAAGAATAATTGTAATCGCTTGATCACACGATGCTGATAATAGAATCTTTTTAGCTGAATCATTTTCATTAATTTGGTAATAGAAGTTGAATAATTCCCAAATCCATTCTTCATTAGATTTCCAAATCTGTAAACAGGAAGGTTTATACAAGGATTTATCCAAGCTGCTTTTCAATTGGACTTTATACTCGCTGGATATTGAGTAATTTAGTATTGTTTTGAAAAAAGCAAATTTGTAAGTAGGGTTAGTGCCTTTAGGTAAAGATTTCCAAACAGCACCTGTTGTTAAGTGATTGCATACTGTTGCCCAATCAAAAATCCTTGGATCAATTAGAAGTGTTAAAAATTTATTAAAATTTCCATCTTCTTTATTAGAGTGAAGTCTAAAGCATTTATTTGCAAACTTTGGCAAGGCTTTATCCCTTTTTTCCGTAAACTTTTTCAATGCAAATAAATTGGTTTTGGCGTGCGCCAATATTTTGTTTGTAGCATTATAATTTTGATCTTTTTCATACTCTTTTATTACATTAAAAAGTTCTTTAGATTTTTTATAACAATCCCAATTAGTTTTTTGGTTCTGGATTGATTCATAAGCCTCACCAAGCTTTCTAAAAAAATCTTCTAAAGTATTCGAATATTCTTGTAAGTTTTTTTTAAAAATCTGTTCGATTTGTTTCTTGCCCCAAATAAAGAGTTCATCCTCTGGATCAACGGAAAATGAGTTTTCTTTTTTAGCAGGGTAATTTTCTACTCTTTGGCCTTTCGCTATTTCAGCGGTGTGGGAGTCTTTAGTAGGGTAATATTCCACTCCCTGGCTGTTCATCATTTCATC
>Ga0209284_10002753_pt1 | contig 23247 bp, 18 predicted proteins | sample FRY03_FD_187211 | JGI IMG/M metagenome (GOLD analysis project Ga0209284, IMG submission 187211) | Freshwater microbial communities from Lake Fryxell liftoff mats and glacier meltwater in Antarctica - FRY-03 (SPAdes) (version 2) | ecosystem: Environmental > Aquatic > Freshwater > Ice > Glacier...
CGAGGTGCAAGGCGGTTTGTTTCATGCTATGTATTTTATAGCAATATCAGGTTTTCGGCAAGGACTTATTGCACAAAAGTCACGGAGTTTTGCAGAGTTTCCCTAGCTGCCGCCAGCGCTGCCGTCGAGCACATGGCGGCGCCGAATGCCGGAGAAACACGGCGGATACTGAAGGCAAGAGCACAGGCGCTGGCGCGCGAGCCGAAGGCAACAGAGGCTGCCACTTCGCAGCTGGAAGTCGTGGAATTTCTCCTGGCCTACGAGCGCTACGCCGTCGAGTCGCGTTACGTGCGCGAGGTCTACCCCCTAGATAACCTCACGCCGCTGCCATGCGCGCCGGCCTTTGTGCTCGGCATCGTCAGTGTGTGCGGCGAGATTATCTCGGTCATTGACATCAAGAAATTCTTCGAGTTGCCGGAGCAGGGGCTGACCAATCTCAACCGGGTCATCGTTCTGCAATCGCAAGGCATGGTCTTCGGCGTTCTTGCCGATGCCATCCTTGGAGTGCGTCATTTATCACTTGCCGAACTCCAGCCGTCCTTGCCCACGCTTATCGGCATCCGGGAAAAATATCTGCGCGGCGTGACGCCGGAGCGCATAGTCGTTCTCGACGCGGAGAAGCTCCTGCTGGACGAGCGGATCATCGTGCAGGAGCAAGTGGAAGGATAAAATTGCCGCAGCAGGCATCCAGACCGTGGAACGCACATCAGGAGAAAAACAATGAAATGGTTTCTCGACCTTACGACGCGCAGCAAGCTCTTCGTCAGTTTCGGCGCGATGATCACCTTTCTGGCGATCGTGACCGCGACCGCCTATGTGGGCATCACGGCGATCCAGGCATCCCAGAAAAGCCTCTACCAGACAGATTTCGCCAACGCCCAGGATTTGATGACACTGCGTATGCAACAAAACGGGGTGCGGGCGGCGCTGCTGAGCATGATGCTGGTGACGCAGCGGTCAGACCAGGAAATCTGGCATCGGGACGTTAAGGCACGCAGTCAGGAAATCGCCGAGATCACCCAGCGGCTGCTGGCGCGCAACCGCAATGATCCGCAGCTGTCCGACAGGCTCAAGGAACTCAGGGCGGTCCGGGAGGCATTCGCGCAAACCCGGGACAACGAATTCATCCCGCTGATCCTTGCCGAAAAAATGGAACAAGCCAAGGTGCTTGCGCTTGGTGTTCAGGAGGCGCGTTACCTTAAAATGCGCGGGATCGCTCAGGAGTTGGGCAACGAAGCAGTGGAAAAAGCGCGCCTCGCCGTGGCGGAATCCGGGTTGAGGGCGGAAAACGCGGTGCGTCTCTTCGTGATCGTCGGCATCGTGGCGCTGCTGTTCGGGGTGGCGCTGGCGCTGCTGCTTAACCGGATCATCGCCGTGCCACTGCGGGCCGTATCGGACATCGCCGGACAGGTCGCTGCGGGCGACCTCACCGCCGAGGTTCCCACGGACCATCGCGCTGACGAGGTGGGTGATCTGCTGCGGGCTTTCCGCGAGATGGTCGCGAAATTGCGGCAAACCACCCATGAGATCAACGAGGGCGTCAGTGTGTTGTCCTCCTCCTCGGCCGAAATCCTCGCCACCACCAGCCAGGTGGCCTCCGGCGCGGCCGAAACCGCCGCTGCCGTGAGCGAGACCACCGCCACGGTGGAAGAAGTGAAGCAGACCGCGGAGCTTGCGAGCCAGAAGGCCCGTTACGTTTCGGAAAGCGCGCAGAAGGCCTCGCAGGTCTCCCAGGTCGGGCGCAAATCGGTGGAAAAATCCATCCAGGGCATGCAGCACATTCAGGAGCAGATGGAATCCATCGCCGAGAGCGTCGTGCGCCTCTCCGAACAGGGCCAAGCGATCGGCGAAATCATCGCCAGCGTCAACGATCTGGCCGAGCAGTCGAACCTGCTGGCGGTGAACGCCGCCATCGAGGCGGCCAAGGCCGGCGAGCAGGGTAAAGGCTTTGCCGTGGTGGCGCAGGAGGTGAAGAGCCTGGCCGAACAGTCCAGGCAGGCCACCGCTCAGGTGCGGGTGATTCTCGGCGACATCCAGAAGGCTACCAGTGCAGCCGTACTGGCCACCGAGCAGGGCCACCGCGCGGTGGAAGCGGGGGTCAGGCAATCGACCGAAGCCGGCGAATCGATCCAGTTGCTGGCCGACAGCGCTGGCGAGGCCGCGCAGGCCGCGACGCAAATTGCGGCGTCGAGCCAACAGCAGATGGTGGGCATGGACCAGGTGGCGCTCGCCATGGGGAACATCAAGCAGGCGAGCTTGCAAAACGTGGCCGGCACCCAGCAGGCGGAAGTCGCCGCCCGGAAACTGCATGAGATGGGGCAAAAACTGAAGCAGCTGGCGGCGCAATACAAGGTGTGACGGCACACCGCAATATCGAAGTTTTATAAGGAGCGCAAGTCATGACCATCGGCAAAAAAATTATTGGCAGCTATCTCGTCGTGCTGGCGCTGCTGGCCATCGTAACGGCGCTAGCGCTCAATTCCCTCAAGGCGACCGATAAGGCGTATGCGGAGTTTCTCGACGTGGACGCTCGGTCCATTATCAGCGCCACGGAACTCGGGCGGGAGGCAAGGGACCAAGTCGCCCAGTACCGTGGCCTGATTCTTTACCCCGAGCAGCGCTCCCACCTGACGGACGATCTGCGGGAGAGCCACCGCCAGTTTGATGCGATTCTGGAGAAGATGCGCAGCCTTTCCGGTTCCGAAGCGGGGGCGCGTCTCCTTGATGAAATCGCCGATACTCAGAAAAAATTCAGGGAGGCTCAAGAGCAGGGGATTCGGCTGCTAGGGGAGGGAAAACTCAAGGAGGTGCAGGCCCTGAGCAACAAGATAATCCCTATTGCTGTGGCGTTAAACGATAAAAGCAACTATTACATCAAGCGACAGCAGGAACAGTTGACTGAATCGCGGTCCGAGGTTACACGGACGGTCGAGCGCGGCTTCCTTCTGCTAGCGTCGATTTCGGCCTTTGCCATCGTCCTGGGGCTGGCGTTCGGCGCGTTTCTGACGCGGCTCATAACCCGCCAACTCCGGGAAAGCATCGCCCAACTGTCTGCCTCCTCCTCCGAAATCCTCGCCACCACCACCCAGGTCGCCGCCGGTTCCACCGAGACCGCCTCCGCCGTGAGCGAGACCACCGCCACGGTGGAGGAAGTCAAGCAGACCGCGCAGCTCTCCAGCCAGAAAGCGAAGACCCTTTCCGACAGCGCGCAGAAGGCCGCTAACGTTGCTCAAGTCGGGCGCAAGTCGGTGGAGGAAACCATCCAGGGCATGCAGCACATCCAAGCGCAGATGGAATCCATTGCCGAGAGCATCGTGCGCCTCTCCGAACAGGGCCAGGCCATCAGCGAAATCATCGCCAGCGTCAACGATCTGGCCGAGCAGTCGAACCTGCTGGCGGTGAACGCCGCCATCGAGGCAGCCAAGGCCGGCGAGCAGGGCAAAGGCTTTGCCGTGGTGGCGCAGGAGGTGAAGAGTCTGGCCGAACAGTCCAAGCAGGCGACGGCCCAGGTACGAACCATCCTGGGCGATGTCCAGAAGGCCACCAGTGCGGCGGTGCTGGCCACCGAGCAGGGAAGCAAAGCGGTGGAGGCCGGCGTCAAGCGATCCGCGGAGGCTACCGAGTCCATTCGGGTGTTGGCCGACAGCGTTACCGAAGCGGCGCAGGCGGCGACGCAAATTGCCGTAACGAGCCAGCAGCAAATGGTGGGTATGGATCAAGTGGTGCTGGCGATGGAGAGCATCAAGCAGGCCAGCCTGCAGAACATGGCCGGCACCCAGCAGACGGAGGTCGCTGCCCGGCAACTGCATGAGCTGGGGCAGAGACTGAGCGCCATGATCGGGGCCAAACCCTCATGAAGCATCATGGCCAATAAAAACGACGACTTCCTGAAAAAGCTCCTGGCGACGTTCAAGCTCGAGGCGGACGAACATATCAAGGCGATGGCAGCGGGGCTGCTCGATCTGGAGAAAATGCCGGACGGCGAACGCCAGGCGGATATTGTCGAGAAGATCTTCCGCGATGCGCACAGCCTGAAGGGCGCGGCGCGGGCCGTGAACCTCACCGACATCGAGTCGGTATGCCATTCGCTGGAGAGCGTGTTTTCCGCTTTAAAGGGGGAAAAGCTCGCGCACGCGCCAGCATTGTTCGATCTGCTCTATCAGGCCATTGATGCGATCAATGGGCTGCTTGCTCCGCAGGCGGCAGAAACCGGGAAGCCGAGGATCGCCGCCTTGATCCGCCGGCTCGACGACGCACTGCAAGGCGCAGTGCCGCCGGTGGGGCGGTCGTTCTCATCAGCGCCGGAGGCAACTGCTCCTGCCCCTGTGCCGCCGGACGATGCCGCAGCGATGGCCGGCGCACCGACTCTGCTTGCGACTCCCAGTTTGATGTCCGAGACGGTCAGGGTATCTACCGCGAAGCTCGACGCGGTGATGCTGCAGACGGAGGAGTTGCTTGCGCCACGGCTGGCAGCGGGCCAGCGCGTCCAGGACTTGCGCGAGATCGGTGCCGTGCTCGCGGCATGGAAAAAGGAACGGGCCAAGATCCGGCCCGCCGTGCGCGCGACGGAACGCGCCCTCGTCCGCGTCGGCAAGCGCAACGACGCCGCCAAAGAACAGCAGGCACTGACCAAGCTGCTCGATTATCTGGATGAGGAAAACCTTCACCTGAAACACATCGAGGACCATCTGACACGGCTTCGACGATTCGCCGAACGCGATCAGCGCGCGCTGTCAGGGATGGTGGACAGTCTCCTGCACGACGTGAAGGAAATGCACATGCTGCCGTTTTCCTCGCTGACCGAGATCTTCCCGCGCTTCATCCGCGAACTCGCCCGCGATCAGGACAAGCAAGTGGAATTGACGCTAGCGGGAACCGGGATCGAAATAGACCGGCGGATTCTGGAAGCGATGAAAGACCCTCTCATCCACCTGCTCAGGAACTGCGTTGACCACGGTATCGAAAAACCGGCGGCGCGCGCGCAGAAAAACAAGCCGCCACACGGAAGCCTTCGCATCTCGGTTTCGCAGATAGACAGCGGCAAGATCGAAATCCTCGTCGCCGACGACGGCGCGGGCATCGACACCGCGCAAGTGCAGGCGGCGGCGCAGCGGCTCGGCCTGCTCTCCGCCGAAGCAGTGCTGCGGCTCGGCGAACGCGAGACGCTTGACCTGATATGGCGTTCCGGCGTGTCCACCAGCCGCATCATCACCGACCTCTCGGGGCGGGGGCTGGGGTTGGCCATCGTGCAGGAAAAGGTCGAACGACTGGGCGGCGTCATCGCCATCGAGACCCGCCCCGACTTTGGCACGACTTTCCGGATTGTTTTGCCGCTGTCGCTCGCCACCTTCCGGGGCGTTTTGATTCGTGTCGGCGAACAGCGTTTCATCCTTCCCGCGATCAGCGTCGAGCGGGTAATGCAGATAGCCGACAAGGCTATCCAGACGGTGGAGAACCGGGAGACGATCCCGCTCGACGGGCAGGCGGTTGCGCTGGTCTGGCTGAGTGATGTGCTGGAGATGTCGCGCAATGCCGCAGCGAGTGAGGCCGCGTACCGCGTACCGGCGGTCGTGCTCGGACTGGGACTCGCGCGCGTCGCGTTTCGGGTGGACGAAATTCTTGGCGAGCAGGAAGTGCTGGTGAAGAACCTCGGCCGACAACTCGCGCGCGTGCGCAACATCGCCGGCGCCAGCGTGCTGGGAACCGGCCAAGTGGTGCCGGTGCTGAACGTGTCCGATCTGATGAAATCCGCCGTGCGGCTGGCGACGGCGCCGCGCACGCCGACTATTGTCGATAAACCTGCGCAAGCGCAACAGCGCTCCATCCTGGTGGTGGAGGACTCGATCACCTCGCGCGCGCTGCTGAAGAATATCCTGGAGTCGGCGGGTTTCCGGGTCACCACCGCGGTGGACGGGATCGATGCCTACACCGCGCTCAAGACTGGAACGTTCGACTTAATCGTGTCGGATGTGGAGATGCCGAGAATGGACGGTTTCGATCTCACAGCGAAGATACGCGCAGACAAGCATCTGTCGGAACTGCCGGTGGTGCTGGTGACGTCGCTGGAATCGCGCGAGCACCGCGAGCGCGGTATTGACGCCGGCGCCAACGCCTATATCGTCAAGAGCAGTTTCGACCAGAGCAATTTATTGGAAGTTGTCGGGCGGCTGATTTCATGAGGCAAACCCTTTGATCAAAGTTCTGATAGTGGAAGATTCACCCGTGGTACGCGAGTTTCTCGTACATATTCTCAACGCGGATCCCGACATCCAAGTCGTCGGCACGGCGCACGACGGCGAGGAAGCCATCGAGGCCGTCCGGCGCATGCAACCGGATGTCATCACCATGGATATCCACATGCCGAGAATGGATGGGCTGGAGGCCACGCGCCGCATCATGGAAACGCATCCCACGCCGATTGTCATCGTGAGCGGCAGCACCTCCGCGCATGAGGTGGCGACGACGTTCGACGCCTTGGAGGCGGGCGCGCTGGCGACCCTGCCCCGACCGGCCGGCATCGGTCATCCGGACTACGCGGCCACCGCGAAGGAACTGGTGCAGACGGTGAAGCTAATGGCGGAAGTCAAGGTGGTGCGGCGCTGGCCCCGGCTGCGGCGCGAGGCCGCCGCGACAAGCCCGGTGAAAACGGAACTCAAGCGCGCGCAGGCAAAGGTTGAGGTCATCGCCATCGGCGCCTCCACCGGCGGCCCGCCCGCGCTGCACACTATTATTTCAGCGCTGCCCAGGGACTTTCCGGCGCCGGTCCTGATCGTGCAGCACATGGCGGCCGGCTTTATCCGCGGGTTCGCCGACTGGCTGGCGCAATCGTCCCGCCTTCCGGTCCAACTCGCCACACACGGCGAGACCATGCTGCCCGGCCATATCTACCTGGCCCCGGACGAATGCCAGATGATCGTTGCGCGCGGCGGGAAAATCTCCCTGACCCGGGACGCGCCCGAGAACGGGATGCGGCCTTCCGTATCTTATCTTTTTCGCTCGGTGGCCGATGTCTATGGGAGTCATGCGGTTGCTGGCCTGCTTACCGGCATGGGGCGCGACGGCGCCGATGAGCTAAAGGTATTGAGAGACAAGGGCGCGATCACTTTTGCCCAGGACAAGGACAGCTCCGTCGTGCACGGCATGCCGGGCGAGGCGATCAAGCTCGGTGCGGCAACGCTGGTGCTGCCGCCGGAGAAGATCGCTGCGGTGCTGACGAGTCTGGCGAACAACGGCAAGTGAAACGGAGTGCGTTCGATGAAATCCAATAGCAATAATGACGTGAAAATCCTCATCGCCGAGGACAGTCCGACCCAGCGCGCGCAACTGGAATATCTGCTCAAGGAACATGGCTACGCGGTGGTGGCCGCGGTCAACGGCAAGGAAGCGCTAGCTGCGGCCAGGCAGCGTCGGCCCGCCCTGATCATTAGCGACGTGGTGATGCCGGAGTTGGACGGCTATGGCCTGTGCAAGGCGATCAAAGCCGACGAGAAGTTGAAGGACATCCCGGTGATCCTGGTGACCAGGCTCTCCGACTCGCAGGACGTGATCCTCGGCCTGGAGTGCGGTGCGGACAACTTTATCTGCAAGCCGTATGAAGAGCGCTACCTGCTGTCGCGCATCGAGTATCTTTTGATGAACCTGGAGTTGCGCAAGAACCAGAAAATGCAGATGGGGGTGGAAATGTACCTCGGCGGCGAGAAGCATTTCATCACCGCCGAGCGCCAACAAATCCTGGACCTGTTGATTTCGACCTACGAGCAGGCGGTGTACATCAACAAAGAACTCAAGGCGCACGAAAAGGATCTGGCGCATTCGAACCAGATGCTCAGCGGGCTGTACCACATCGCCGAGGGGCTCAATGGCGCGGTCAGCGAGCGGGAGGTGGCGGAAGTCGCGCTGGAGCGGGCGCTGGAGTTGCCCGGTGTCCAGAGTGGCTGGATTTTCTTGCGCGAAGGGGAGTCCGGTTTCCGGCTCGCCGCCGCCCGCAACCTGCCGCCGGCGCTCGAGGTGCCCGGCGTGCTGGAAGGCGATTGCCATTGCCGCCGCCAACTGCTTGCCGGCGAACTCGGCTCGGTCACCAACATCACCGAATGCGAACGTCTCGGCAAGGCCAAAGACGACACGCAGGGCCTGCGTTATCACGCCAGCGTGCCGCTATGGCTCGGCGACCGCACGGTTGGTTTGATGAACCTGGTCGGGCCACGAGAGGGATTGTTCGACGAAGGGGCGCTGAAGGTTTTGTACGGCGTCGGCAACCAGGTAGCCGTGGCGCTGGAGCGGGCGCGGCTGCACGAACACCTGGAAAGTCTGGTGGCGCAGCGCACCGCTGCGCTGATCTCGGAAAGGGAAGCGCTGCGCGAGAGCGAAAACCGCTTTCGCAAACAAAGCCAACGTCTTACCGAAGTCATATGGGGCACCGACATCGGCACATGGGAATGGAATGTACAAACCGGTGAAACCGTGTTCAATGAGCGTTGGGCAGAAATCGTTGGCTATACCTTAGATGAGCTCGCGCCGATCAGTATCAACACATGGAGCAATCTCGTTCATTCTGACGACGGAAAACGCTCGGGTGAATTGCTGACGCAATGCTTTAATCGTGAGTCAAAAACCTACATATGCGAAGCGCGTATGTGCCACAAAAATGGTGAATGGGTCTGGGTATCTGATCGCGGTCGGGTGGTCGAATGGACGGAGGACGGCAAACCTTTGCGCATGTCGGGCACACATCAGGACATCACCGAGCGCAAGCAGGCCGAGGCTGCGTTGCAACAGGAGCTCGTCAGGCACCAAGAGACTGCGCGAGAACTCTTCGATGCGCGTGTTTGGCTTGCCGAGACGGATCGTCAGGAGGCAGTTGGACGCCTGGCCGCCGGTGTCGCCCACGAAGTCAAGAATCCCTTGGCGATTATCCGGCTCGGCATCGACTACCTCTCCAAAGAGTTTGCGCGGGAAAGCACCCAGGGCGCGGTTCTGGGTAAGGTTCAGCAAGCGATTACGCGCGCGGACAGCATCATAACGGATCTGATGCAGTTTTCCAGGCAGAAGCCCCTGGCTCGACATCCGAGCCCAATCAACGCGGTCGTCGACAATGCCATTAACCTCGTAAACCACGAGATAACGTCTCGCAACATCGACATTGTCAGATCCTACGATGATTCGATGCCCCCGATATTTGCCGATCCAGACCAATTGGCGCAGGTCTTCGTCAACTTGCTTTCAAATGCAGCGCAAGCCATCGGACAAGGCGGCAGAATCGAAGTTGTCACTCGCTCGATATGCCTGAGCGAGCATGATCTGAAGCGGGATGAGACGGGGACGTTTAGAGTTGGGCAGCGGGTGATTGCCGTCGAAATCAGGGACAACGGATCGGGCGTATCGCCCGATAACCAAGAAAAACTGTTTCAGCCTTTTTTCACGACCAAGCCGATAGGCGAAGGCACCGGACTTGGCCTTGCTGTTTCGCGCAATATCGTTATCATGCATGAAGGATCAATCAACCTTTTCAACCGACCCGAGGGGGGCTATCGGCACTTTTAATGTTTCCGGTAACTATTGAGGGCTGAACCAATGAAACAGCGGATACTGGTGGTGGATGACGAGCTGGAGTTGACCTGGATGATCAAGCTGACCCTTGAACAGACCGGGCTCTACGAGGTCCGGACCGAGAACCTGGGAATAAAGGCCATCGAAGCCGCGCGGGAATTCAAGCCGGATCTGATCCTGTTAGACGTGTTGATGCCCGGTATGCTCGGCTCGGAAATTGCCGAGCAACTAGGCAAAGATCCCGAGTTGCGCGCAATCAAGTTTGTCTTTCTCACGGCCGTCGTGTCCAACGAAGATGTGCAAAGGGCAGGCGGTCAGATTGGTGGGCATGAATTTATCGCCAAGCCGATCGGTGCGGAGGAGCTTTGTCGCTTCGTCGAGAAGAAACTCAGCCAGTAACGCGCCGCTAGGGTCCCTAGACATCGACAGCGTGCCGGAACCGCAGCCAGTCGAAAAGGTGACAGACCACGTTTTTCGGGTGGCCATCGGTTGGGGGTGCGGCGTAAATCTTGGATCGGCACAATACCTATCAATGGGTCAGTTTTGCGTCAGCATCAAAAATCAGCACCTCAATCAAACTTCTTGCGCAGCTCATCCCTGTCAAACCACCACTTACCAGCAACAATCACATCAACAACCTGCCCCAGTCTCGGCAGGAAAACCTGCGGGTCGCGCAACTGTAGCTTGTCCAGCCATTTGTTCAGTGCGGTCTGGTCGCGCACATTGCTATGGCCCTCAGCCACCATGGCGACCAGGTTGTTGGCGAGAAAGCCCTGGCTTTCATGTGTTTCATCATCGGCGCGCATGTCGATGACATAGCGTGCGGTGACTGCAGCAAGGGCTGCGCCATCGGAATTTTTCGGGGTTTCATCGACGATGTGCAGCAGCATTGCCAAGGTGAGTTCGGAGTCAACCGGGAAGCTGACCGCCAGCCACACGCCCATGCCAAGCACTGCAATAGAGTCTTCCTGCTCGCATTGATACAGCACATTGCAGGCTTCTACCGCATCCTGCCAGGCATCATGGCTCAGCGCGGTGTCGAACGCTAGTTTCGCCAGCGGCCACGCTTCTGGCTTGCGTTCGAGATTGATCAATATTTCCGCAATATCCAGCTGCATGCGTGCACGTGCCAGGGGTGTGGCCTTCTTCAATCCACTCAAATCACGCTGTTTTTCTGCCAGATGTTTTTCCAGCGTAACGCGCTCGCTTTCGCTCAAACCATCTTTAATTTCTGTATTCATTTCACTCATATTTCTACTCATGGGAGCCGCTTTTTGGTGGGATACTTGGGCTCATGCGGTTGGAATTCCTATCCTTGGATTCAGATTAACGAAAAAATCCATGCTCTTCATGAACTCATTCAAGGGCAACACAGCCCATCAGCCCAAGCCCCCCGAAAGCCAGGCCAGGCGTTTCAGACTGGTACGGTATTTCACCTGGACCGGCTTGGTCATGCTGGTCCCAGTGGTACTGACACTAACTTACTTTTTAGTGCAGCAAGGAAATTTCTTCCTCCAGCACACCCAGGAAGATAAAGAATACTTCAAGAAGATGCAAGAAAGCTTGGCCCAACAGCAAGACGACGCGGCACGGCGCGATCGACGTGCTCCACAAGCCTTTTGATCCGATGAATCTGTCGGCGCCAATCAGCCGCATCTGGGCGCTGCAGGGTTAATAAACCGTTTCCCGGCGGGGACCCCTTTTTGCTTTCGGGGTCTCCAGTCCGAGCAGTTCCCGCGCGTGGTTCAAAATCGGATAACACTTTTTCGGGTGACCGTCGGTTGAATCATCCAAAATTCACATTATCCATGTCAACCAAAAACTTTTTGAACCACGTCAACAGAAGGCGTTCAATCATGTCAGCAGACACTTCTAGAGTTCGACACCGGCGCGGTTTATGGGCGCGTTGCGGCATCGCTTGCTTGCTCTGGCTTGGCTGCTTGGGCGGCGTCAGCGCGCAACCCCCTGCACCGGGGAATGCGCCGGCACCACCCGTTCTGAGCTGGCAGCAATGCGCGACTCTGGGAGGCGACCAGCTGGTGCGCTTGCAGTGCTATGACAATTGGGCGGCACAGCAGCCGCACCAGGCTTCAACCCAGAATGCCGACGTCAGAACGTCGGCATCGGACGCGACCAGGCCGATGGTCGACCCGGCGCAGGCCTCGGCTCCGGTCACTATCGTCATGACCGCGCCCGCTTCGCACGACTGCAAGAACCCCGGCTTCTCTGAGCTGTCTCGCTTCTGGGAACTTGAGGCGGGCAGTGACTGCGGCACCTTCGGCATTCGTGGTTACCGCCCCATCAGCCTGTCATTGATTCTGTCCGACAGCGTCAATACTCAGCCCAACTCGCCAGCTGTTGACCACACGACGGCGACCGCCCTACCCTACAGCCGCAATGAAACCCGCATTCAGTTGTCGGTCCGAACCAAGATCGTGCAGGGGCTGCTGACCGGCGATTCGCTGCGGCGTGACTCGCTGTGGTTTGGTTACACGCAACAGTCGTACTGGCAGCTGTTCAATGGCGGCCTGTCGCGCCCTTTTCGAACCACCGACCATGAACCCGAGGTGACCTACGTCTATCCCAGCGAGGCCGACTTGCCCTGGGGTTGGCGATTGCGCTTCACTGGCTTGAGCGTGGTGCATCAGTCCAACGGGCAGAGTCTGCCGTTGTCCCGCAGTTGGAATCGCGCCGTGTTGATGGCTGGGATCGAAAAGGGAAACAACTTCCGAATCACGGGTCGAGTCTGGCAGCGCATGCCAGAGAGCGCGGAAAGCGACGACAACCCCGGCATCAGCAACTATCAGGGTCGCTCCGAGTTGGCGGGCTATTGGGACGTGAACCGAAACAACACGCTCGGGCTGACGGTGCGCTACCCCCTCAAAGCCACGGATCGTGGCTCGCTGCGCTTGGAATGGTTCAAGTCGATAGGCAATGGAACTTCGCCGGTTGCGCACAGCGGTTTGCGCTTGCACACGCAACTGTTCAGTGGCTATGGCGACTCGCTGGTGGACTACAACCGCAGACGCACCGTGCTCAGTGTCGGGCTAAGTCTGGTTGACTGGTAAGGTTGGCGGCTGAACTGGTGGGGTCGTTACATCACTAACCAAAGAGGCGCAAACAAAAAAGCCCGCTATCGTTTCCGTAGCAGGCTTTCAATGTGCCATAAGGCTCTAACTGGGGTGGCTGATGGGGCTCGAACCCACGACAACAGGAATCACAATCCTGGACTCTACCAACTGAGCTACAGCCACCGTAGAGACAAATTATAACGGCTACTTCGCCTAACGGCACAAGGGTTTTTGGGGTCAGAGTCCAAATTCATCGTGCCCTTGGCACGCCCTTCGGGTGCAATGCTTTGCATCGCAATGAAATTGGCGTCTGACCCCAATAACCCTCCTAGCGCGTTACGGTGTTGTCGGGGTTGGCTTGCTGGCCAGCCGCAGCCCGTACCGGCTTGGCGACTTTCATTTCTGTCTTGAAGCGTTCCTTCAGGACGTTGTAAAAAGCCAAACTCTCGGCTGATGTCCACAACTGTGCGTACTGCAGACGCGCTTGCTTTGCGGTGGCTTCCAGTGCCGGGTCGCGTGGTAATACCTTGGTGACCTTGACGATGGCGTAACCCTGTGTACCCAAGTCTACGCCAGTAAACACGGGCAAAGTAGCAGTATCGGCACGCAGCGCTGCTTCGACCACTTTTGGTGGCAATTTTTGCGTCTGGTCACGCGACACTACCAGCGTGTCCTGCAAGGTGGCTGAAGCAGGTGCTGCTTTCCAGGCGGCGAGTTTTGCAATGCCGTCCTTGCGGGCTTCTTCGGCACCACGCATGGCAAACCAGCGCTGGCGCACCAGCTCTTTCACCTCCAGCAGCGGCCTTGTATGGGCTGGCGTGTACTGGGTGATGCGGCCAGAGATGAGCTGGTTAGAGGCCACTTCGACGGCTTCGGTGTTGCGCTTTTTATCAATCGCATCAGGCGAAAAAATCGCATTCAAAAACTTCGGGTTTGCCAATGCACCCGTCGCGCCGGGCTGTGGTGTGCGGGTGATACCGTTTGCGGTTTTGATGTCAAGCTTCAAACGATCTGACACTGGTGTCAAGCTGTCAGCCTGCTCGTACACGCCGTTGGTAAAAGTCTCGGCGGTTTCAGCAAATTTCTTTTGTGCCTGCTGCTTTTTGACATCCGCTGTCAGCTCTGGCTTCATCTCTTCAAAGCTGCGCTGCTTGGGCGTCTTGATATCTGTGAGCTTGATGATGTGGTAGCCAAACTCGGACTCGACCACATCGCTGATATCGCCATTTTGCATGGCGAAGGCAGCATCAGAAAATGACTTAACCATGGCACTGCGTACAAAAAAGTCCAGGTCACCGCCGCTAGGGGCAGAGCCGGGGTCTTGCGAATTTTTCTTCGCCACGTCTGCAAACGAGTCGGGTGATTTTTTAACCAGCACCAACAGCTCGGCGGCTTTGGCTTTGGCCTTTTGGCGCTCTGCCTCGGGGGCACTTTTGGGCGATGTAATCAAAATGTGACTGGCACGACGCTCTTCGGTACCAGCCGCGTTCTGGTCGAAGTAGTCCTTGAGTTCGGCTTCATTAACCGTAATGCCTTTTTTAATCGTCTCGACATCGAGCAGCACATATTCAATATTGGCCTGCTCGGGTGCCTGAAACAGCCTTTCATTGGCCTTGTAAAACTGCTCAAGCTCGGCATCGGTGGGATTGAGCTTGGCTGCGTATTCGGTGGTGGTAAAGCCTGCTACCTGAATTTCACGCTTTTCAAAATAGGCGTTCAGCGCTATATCGGCAGCCGTGTTGGCAGAAAATCCGCTTCCGGCAATACCTACCAGCACTTGCCTGCTGGACAGTTCGGCACGCAGGTTGGCTTCAAACATCTCGGGGCTCAAGCCCTGGGTGCCAAGCAGCTGGCGGTAGCGCTCCATGTCCAGCGTACCATCGGCCCGGCGCAGAGCGGCAATATCGGGGTTGTCCTGCAAATCGCGCGCCAGTCGCTGGTCGCTGGTGCTGAGTTTTGATTTGTTTGCCGCCGCCGTGAGCACGCGGTCACGCACCAGCTTTTCAAGCGTGGCGTATTTGGCTTCGGGCGAGTCGAGCAGCTTCGCATCAAGCGACGGCATACTGGCGCGCAGCCTTTCAACTTCACGCAGGTGTGCCCTGTCCCAGTCGGTCCGCGTAATTTCTTGACCGTCAACCTTGGCAACGACGACAGCATTGTCTTTGTCGCGGCTGTAGCCGTCGAGTCCAACAAGAATAAAGGACGGAACAATCAGCAAAAACAGCAATGCCATCGTGACTTTGGTGTGCTGGCGAATGAAATCAAACATCTCGAATTTCCTGAAGGTTTTTGGGGTCAGACACCAATTTCGCAGCGGTGCGAAGCACCGCACCCGGGGGGCGAGCCACAGGCTCGGCGAATTTTGGCTCTGACCCCAAAAACCTTAAAAAAGGCGAACTGGTCAAGTTCGCCTTTGTTCTGGATTTTCAAAAGTCTGTGGTGGGTGCTGACGGGCTCGAACCGCCGACCTACGCCGTGTAAGGGCGCTGCTCTACCAACTGAGCTAAGCACCCCACAAACTTTTCAAACCATATCAACCCATCAGTTCAAAGCGTCTTTGAGTGCTTTGCCCGGACGGAACTTTGGAACCTTGGCGGCCTTGATTTTAATCGCATCGCCGGTACGCGGGTTACGGCCAGTACGGGCCGCGCGTTTGCCAACGGCAAAAGTACCAAAACCCACGAGAGACACAGAGCCTCCTTTTTTCAGGGTTGTTTTAACAGCGTCAATGGTGGCTTCCAGAGAACGCATTGCTGCGGCTTTGGAAATGTCAGCTTTTTTGGCAATGTGCTCGATCAGTTCAGTCTTGTTCACAAGGACCCCTCGTTGATGTTGGTTAATCTGGTTGTGTCTAAAAAAATCTCCCGAGACATCGACAAACGATATCAGCGGGAGTCAGCATGTGCAGGTCACCAGCTGATCACCATTAAAGCCATTGACTTGCGGGGTGTCAATACAGCAGCAAATTTTTACAACGTGCTGAGGCGAATTCTAGTCTTTTTTCACCCCATACCTGCTGGGTCGCCTGCACACCTTGAAGAGTTTTTGGGGTCAGAGCCCAAATTCGCCGTGCCTAGCGCGACAGCTACCCCAGCGCAGCAGCAATTGCTTTGCCCACATCAGCCGTCGAAGCGTTACCGCCGAGGTCGGGCGTGCGTGGTGCGCCGCTGCCCGGAGCCAGAACTTTTTCAATCGCCGACAACACGGCATCATGTGCGTCTTTATGACCCAGAAATTCCAGCATCATCGCGCCGCACCAGATCTGCCCAATCGGGTTGGCCACCTGCCGGCCTGCAATATCAGGCGCAGAACCATGTACCGGCTCAAACAGCGACGGGAATTTCCGCTCGGGGTTCAGATTGGCGCTGGGCGCGATGCCTATGGTGCCAGTACACGCCGGCCCGAGGTCGCTAAGAATGTCACCAAACAGATTGCTGGCCACCACCACATCAAAAAAGTCGGGCCGCTGCACAAAATGCGCGGTGAGTATGTCGATGTGAAATTTGTCGAGCCTGATGCCCGGGTAGCCCTTGGCCATCTCCTCCACACGCTCGTCCCAGTAGGGCATTGATATTGAAATGCCATTGGATTTGGTAGCACTGGTCAAATGCTTTTTAGGCCGGGTTTGCGCCAGCTCAAATGCAAACTTGAGCACGCGGTCCACGCCGATGCGCGTGAACACCGACTGCTGTAGCACAAACTCGCGGTCCGTGCCCGGGAAGGCCTTGCCGCCAATGCTGGAGTACTCGCCTTCGGTGTTTTCGCGTACGATGTAAAAATCAATTTCACTGGCTTCGCGGGCCGAACCGTCGCGCCGCACCACCGGCGCAATGATGCCGGGCATCAGTCGGGCGGGCCGCAAGTTGATGTACTGGTCAAACTCGCGGCGAAACAGCAGCAGCGAACCCCACAGTGACACATGATCGGCAATCTTGTCGGGCCAGCCGACAGCGCCAAAGTAAATCGCATCATGGCCCCCGATCTGGTCTTTCCAGTTGTCGGGCAGCATCTTGCCGTGTTTCTCGCAATAGTCCCAGCTTGAAAAGTCAAAGTGGTCAAACTGCAGCTCAATGCCAAACTTGCGCGCCGCCGCATCCATCACGCGGATGCCCTCGGGCATGACTTCCTTGCCAATACCGTCACCAGCGATCACTGCGATTCTTTTTTTACCCGTGCTCATATTTTTTCCTTCATTAGGTTTATGGATAGTTCAACTTTTAAAAAAATCAAGCCTGAATGGTCGTCGGCTTTGCAGCCCGCACGACAAGGAACACGCCGAGCGCCGTGAGCGCTGTGCCGATAACCGTACTCAAGGTGATGGATTCGTCAAACAGCGCCCAGGCCATCAACGCTGTTGTAGGTGGCACCAAGTAGAGCAAGCTGGTCACGGCTGTCACTGCGCCGCGTTGAATTAGCAGATACATCAACGAGCTGCCGCCCAGCGTCAAAGCCAGTACCGACCACGCCAGGGCACCGACGAAGTGATGATTCCAGGTAATCGCTTCGCTTTCAAAAAAAGTCAGTGGCAGCGTCACCAACATGGCAGCGGCCAACTGGATGACATTGGCAGTGCGCACGTCAGTCGGCTTGACAAAGCGTTTTTGATACAGCGTGCCCGCCGTGATGCTCAGGAGCGCCAGCACCGTGGCCCCCAACGTCAGGGCAGTGACTTCATGGCCGGTTCCAAATTTGCGCGACACCACCAACAGCAAACCACCCAGGCCCAACGTAAGGCCCAGCCATTGCCGGGATGTGACTCTTGGGCCATTTTCGTCGTTTCGGTTAGTGTCACCTGAGGCTATCCACGACACCCACAAGGCAGTCAGAACTGGCTGTAGGCCAACGACCAGCGCAGCCAGGCCAGAACCCATGCCGCCCTTGATGGCAACCCAGACACCACCCAGGAAACCAGCGTGCATCAGCATCCCGGTCATGCCAAGATGCCACCATTGCTGCCTGCCACTTGGCCACTTCGCCTGTGCCAGCCCTATCCAGATCAGGAAACAGGCGATGGAAAAGAAATAGCGAATGCAAAGAAACGTCAGGGGCGGCGCATAAGGCAGCCCGAATTTGGCGACGATGAAGCCAGTGCTCCAGATCAGCACAAACACCGCGGGCATCGCCCTGATGAGAGCGCCATGGGTGCCGGTCGGACTCATTTGGCGCGTGCGCGAATTTCAGGAATGGCTTTTTGCAGGTAATAAACCATAGACCAAACCGTGAGGATGGCCGATATCCAGATCAGCCAGGTACCCCACAAATGGGTATTGATAACGCCAAACAAGATGCCGTCATAGAGCAGGAAGGGAATCGCAATCATCTGCACCGTCGTCTTGATCTTGCCCAGCATGTGTACCGCCACGCTTTTGGTTGCACCTATCAACGCCATCCACTCACGCAAAGCTGAAATGGCAATCTCACGGCCAATGATGATGAGCGCCACAAACACATCGGCGCGCTGTAGATCCACCAGCACCAGCAGCGATGCGCAGACCAGAAATTTATCAGCCACCGGATCAAGAAAGGCACCGAACGACGAAGTCTGGTTCAGTTTGCGGGCCAAATAGCCATCCAGCCAGTCGGTAGCCGCAAACACCACAAACATCACCGTGGCAATCAGGTTGCGCTCAGTAGGCGCGATATTCAGGTAGAAAACGCCAACGAGCAACGGAATCGCAATGATGCGAGTCCAGGTCATAAGGGTGGGGATAGTCCAGAACATCTAGCTGCATTTTGGCATGAGCCGGCCGACTTAATGCAACGCCCGATAAATCTCACCCGCCAGTTCTTTGGAAATTCCGTCAACCGTAGCAATGTCTTCGGCGCTGGCCGATGCGATGGCGCGTATGCCGCCAAAGCGTTGCAGCAGGCTAGCGCGGCGCTTGGGGCCTATGCCTGCTATGTCTTCCAGTTTGCTACTGCCGGTGCGCACGCTGGCGCGTTTGGCGCGCATACCGGTGATGGCGAAACGGTGTGCTTCATCGCGTATCTGGGCGATCAGCATCAGCGCTGCCGAGTCGCGGCCCAGATAAATTTTTTCGCGGCCATCGGCAAACACCAGCTCTTCCAGGCCGACCTTGCGGCCTTCACCCTTTTCAACCCCGGCAATCAGACCAAGGTCCAACCCCAACTCTTCAAACACCTCGCGCGCCATGGACACCTGACCCTTGCCGCCATCAACCAGAACCAGGTCGGGCATTTTGATGCTGCCGTTGTTGCCAGGGTCAATGCTGCTTAATCGCACTGCCTCTGCCAGCTTGCTGTAGCGGCGCGTCAACACTTGGCGCATGGCGGCGTAGTCGTCACCGCCAGTGATGCCCTCGATGTTGTAGCGACGGTACTCGGCGCTTTGCATTTTATGGTCATGGAACACCACACACGATGCTTGGGTTACCTCGCCTGCGGTGTGTGAAATGTCAAAACACTCAATGCGCAGGGCTCCGAGGTCTTCTATTTTCAGATCCAGCGCCTCAGCCAGCGCGCGCGTGCGGGCCTGCTGTGAGCCCTGCTCTGCCAGCAGGCGCGCCAGTTGCAGGGCGGCGTTTTTTTCGGCCATCTCAAGCCAGATGCGGCGCTGCTCGCGTGGCTGGTGAATGGCGACAATCCGCACACCAGTCTGCTCCACCAGTGCCGCAATCAGCTCTTTGTCAACCGGCTCACTGCAGACCAGCGTTGGCGGCACGGGCACTTCGATGTAGTGCTGGGAAATAAAGGCTTCAAGCACCAGTGCCTCCAGTAATTTGGTACTGGGAGCAGCTGTCCCTTCAGCTTCCATTTCTGCGTCCAGTTGAGCCACATCCACTGCGTTTTCGATGTGCGTCGGGAAGTAAGGCCTGTCGCCCAGGTGCCGCCCGCCGCGCACCATGGCCAGGTTGACGCAGGCCTTGCCGCCCTGCACTTTCACGGCAAGGATGTCGACGTCTTTATCAGTACTCTGGCCGCCAATTTCCATCGACTGCTGATGCAGTACCTTGGACAACGCCGACATCTGGTTGCGTAATTCAGCCGCCTGTTCAAACTCCAGTCTGTCGGCGTGCTGCAGCATCTGCCGCTCAAGCCCAGTCAAAATTTCCTGCGTCTCACCCTGCAAAAATTTCTCGGCATTGGCAACGTCCTGTGCGTAATTTTCGGCACTGATATGGCCCACGCAAGGTGCCGAGCAGCGCTTGATCTGGTACAGCAGACAGGGCCGCGTGCGGTTGTTGAACACCGTGTCTTCACAGGTGCGCAGCTTGAATACTTTTTGCAGCAGCAAAATGCTTTCTTTTACCGCCCAGGCACTGGGGTAAGGGCCGAAGTAGCGGTGCTTTTTTTCGACTGCACCACGGTAATACGCTACACGGGCAAAGGTATGCGATGCCAGCTTTAAATACGGATAACTTTTGTCATCCCTGAACAAAATATTGAACTTCGGGTTCAGTGTTTTGATGAGGTTGTTTTCAAGCAGCAGCGCCTCAGCCTCGGAGCGCACCACCGTGGTCTCCATGCGCACGATTTTTATCACCATATGGCCGATGCGCGTGCCACCATGGTTTTTCTGGAAGTAGTTTGCAACGCGCTTTTTCAGGTTGCGTGCCTTGCCAACGTACAGCACACCACCCTCTGCATCAAAGTAGCGATACACGCCGGGCAGCGCTGGCAGCGCGGCGACTTCACTCAGTAACTGGGGATCGAATTCGTGGACCAATGGTTTAACGCCAATCAGGAAATCAAAATTGAAAGCACCCCGTATTGTGGACAATCCTGTCATGCAGCGTAGCGTTAATCCTCTTCAATGGGACATTTTTTGCAAGGTCATCGACAACTTTGGTGACATTGGCATCTGCTGGCGGCTGGCGGCCGACCTGGCATCGCGCGGCCAGCGTGTCCGTTTGTGGGTGGACGATGGCAGTGCATTGGCGTGGATGGCCCCGCTTGGCTGCGACGGCGTGCAGGTGTTGCCCTGGAGCGTAGCGCTACGCCCCGCTGACCTGCACAGCGTGGCCGCCGCCCCGCCAGACGTGATGATTGAAGCCTTTGGCTGTCAAATAGCGCCTGAATTCATAGCTTCCTGCGTCCGTATTCAGGGCGCTACAGACCAAATATCTACAAGCCCCTTGTGGCTCAACCTTGAATACCTGTCTGCCGAGCCTTATGCAGAGCGCAATCACGGCCTGCCCTCTCTCGTACAACATGGCCCTGCCGCCGGCTGGACAAAGTGGTTTTTCTATCCTGGCTTCAGCGCCAAAACCGGCGGCCTGCTGCGAGAGCCGAATCTGGCAGCGCGGCAAGCAGCGTTTGATCGCACGACTTGGTTGCACGCGCATGGGGTTGAAGCGGCTGATGGGATTAAAGCCACGCTGGTGTCGCTGTTTTGCTACGAGCCACCAGCGCTCGCCGCGCTCCTGCATCAATGGGCAAAATCAGGCATCAATAGCAAGCCAGTACAGCTGCTGGTAGCCAGCGGGCGTGCCACCGATGCTGTTTTGGCTGCTGCGCAACAACCCAATGAATACGGACGCGGGCAACTATCAATTTCATATCTACCACTTCTCAGCCAAACCGATTTTGACTACCTGCTGTGGGCCTGCGACATCAACTTTGTACGAGGTGAAGACTCCATCGTGCGGGCCATCTGGGCTGGCAAGCCTTTCGTCTGGCATATCTATCCGCAAGACGATGGCGTACACAGCGTCAAGCTGGATGCGTTTCTGGACATGCTGGGCGCACCGCCGTCGCTACGCGACCTTCACCACCACTGGAACGCGCCCGATGCAGGCGCAGCTAGCCACCGACCATGGCAGCCTAGCGATCTGACGGCCTGGCAGCAAACGGTGAGTGGCGCACGGGCCAGGCTGATGGCTAATCTCGACCTGAGCAGCAGCTTGATGGAATTCGTCAGTAAAAACCGTTAAAATCACAGGCTTTGCACCAATCAACTGCTATGAAAATCGCTCAAGAAATTCGCGCCGGCAACGTCATCATGCACGGCAAAGACCCGATGGTCGTACTCAAAACCGAATACAGCCGCGGCGGCCGCAACTCTGCCACCGTGCGCATGAAGCTCAAAAGCCTGATCGGCAGCTTTGGCACTGAAAACGTTTTCAAGGCCGACGACAAGATTGACCAGGTCATTCTGGACAAAAAAGACTGCACCTATTCTTACTTTGCAGACCCGATGTACATCTGCATGGACGCGGAGTACAACCAGTACGAAGTCGAAGCCGAAAACATGGGCGACTCACTGAGCTACCTGCAAGACGGCATGGAACTTGAAGTCGTGTTTTACGAAGGCAAAGCCATTTCAGTTGAACTGCCGACCAACGTCGAGCGTGAAATCACTTGGACCGAGCCAGCCGTCAAGGGCGACACATCGGGCAAGGTTTTAAAGCCTGCCAAAATCGCCACCGGGTTTGCGCTCGGCGTGCCTATTTTTGTGGCGCAAGGCGATATCGTTGAAATCGACACGCGGACGGGCGAGTACCGCAAGCGGGTTTAGCATGGCAGTTGCCCGGATCTTTTTAAAAGGCTCCTAACGGGGCCTTTTTACATCCTCAACTAATTCTGGAGATCTATGGAGCAGACAGAAGATTTATCCGGCAGTCGCTTGGCCGACGCTTGGGCAGAATTGCAGGAGCATGCCGACAAGGGCAATCGGCTGGACGCAGAAGCCTATCGCCTGGCTTTTGCTGACCCCGAATTTTTACTCCGCCGTGAAACGCGGGGCATACGCTTTCAGCTCGAGATGCTCAAGCCCGATCTTGGCCACCATGCCCAGGGGATTGAAAGCACGGTGGTGGTTTTTGGCAGTGCGCGCTTTCCGGCCCCCGAGCAGGCCAGCGCCAGCCTCAAACTGGCTGAACTCTCTGACGACAAGGCCGCACTGGCGCTAGCGCAGCGCCATGTACGCAATGCCCATTACTACGACCAGGCCAGGTTATTCGCCCGTCTGGTGGCGCAGCACAGCAACGCCTGCCCAGCTGCAAAACAACTCTTTATCTGCACTGGCGGTGGCCCCGGCATCATGGAAGCGGCGAATCGTGGCGCGCATGAGATGGGCGCACCCACTGTTGGCCTGAACATCGCGCTGCCGCACGAGCAAAGCGCCAACCCCTACGTGACGCCCTCACTGAACTTCAAGTTCCACTACTTCGCACTACGCAAGATGCACTTTATGCTGCGCGCCAAGGCACTGGTGGCCTTCCCCGGCGGGTTCGGCACGCTGGACGAGCTGTTTGAAGTCATCACCCTGGTGCAAACCAAAAAGTCCAAACAGGTGCCCATCATTTTGTTTGGCTCGGATTACTGGAAGCGTCTGCTCAATTTTGATGTACTGATCGAGGAAGGCGCGATCTCACCCGAAGACCTCAACCTTCTACATTACGTCGATGACCCTCAAGTCGCTTGGGACGCGATCAGGACTTTTTACCGGCTGTAGTAATCGCCCCCACGTTCACTCACTTCGTGTAGCTCTCTGCCCCCCGAGGGGGCCGTGCTTGCTCGGGGCGGCCCTTCGCGGCGCACATCGCCCCCACGTTCACTCACTTCGTGTAGCTCTCTGCCCCCCGAGGGGGCCGTGCTTGCTCGGGGCGGCCCTTCGCGGCGCACATCGCCCCCACGTTCACTCACTTCGTGTAGCTCTCTGCCCCCC